>Ga0164311_10000289_pt1 | contig 21019 bp, 17 predicted proteins | sample GuaBasSedimGuay2_FD_121796 | JGI IMG/M metagenome (GOLD analysis project Ga0164311, IMG submission 121796) | Subseafloor sediment microbial communities from Guaymas Basin, Gulf of California, Mexico - Guay2, Core 4569-9, 9-12 cm | ecosystem: Environmental > Aquatic > Marine > Hydrothermal vents... | reverse complement strand
GTCCGGATCGTTGGGGTCCACCTCGAGGCCCATGGACACGTTGCTCGGGGAGATGCACGTGAACTCCTGATAGGCCTCAGGAGTAGTAAGCCAGTCGGTGCCGTATACGCACCTGCAGATGTGATCGGAATCTTCCCCTCTGGCGTATATTATCGGAGGTTCTACGCTGGTCACTATCTCGAAGGGGAGATTACCTATCCCGACCCACGTCGGGTCGTCCTTATCGTTCACCCCTATCAGGTAGTAAGTGTACTCCTCCTCGGGGGAGACGGGGTTCCCCTCCTTGTCCTTCCCGTTCCACACTATGGTATGCGAGCCCTCGTCGAACCACTCCCCCTGGGAGACGTAGATGAGGGTGTCCACGTTGTTCTTGACGAACAGTCCTCCCGGTATGTCGAGCTGCTTGACCACAGAACCTATCTCCTGCCCCTTGTCCTTGGTGTACACCACGAGGTACACCGTGGCACCGCAGCCTTCCAAGGTGAAGGGTATCTCTACGGTCCCGTCCTCCTTGAACACAACGTCGCCCACATTGAGTATCTCCAACGTGGTGGGCATTCCCGTCTTCGTGGCCTCGTACTCCGGATCGCCCACGGGAACGTCCGCACCGTAGGAAAGGCCTGCGGCGACTGCCAAGATCGCGATAGCCTTAACGACCTTCATCTTTCCCTCCTTGCTTTTACCTTCGCTGACGTCCAACTCCTATCAACACTTAATGTTTCTCATCACCTCCTTTCCATTGACGATCCTTCGGGTCGGAATATAACAAAATTGGACGAGATTGTCAAGAGAAAAATAAGATTGTTTTTTAAGCTATTAATATACTACACATACCGTACGGACCTGGGCCACCTCGGCACCATGGTCGGCCTCCACCCTCACCCTGACCAGATATACTCCGGGAGGGACGAGATTTCCATCCTGGTCCCTTCCGTCCCATTCGAACTCGTACTTGCCTGCGGCCCCTACCTCGGACATCGACCTTACCCGCCTCCCTCTGAGGTCGTATATGGAGACCTCGACCGGCCTCGGGAAGCCGATCTCGAACACGGAAAAACTTATCCTTACGTTCAAGTTCGGGGTGAAGATGGGCTCCACCCTCAGGTCCCCCACGATCTCCTTTGCAACTTTCAGCAGGACGGTCGTCCCCTTCCCAGGAAGCAGTTCGCTCGCATCCCCGGAGTCCACCCTCTGCCACGAGCCCCTGCGTCCGACCATCACCTGGAAGGTGGTGCCGTTCGAAAAGAGGGTGGAGGTGAACCTGAGGGATATCGTCCTTTCCGACCTTATCACCTCCGGAAGCCTCACCCAGAGCGTATCATCCCTATTCTTGAGAACTTCCAGTTCATCCCCGCCGAGGAGGTCCATCTCGACGCTGGGAGATGGGACCACCATCACCTCGTCGAACCCTACATCGTTCCTGCTGAAGCTGGGCCTTATAAGAAGCTGGAACTCCTGCTTCTTCCCAGGCCGCACTCCTCTGTCGGGGTTCACCTCTGCGACCACCCTCCTCACCAAAGGCCTGCCGAACCGAACCGTTATCGAGCTTATGGAAGGGGCCCTGTAGGGGTCATCGGATATGAGCTTCACCTGTATCATCAAGTACTTCCTGGGGCTCGGGGAGAGGAAGTTGGCACCCGGCTCGGCGTAGACCCTGCTCCACCTGCTCCAGTCGGGGCCGGGGAGGTACTCTACCAACGTATCGCCCTTCATGAAGTTCGGGAGGTTCATGTACTTGAACTTCGATACCTCGTTGCCGTTCCTGTCGAAGTAGTGGACCACCTCCCTCGGCTCGTTCCCTGTCCTGGTCCTCACCTCCACCTTCGTGCCCTCGGGCGTCTCCGCGTCCCAATCTATGGAGGTCAAGTTCTTGGGACCTCCCAGCTCTATGATGGGGGAGGTGAGCACGACCTCTGGAACGTAACCCTCGCCGTAGAGCTGAAGCTCCCCCACGTTCCCCGCATATATCAAAGGAGTGTAGGTTCTGGGTCTCTTTTCTAGTATGTCCAAGTTCCTGAACTCCAAGTACCTGACCTTCCGGGGTTCGATCTTGTCAGCGAGCCTCCACATGTCATCCCATATTATCTCCCTGGACTTGGGGCTTATCCTCTCCCATATGAGGGACCCGTCCGGCGCCCTCGACCCATCGGAGACCCTCGTGCAGTATCCGTTGAGCACCCCCTTTTCTGTGTACTTGCCCCTCTTGAGCACGTAACAGATGGTATCGATCCAGAACTTGCTTCCGAGGTCTACCGTGAGCAAACCCCACCCCGCCCCGTACCCGACCTCCCTGTAAGCTGCCGCCTTCCACCATGTCGTAAGTAGCCCGTCGAAGGCATATGCGGGGACGGCCATCTTGTTCGGATCGCTTGCGCTACCTCCCCTCTTCAGGATGTCCAGGGCTACGTTCTCCCCCAGGGTCCATACTTCAAGTTCTGCCAGCCTGGGCCTCTCCCTCCTGTAGTACCTGATCCCTCCCCTCTGTTCGGGGGGCAGGTCCTCGTACTCCTCCTTCGTCACCACCCTCTCCTCCCCCGCAACCTTCCATATGTAATCCACAGCCCCCCTCCATCCGGGAGGAAGGCTCCTGTACTCCTGCTCCGTTACAAGCTCGGCCCTCTTTCCGTCGCTGTCGGTCACGACGATGCGGATGTACTGGACGGCCCTTCCGACCCAGTTCTCGTCCGAGGCCTCGGTAGGCGAAAGCTCGAACTCGAAAACCTTCTTGGTCTTGTTCGGCTCCTCGGTCTGTCCAGCCAAGACGTAGTTCATGGCGGAGGAAAGCTCGAACGCCCTCTCCCCGGTCGAGGTGAAGACCTTGAACTGGAGGAAAGGGTCACCTTGTTCGGCGAACTTCAAAACTATCTTAGTCGCACAGACGAGGCGCCCCAAGTCCACCTCGATCCACCAGTTCCCCACGGGGTCGTCGAGGTTCGGCTCCCAGAAGGTCCCCGGATCCCCATCCATAATGGCGGGGGCACCTTCCGGGTTCGATCCAGCCCTCATTATACCTCCCCTTGCGAACCACTTCCTCTCCTTGCTATCGTACCATGCGCCGGGGAACAGGTCCACCTGCTTCTTGTCCACCTCATGGACGAACCTTCCAGCATCTAAGCATGCGTTCACGTTCTTCCTTACGAACTTAGGTCTTACCCCTTCCTCCCCTATCTCTAAGGTGCCCTGCGGGAAGGTCCATCCTTCCCAGTGCGCCCTCGACCTGACCACGACCCTATCGTGAAGGATCGAATAGCCCTTCCCAGCAAGCGAGGAACCCGAAAGCAGCACCAAAAGGAGCACCGCTCCCATACCTTCCCCCTAATAGGCCATCACGAAGCTCCCTGTCCTTTCCTCAACCCCTTCGTCCGTGTCCGCCGAGAGCCTGTAGATGTACACCCCAGGGGGAACGAGGTTCCCTTCCCCGTCCCTCCCGTCCCACCATCTACTGAATACGCCCTGGGGCCCCTCTATTCTCCTTTCCTCCTTCAGGAGCCTGCCCGAAATGTCATATATTTTTAAGGTTACGGGAACCTTCTTGGTCAACTTCAGCAGGCGGTACGATATGCGGAAGGTATCCTCCTCGTCGTCCCCGTTGGGAGTTACGACCCGGGACGCATCCACCACCGACAGCACGGGCTCCTTTAAGGATATCCTGACCGAAAGGGTGTTCCCGGGAAGCCTCCTCAGGGCATCCCCCTCCTGGAGGAAGATGGGAAGCTCTTCCGAACTTCCGTCCCATACCCATCCGTCGAACCTGGTATACCCCAGCACAGAGCAGTCGAAACCGACCTCCAGGAGGCTCTGGTCCCTATCCACCTTCGGGAAGCTCACCACGAACCCGTCGTCGTACACATCGTCCTCGAAGGCCACTTCCTCCCCGTCTATCTTAACCCATTTTACATCCGGCCTCGTGGGGGTCCTGACCTTGAGGTGGTCGAAGCCTGTGTTCCCATCCTTTATCCTCGGCCTGAGGGCATAGGTGAAGGAGACCTTCTCCCCGGGCCTGACCTCGCAAGGATCTACCTCGGCCAGGACCTCGTAGGCCGGCACCTTCGTTGAGAACTCGAAGGCTATAAAATCGAGGCCTGCACCTGCGTAGTTCGTAGGGGTTATCGTCACCCTGACCTGGAAGTAGGGCCTCGGGGCCGGGGAGACTATCGGCACTCCCTTCAAGCCCTCCTCGAAGTCGTAAGGTGCGGACCAGAAGCTCCAGTGCTCGAAGTCGTGCGTTATCCTTCCCCTCCGGTCCGGCTTCATGGCGTAGTACTCCTCCTTGGTCAGCGGCCTGCCGGATTCCGACCACCAAACCTGCTCGTCCCCGACCCCCGTCTTCCTCCAGTATACATCCGGGGTGTCGTCCGTGCCGCTGCGGGTCTGTATCTCCACCTTGGCTCCTTCCTCCCTCCATCCCTTCCACCATATCCTTCCCCATGCGGCCGGGGAATCGAAGTGGATCACTTTGGATGTAAAGCGTGCCTTGGATGGCAGGTACCCCTTCCCGTATACCTCCACCTCGGCTACCTCCCAGATCTCCGTGGGCATGAGGGGCCTTATCCCGACGAAGCGCACGGGACGAGGAGGGAAGGTTATGTCCACGACGGTCCGGATGTTCTCCATGTCCTTGGCTATGGGCTCGACGTCGGCCATGTACGACCATCTGCCCAGCCCGGGAAACTCCTCTGCGACCCTGACCTCGTACTTCCTTATGAGGTGGTTCCTGAACTCCTCCCTGCAGCTGAACCTGATCCTGTATACGGGAAGCAACCTTCCCAGGTCGAACTGTAAAGCCTGGGTGAACCACGTCTTCGAGTAAGGGTCCCACTCCGGCCTGTGCACAAACGCTGTTGTGGGGTCCCCATCCACCATGCTAACCTTGTCCCTGTCGCTTATCTGGGTGTTCGGTATGGGCCTTACACCATATATGTCCTTGGGGTCCATCCATAGCACGAGGTTCTCCGTCGAATCCAGGTACACCACCCTTATCCAGCCGGGCTCGGTGGAGACATCCAAGTTCTCCAAAGTCCCGGCCTCCTCCCAGGGGTGCTCCTCCTCCCCGATCACGTAGATCTCCTTCCCCCACAAACTTCCAAGGGCCAAGATGGCTAAGAGGATGGCCTCCATATCCCACCTCGGAAAAAGGGATGGCCCGCTGGGTGCGGGCCATCCCAACAACATTTCACCTGAAGGAAGCCTTTATCCTTGCCCATGTGGTGGGCTCGACCGATACCTCTAAGGGAGCGAGGATGTAGTCCCCCCAGAGGGCGGCGTTGTCCGCAAAGTAGCCAGCCCATGGGATGGCCCTGTATACAGGGTCCTCACCTGGATCGGAGTCCTTCTTGCAGACCTCTATGCCGACTATGTTCCCCTCGGTGAGGTCCACTATCTTGCACTTCCCTATGGCCTCCTCAGCGGTCTCCCCGGACCTGGTGTTCAGGTCCTCCCAGGGGGTTATCATCATCTCCAGGGTCATCTCGGCCGGGCAATCGCAGCCTATGGACCCCTTGAGGAACTTATAAGCGTGGTCCCCGTACGGAGGCATGCAGTCCCAATCCGGGTCGCTGGTGTTGTAGCTGTACATCGTCGTACCCTTCTCGGGACGCATCACGTAGTACTTCTGGGCGAGGGCGAAGAACCACCTTTCCTTCTCCTCCACAGGCTCGGTCACGTATATCTCGTCCGGGCCGTAATCCCCGTTGGCCGGGTCCACGTATATGGAGAAGTACTCGCCCGAGGCCATGTAGGCGTCATCGTACACCCAGCAGGCGAAATAGAGCCTGTTCTGAGAGTCGTTCCAGCCCCAGGCGAACTTCATGTTGTGGTCGCTCGGGTCGAACTCCGCACCCTCCTCCTGGATCATGTCCTTCTCCCAGATCCAGTACTGCTCGGGAACTATATCCCAGTCGCTGAGGTCGCCGTCTATCGTGGGCACCTTATCGTCCGGGAACTGGAAGATGTAACCCGTGATCTCCTGGGCTCCCACAGGGACCGCCAAGGCCAACCCCAGCACGACCAGAAGCACGGCTGACTTTTCCATGGCTCCCTCCTTTCTTGAAGGACCTACGGGTTGAGACTTCCTCCACGGAAGAGCTGAAGCTTCCACATCACCTCCTTTCCCCTTAAGTTTACTCCGTTCCAGCATATACAGTGATGAAGGACGAGACAGAGGTCTTCTTCCCGAACTTCCTTCCCACCCTCATCCCGATCTGTGTCGTGAGCCTGTAGCCCATATAGTCCACCCTGTTGGTGAGCTGAACTGCCCCCGTAAGCTCCTCGTAGCTCTCCTCGAAACCTGGAGGGACGGGACGCATGAGCTGCCTGAACACAGCAAGTTCGGCTCCGAGCTCCACCTCGGACCTCTTCAGGACCGGGAACTTAGCTATCGCAGAAAAGAGGGTCAGGTTCTCCTTGCGCTCCGGTTCTTCCTCGAGCACCGGCACCTCCCTCCTGAACAAGTTCTTTATCCTGGGCTGCAACTTCAGCCTTCCGAGGGTGAAGGTGTAATCCACCTTATTTATCAGCCCTAAGAAGGTCCTGTCCCTCAGCCCAGGAAATTTCCTCCTCTGGTCCCACAGGTCGAGCTTGAGCTTGTTCGTAAGGTTGAGCCCCTCGATCCCTGTGTAATCGAAGCCGACAAAGGCACAACCTATCCGGGCGTCCCTGGCAGCCAGCGGGTCCTCCAACTTCTTCATGGTTCCCCTGGTCCCGGGGGTTTGGACCCATTGGATCAAGTTGTCCGGGATGTTGTCCTTCACCGAAGCGAAGCTGCCGAACATCCTCAGCCTCCCCAGCCCCGCAAAGCTCCTGTCGAAGGTGAAGAGGAAGTAGTCCGAGCGGCTCCTCTTCCTCTCGGCCAGCAACCTTTCGTACTGGTGTCCCACGATCAACCTCATGTCCGGAGTTATGTGGACTCCGAAGTAAAAGTTGTAGCCCCTGTGGTCCCTTTTGTAGGGGTAGTCCGGCTCCTCGTCGTTCTCGAACCTGTCCACCCACATGTTGTGGTTCATGTCCATCCCGAAGAGGAACTCCGGAGGGTCCACATCGTACCTCAGGAAAGGTTCCTCGTAGTCGGGTATAAGGTTGTCGTTCTCGTTGAAGTCCGAGATGAAGTCGTTGTTCTCGTCCCATCCAGGAAACACAGCATCGTCGGGTGTACCTCCCCTCTGATATAACCTTCCCCAGTCCGGATACCTATCCTGGTCGTCGTTGTCGTCCACGAATTCGTAAAGGTTGTGGAGCTTGTCCTCGTAATCTATCGCTCCCTTGTCGTCAACGATGAAGCAGGTGGTGCTGTAGTCGTAGTCTATGCTGTAGGCCTCGAAGAAGGCGAAGTAAGGGTAGGAGAGCTTGGACATGTTCACCATCCATGCCTCGGAGGCATCGTAGGTCGTATGGTGCTCCTTCTTGTTCACGTTCGGATACTGCCTGAACCTGCGGTTCCTGTCGAACTCCGCATAGAGGTCGAACCCCTTGAAGTCGTCCACCTCTACGGTGAAGCCGTACACCTCGTTGGCGGTCGGAAGTCCGTAGTCGAGCCTTATGACCCTCTGGTTCGAGTTGTCCTTGACGTTGCCGGGAGCCCTGGCAGCTAAGAGGAAGACAGGCTGGCCTGCCTTGTTGGTCTGTCTGTCGGAGGTCCACTCTACCCTGTAGTCGTTGGCCAACACAAGCTCCACTATAACCCTCTCTATAAGTGAAGGGTCGGGGCCGGCGTAAGAAGGGTCGGTGAAGTCGTACGTCAGGGTTATCGTCTCCTCGCCGTCGGCTGCCAGGTATCCGAGGCGCTGATACCCCCCCTCCACTATCGGCTCGAAGCCTATCTGGCTTCCCCTGACCGTCTCCATCCTCCCTGTCAGGCGATCCCTGCCCCTTATCACTATGTCCCAAGAATACAGCGCAGCCCCACCCTCCCCATCCTCCGGGGAGTCGTCGCTTATCCTTATTATTATCTTCGAGACCCTAGCGCTGTTCTGCACGGTGGTTAGGCTGCCGGAGAAGGGGCTACCGGAGAAACTTTCCAGAAGGGTGTTCGATTGGTGTGCGTTGACGTACGTGGCCCCCACCTTGAGGAACTGCCCTACCTGGACTGTCCCCCTTAACCCTAAGAGGTTCGTGTTGTTGGTCCTGTCCATGTGCCTCCCCTCCTTGGTCCCGATTATCGGGAGGCTTATCCTCGAAAGTAGTACGGTGAGGGAGTACTTGTCGGACTGGAAGTCGAACTGTGAACCGTTGAAGAGGGGCTTCGAGAAGGTAAGGGGGGTAAGGGTCGTCCTTATCTCGTCCCCTATGGTCAGGGCCATATGGTACTGCCCCTTTGAGTCCGAAGCTATCAACAACCTGTCGAACCAATTGTTGTAAGTCCTATCCTTAGATATGCTGCTCCCCGACCTCTCAGGTTGGTCCTGCTGCCATCTGTAGACCTGCCATCCCCTGGTCACGAGCCTGCCGAAGAGATCGTAGTAATAGCTACCCTCCAAGTATATGTCCACATAGCGCCTGTAATGTTCCCTTGCGTAGTTCGTGTACTCCCACTGCTTCCATCCGTATATCCTATAAAGCTCCTGTGGCACATACCACTTCTTCAAAACGGGGTCCTGTGCGCCCAAGAGGACCTCCACCCCCGTAGGTTCGAACACCACCTCCTCCCCCACCCTCCTTCCGAAGAGCCTTCCGTAGTTCACCTGGGAGGAGGCAGGAACTGGAAGCAAGAGCAAGGATGCAACCAACAGCCTTTTCAGGTCCATAACCCCTCCTCAGTACACCAAAGTTAAGGTCCTGAACTTCTCCTCCCTCCCCGAGTCGGTCTCCACCCTCACCCTGACTATGTAAACTCCCGGTGGCACTAGCTTCCCCCCGCATCTCCCGTCCCATTCCTTGAAGTACGTCCCACTCTTACCTCTGCCCTGGAACCTCCTCACGAGCCTTCCCGAAATGTCGTATATGTCCACATAGAACGGCACAGGACGCGTCAGTTGTAGGAGGTCCCAGCTTATCCTGGTCGCATCCGCACTGCCCGGGATGAACGGATCTGGCCGAACTTCGAGCTTCCTTATGAGCGCGCCTCCGAGTGCTGTATGGACCGAAATGTCGTCGGTGTCAATCTCGGAGGTCGCATCTCCCGCCACGACTGGCTGCTTAACCTCCTCTGCCGCGCTGTCGAAGGCCCTGGCCAAGAAGGTGGTCCCGTACCTCAGGACCTCGCACCTGAACACTACCTCCACCAGCCTGTCCGAGGTTACCTTGGGAAATCCGACCGTGAAGTGGTCGTGGTCCACCTCCACCACTTCGAACTTTACCTCATCTCCGTCTATCCTTACGACCTCTACCGTATCCACCTTGACCGGGGTAAGTATCTCCAGACGGTCGAAGCCGGTGTCCACCCCCTCCCTTATGGTGGGCCTGACGGCGTACGTGAACCTCGTCGGCTCGCCGGCTACCACCTTACGGGGCGATATCTCGGCTACTATCCTGCGGGCTATCGGAGGGACGAAGAACTGGAATGCTATGGAGTCCACCATTCCAGCGGCGTCCAGGTCTCGACTTTCGAAATCTATCCTGAACTGGAAGTACCTCCTCGGACAGGGTGATACTATGAACACCCCGCCCTCCCTGTAGTCGTAAGGGCTGGACCAGCTGCTCCAGTTCTCCCTGTCCAGCTCTATCCTTCCCTTCAGCGATAGGGTATCGTACATCGCCTTTGTGATCGGAAGTCCCTCCCTGTCGAAGGGGACCTCGCCACCTGTCCTGTAATATTTCACCTCCCCCCTCTCCTCGGGAGGTAGCGAGTAGTATACCTTCTTAGAGACCTCGCTGCCGTCCTTTGCGAAGTACCTTATCTCCCCCTGCTCGTCCGGGTCTAGCCTGTAGTACTCCTCCTTGCTCACCTCGACTTCCTCCCCCCAGGCGAGCTTCCTGTAATAGACCAGGGGAGTGTCGTCGGTCCCGGTCCTGGTCCTCACTATAACCTTGGACTTTGAGGGGGTTCCCACTTTCTTCTGGTGCCACCATATCCTTCCGAATATGGCCGCGTCCCCGAGGTCGAAGACCTTGGATATGTAAGTAGCAGTTGGAACGAATCCAGCACCGAACACCTGGACTTCGTCTATCTCCCAGCTCGCTTCGGTTATCGACTTTATCCGTATGTACCGGACGTACTGCAGAGGAAACCTCACGTCCACAACTGGCTCGGTGTTCTTCTCCTCCCGAACGGCCAAGTGGTATATGGGATTTCCCTCCTCGGTCAGCTCCAGCCCATCGTTCAGGTAAAGCTCGTACGCCCTCATGAAGTACTCCGAATAAGGGTATTTCTCCGACATCCTTGGGAAGAACCTGATCCTGTCGACCCCCAGCCTGGCACCGAGGTCTATGTCCAAGAGTATCCCATAGGAGTTCACCTTCTTAGCCGGAGTGGACTTCCTCTCGAAGGCTACAGCTGGATCGCCGTTCACGATCCCCACCAAGGCATCTTTCTCCTCCCGGCTCAGAGGCACGTTCGGCACGCTCACCCCGCCTCCACGCTCGAAGATCTTCGAGGCTATGTTCTCCGCCGTATCGATCTCTACCGGCAAGATCCACCCAGGTCTCCTTTCGAACTCTATCACCCCGACGGCCGCATCCGGGTCGGCTTCGTCCCAGACGGCTTCCTTCCACGGAAGGGCCTTCCCCCCGATCACGTACGTCCCCCCATGTGCCCTTCCGATGGGGACGACGCCCACAAGACACAGGAAAATTACAGATATCCTGAAGCTACGAGATTCCATATGGTTGCTCCAACTCTAAACTTCCTTGCTGGGGAAGATAACATATCGTTTCTCATTTGTCAAGAGTGTTTCAATAATATTTTATAAAATCTTATTTTAACAACCGACGGCGGAGACGCACACGCCAGGACAGGCATTTTGGTCACCTCAGCTCCCTCTGGAGCTCCGCGTCGAAGACCCTCAGAAGCCCTCCGGACTCCCCCAGGACCTCGGGGACGCCGTCGTCGTCCACGTCCAATAAAGTTATATGCTCCCCGAACCCTCCGGGCAGGGCCCACTTTATATCGTGGAAAGTTACCCCGACCACGAAGCCCGTGTTCAGCACAAGTTCAAGTTCCCCATCTCCGTCCACATCACCTACGAGGATCTGGCTCGCCTGGAACTTCCCCTCGCTCTCCCATTCCCCGAACAAGCTCTCCCCATCGTATATATAGAGCCTCTCATCAGCACAGAACACCAACTCCTTCTGAGGGTCCGAATCCAGGTTCGCCACGGCCATAGCCGTTATGTTCCCGAAGGTCCCCTCCTGGTTCTGCCAGGAGGTGGAGTAGGTCTCCCCGTCCAGGATGTATATCCTTCCACCTGATGTAAAAACTACAAGTTCCAACCTTCCGTCGTCGTCTATGTCCTCCACGATCACCCCTCCCACCGGGGAGCCCAGAAACGACGACCTCCAGGCCTCACGGTAGCCCTCTTTCCCCCTCTCCAAGACATGTAGGTATCCCCTAGCGTCCCCGTAGGCCACCTTCTGAGCCTCTGGGAAGATGGCCAAAGTGGGAAACTCGGCCGAGGCGTATAAGGCCCAAAGGAGCAAAAATTTCATCCTTTCCCCCCTTCTGCTGCCCTCTGCGCGGCCCTGTAGACCTCCCGCAGGGGAACCTTCTTCTCCCTGGCTATCCTTACGCAGTCCTCGTATTCCGGAGAGGCCCAGCCCCCTGCCAGCTTCACCCTGACGGGACCCCATGGGGTACGCACGGTCTCCTCGCTCCTTTGGAGCTTCAGTCGGTCGACGTAGGAGACCCTGAGCCCTAAGGTCGTGGTCTCACGGAAGAGGACCTCAGCTATACGGGAGATGCTCTCCGGAGGGGCGAGGACGCTGACCAGGACCCCGGGCCTCTCCTTCTTCATCGCCACCGACGTGAAGTACACATCCAGGGCCCCCTCCTCGAAGAGCTTCTCCATAAGGTACCCGTATAGCTCCGGGTTCATATCGTCTATGTTGGTCTCGAGGACGGCGGTCCTGTCGTGCCGGTAGCTCTCCTCCCTTTGGCCTATCTGGACCCTGAGGAGGTTGGGAAGCTCGGGGATGTCCCTGCTGCCCACGCCGTAGCCTACGCTTTCGGCCTTAAGGATCAAAGGGCCCACGAAGCCCTCGGCGAGGGTGGTGAGGATAGCGGCACCTGTGGGGGTTAAAAGCTCGTAAGGGACGCCGGTGCGCTCCACGGGGAAGCCCTTGGTGAGCTCCAGGGTGGCGGGCGAGGGGACCGGGATCGTGCCGTGGGCGGATCGGGCATATCCCGTCCCGAGCCTGAGGGGGGAGACCCACACCTCCTCCACCCCCAAGATCTCCAGCCCCACCACCGCTCCTACGATGTCCACTATGGCGTCCAGGGCCCCTACCTCGTGGAAGTGGACATGTTCTGGGGATGTACCGTGCACCCTGGCCTCGGCCTCCGCCAGCCGAGAAAATATCTTGCACGCTAAGGCTTTGCTCCTCTCGGATATTCTGCTTGCTTCTATGATCTTCAGTACGTCCGATAGGTGCCTGTGGGGGGGATGGGCCTCCCCGGACACCTCCACCTTGGTCCCCCAGATCCCGTGCCTCGCCTCCCTCTTGGAGGATATCGAGAAGTCTCCTAAGGGAAGGGTCCTAAGTTCCTTCTTAAGTTCTTCAAGGTCCAGGCCGGCGTCCACCAAAGCCCCGAGTATCATATCCCCGCTCGCTCCCGAGAAACAGTCGAAATATGCGACCCTCATCTCTCCTCCCCAGGTTCTTCGGGCGGGACCCATATGGAGTCCCCGCGCTCCTCGGAAGGTTCGGCCACACCCCCCTTGAGCAGCCTGAACCTTTCGTAGTTCCAGCGGTAGAGCTTGCCCTTAGGATCGAGCTCCACCGCCCTTTTGTAGGCAGCCTCCGCATCTTCTAAGCGGCCCATATGCTCGTAGATTATGCCCAAGTTGTTGTAGAGGGCCGCCGAGGTCGAGTCCCTTGAGATGGCCCTCTCGAGGTGAACCCTCGCCTCTTCCCATAGTCCCTTCTCTATGCACCACAGCGCGAAGCAGTTCACATCCTTGACGAAGTTCGGAGGTTCCCTGTAGGTGCTCGCACCGGCGCATCCAAGTAAGACGAAGGCCAGGGCCGAGAGGCTATTTCGTTTCAAGTTCGTAAACTCCATCCCATTCCTCCGGAGGTGGGTTCGTTAAAAACCTTTCACAGCGCCCCAGGAAGGTGAGGGAGGGGTGCCCCTTCGAGCAGCTTTATCCCCCATGGAACCTGTCGGTGTCGTAGGGCATATCTACAAGGGAGCGGGCGGACCTCCTCAGGACCGGGGCCGGAAGGGTCCATCGGTTCCCACAGTACGCCATCTTGCGGGCCAATATCACGTTCCCCGCCTCGGCCAAGGCTTCGGCGAACTCGGAGTCCTCTGGGGTCTCCGTGAAGAACTCTATGTCGAAGGCTATCACCTTGGCCCCAGCTTTCTTAAGGTTCCGCACGAGCTTAGCATGGAAGGAACAGGGGAAGGGCCAGTTGAGCCCGAGCTCCTGCTGGCTCTGGTCGTCTACGGCCACTATGACCACGTTCGTGTCCGGAGGTTCTTCGCCCCTCCAACGGAACCTGAAGTCGTAGCTCGCAAGCTCGGGCCTGTCGAAGGCGCCCAAGAGGGCGAGCACGGCCGTGAACCCGACTGCCCCGGATGAGGTCAGAATTAAAGGGGTCAAAGTCTTATGGATACGCATCGTCGCCTTCAGGATAGGACGTCCTCGCATGGGACGGTCAGGAGGTCGGGCAGCCTGTAACCTTCCTCCGAAGCGAAGCGCTCGGCCAGACGATATGCTATGTACGTCCAGGCCCTCGGAGGAAGCTCGTCCTCGAAGATGGTGCCGTCCAATACCTTCTCCCACAACATGGCCTCGTTCTCCACGCACCAGTTCCAGCGGGCCCTCGGAAGGCGAAGGAGCTTGTAAGGAGGGAGCTCGGGGAAGGCGTAGCTCGAAAATAGCACGGCCAGGCCTTCCGATACCAGCTTCTCCTTCGTATCCCCATCCTTTGGAAAACCTAACCTTATGCGCCTGAACCAATGTGCGTACTCGTGGGCCGTGAGGAGCCCGAGGAGCCCGAAGTCCCTGAACCTCTCAAGTCCGAAGCCCACCTTAGGTTCCCCTCCAGCTTCTATAACGAAGGCGTCCGGGGAGAAGAAGCCTACCATAAGGTACACCTCGGGCTCCTCAGGAGGGGGAACGAGCCGAAAGCACCCCTCGAGGGCCTCGGTAACCGTAACCTCGGGAGGTTCTACTTCTACCGAAGCCTCCAAATGCCCGTAATCCCCCCTCTTTATCCTTTCTACCCTGGTCCTGAGGGCTCCTTCGTCTATGCCGAAGGCCCTCCAACAGGCGCTCAAGAAACTTCGGTGGAGGTTCAGGTAATACCTCCGGTAGGCCTCCCATGGAAGCTCGCCCTCGGAGAGGGCGTCCAGGAAACGCAGGAAATCCCGATATATGGGAAATACGGCCATCGTAACAAAAATACTACCGGACGACCGGTAAGTCAAGACCGAAGTAAGGAAAAAAGGCTTGACAGATGCGATATCTTGTGGTACTTTCCAAACAAGTTGGACAAAAAACCCTTCATCCGAGGAGGTAAGATGGAAGCTCTAGAGAAAGCCTTGGACATCCTGAGGAACGAGGCCGAGGCCGAAGGAAGTATGATCGTGGGAAGGGATGGGCTCACCCTCAGCCAGGTCGGCGCCATAGGGGATGTGGAATCCATAGGGGCCTTAGCGTCCAACAGTCTCCGCTCCCCCCAGAGCCTCGGGGAACATCTGGGGAACGGGGGACTCGTACAGGTACTTATGCAGTTCGAAAGGGGGGTCGTCGTGGTGGAGCCCCTGACCGAGGATTACGTTTTGGTGATGGTGGCCGGCGAGGATGCCAACATAGGGATGATGAGGTACGCTTTGAGGAAGCATAAGGTGGATTTGATAGAAGCTCTTACTTAAAGGGAGCAAGTATGTCATTGGCGGACTTCGTGCAGGAGAGCGGGACGCTTAAGGCTGTGGTGGCACGGACGGACGGCGAGGTGCTCGACGCCGTCGGGATAAGGCCCGGGGACAGGGAGGTCCTCCCCAAGGCCGCTTCCATAGCCCTCCGCTTGGGGAAGGTGCTGGAGCAGTACGAGGGGGTCGGCAGTTTCTCCACGGTATGGATACAGTTCGAAGAGGGGTCCTTCCTGATCCAGTGGTTGACCGACAGGGTGTTCCTGATAGCCTTAGCGGGACCGAAGGTATCCGTGGGGATGCTGCGCCACCACATGAATCGGGCCCTTCCGGACCTGGCCCGTGAATACGGGGAGGGACAGGATGAGGTTGCGCCTCTGGAGGAAGCCCCAGGGTGAGCTTCCAGTCCCGAAGGATGCTCATCCTCCGCCTGGGGAAGCTCAGGTAAAGGTGTCGGAGGTGCTGGAGGAGCTCAGGGAGGAGGTGGTACGTTTGGAGGATACCGTAAAGAAGCTCACGTCACCGACGAGCTTTCAAGAAGCGAGGTCCTCTGGTCCCGAACGGTAAGATATGCCCAGGGTCCCTGAAGATGTGATAGCCCAGGTCAGGGCGCAGGCCGACATCGTCGAGGTGGTATCGGAATACGTGCCCCTGAAGCGTCGGGGGCGAAATTACTTTGGGCTCTGCCCGTTCCACTCCGAGCGCACTCCGTCCTTCAGCGTGAACCCCGAACTCGGCATATTCCACTGCTTCGGGTGCGGCGTGGGCGGGGACGTCTTCGGGTTCCTGATGAAGATGGAAGGGCTGTCCTTCTACGAGGCGGTGAGGAGGCTGGCAGAGAAGTACGGCGTGCCCCTCCCGAAGTCCACCCGAGACCAGGGGAACGATGCCCTCTACCGTGCCAACGCCTTTGCCCAAGAGTTCTACAAGAAACTCCTGTGGGAGGACTCTGCAGGAGGTAAGGCGAGGAGGTATTTGGAGGAAAGGGAGATAGGTCGAGGAGTGGCCGAGAGGTTCGCCCTTGGGTACGCCCCCCCCGGATGGGAAGGGCTCATAAGGGCCGCCTCCCACGAGGGGATCGGGCCAGAGGTTCTCGAAAAGGCCGGGCTCGCCTTGAGACGAAGGTCCGGAGGGTACTACGACAGGTTCAGGGACAGGCTCACCTTCCCCATACACAATCCGGGAGGAAGGCCCGTGGCCTTCGGGGCCAGGGTCTTGGGGGAAGGGGAGCCGAAGTACATAAACTCCCCCGAGACCCCTATATATCGTAAGGGCAAGGTGCTGTATGGCATATCCCAGGCCAGGGAAGCTTTAAGGAGGGAAGGGGAGGCCATAGTCGTAGAGGGGTACATGGACCTGCTCAGGCTCTTCTCCGCAGGGATAGAGAACGCAGTGGCCGTGGCGGGCACGGCCTTCACCCCCCACCAGGCCGGGCTCCTGAGGAGGTACGCCGAAAGGGCGATCCTGTGCTTCGACGCCGATAGGGCGGGTTCCGAGGCCGCCCTGAGGGGGGGGGAGGTGCTATCCGAGGCCGGGCTCGAAGTGAGGGTCGTGGAGCTTCCCCCCGGCCACGACCCCGACAGCTTCGTGAGGGAGGAGGGGAGGGAGGAGTTCCTGAGGATGGTCGGCAACTCCAAGCCTTTGGTGGAACATATGTTGGAGAAGGTGCGGAGGACCGAGGACATCTCGTCCGTGGAGGGGAGGCGCAGGGCGGCCAAGGCCATGGCCGAGGTCCTATCCAAGATCAGGGACGAGCTCAGGAGGGACCTCTGGACGAGGAGGGTGGCGGAGGCCCTCGGGTTGAGGGAGGAGGTGCTGAGGAAGGTCGTGGAGAGGAGGGGAAGGTCCGAGGAGACCGGTCCTGTGAAGGTACCTTCGAGGCAGACCGTCCCGCCGGCCCAGAGGGAACTTCTCAAGATACTCTTCTCCGTCCCGGAGCTCGCCGAGAGGGTGGTGGAGGAGGTGGAGTTGGACGCCTTCGAAGGGAGGCTCAGATCTGCGGCGAAGGTGGCCTACGAGGCCATAGGAGATGGGAGGCTTCCCACCGTCTCGGACGTCCTGGCCGAGACCCAGGACGAAGGACTCGTGGAGGAGCTCGCCGGCATCCTTCAGGAGGGGTTGGATGAAGAGCGAGCCCGTAAGGTACTGGCCGACTCCATAGCCTCGGTGAGGAGGGAGAAGATAAGGAGGGAGATAGAGCGGGTCGCAGGGGAGATCAGGGAGGCCGAAGAAGCCGGGGACATGGAGAGGGTGGACGCCCTTTACAGCCATCTCATGTACCTCAAGAGGGAGGAGGCACGACTTGTAAGGGCCAGGCATCCCTTAGGACGGGAGGGTCTATGAGGGGGACGGGAGAACCTCGATGGATGAGCGCATCCACGCCATAATCCGACGAGTCAAAGAATTCCTCGAGCGAAGGTACGGTCCCCGCCTCAAGGCTGTGATCCTCTATGGCTCCCACGCGCGCGGGACAGCTACCAAGGATTCGGATGTCGACCTCCTCGCGGTCGTAGATGATTCCTTGGACCCCTGGCGGGTACGCCGCTCCCTGGACGATCTCCTCTTCGAGGTCTTGCTCGAAACGGGCGAATTGGTCTCGGTGATCGTAATCCCTCAGAGTCATTACGAAAGTTCCGCCTTACCGTTTCTTATGAACGTGCGCCGGGAAGGGGTTCGAGTATGAACGGAGTGCGGAATTTCATCGCCAAAGTAGAAGCTCAGGGTTGCCCGTGACTTCGTCGCCGAGGTGCGCACCTATTTACAGCGGGAGGGAGAAGGAGCATGACCGATGGTCCCTACGAACCCCCTCAGGGTTGGGAGTGGGAGGTCAACCTCTGGAGATAGTATCCAGCTTGATGGCGAAGGAAAGGGCATTCTGGGCATAATTGAAGAACTTGAGGAACTATTGGGCAACACGGAGAACTCAAGTTGTCGAAGGAGGTGGAATAATGGGGACAACATCCCTTCGGGAGATAGCCGATGACCTTCCCCTCCTGAAGTCTTCTGAGGAGCGGGAGAAGCTGCTGGGAGTCGTCGGTGCCTTGGTTCTTAGGAGAGTAAGTTTAGATAAGGCCTCCGAGATTATGGGCATGCGGAGGGAAGCCTTTTTAGGGCTGTTGGAAGCCTTAGGAGTGGAATATTCCTATCTGGAAGAGGAGGATGTGGAAGCTGAGAGGGCCTGGTAATGGTGGTTGTCTTCGACAGTTCCCCTTGGATATTTCTTTCCAAGCTTGGGCTCATAGAACAGGCTATCGGGCTTTTCGACAAAGTGTTCCTCCCGTCCTCAGTTGAGGATGAGATCTTTGTGAGGAGGGACGAAGCTTTCGACGCCCTAAGGAAGTTACAGACGACCCAGCGTATAGAGGTGGTCAGTGCCAAAAGTTCCCGCCTTGTAAATGCGTTGGGAAGGAGGCTCGGCAGGGGGGAATCGGAGGCAATAGTTATAGCATTGGAAAAGGACGCTGATGTTGTCGTTCTGGACGACCACACAGCAAGGTCGGAGGCTATGAGGCTTGGACTACAGGTGAAAGGCACCTTGGGGATTATAAGGAGGCTTAAGGAATTGGGAGAGTTCGAAGGCGACTTAAGGGAGCTGTACGGGCGTCTAAGGGAGATAGGTTTCAGGGTGAAAGAAAAGCTTTTCTGGCAAATTTTCAGCGAATAGCTAAGGAGGAACCGAGCGATGAGCGAAGGTCCCTGGAAACTCCCCAAAGGCTGGCGGTGGGTGAGACTGAGGGAAGTTTGTGAGGTAGTTATGGGACAATCTCCACCCAGTAAGACTTATAACACTGGGTCCTACCAACTTGGCTACGGAAGAAGGATATGGTCGTCCGTCAGGAGTTGAAGGATTTGGGATACAGGGTCATAGTTATCCGCTACGACCGTAGGAGCAGGTCGCTAAGTATCCCGATATATTCGGGGAGGCGAGGGACAAGATATGATTACGGACGAACTGAGAGGGATTATACTTGAGGTCCTGAAACCTTGGGGCGTACTGAGGATATCCCTGTTTGGCTCCGTCGTACGGGGGGAGGATTCCCCCAAAAGCGACCTCGACATCCTCGTGCAGTTCAGGGAACCTGTCGGACTTCTGACCTTAGCACGCCTCAGACGGGAGCTGAGCGAACGACTGGGGCGTAATGTGGACTTGGTCACCGAAGCGGCCTTGAGCCCCTACATCAGGCCCTTTGTGGAGAGAGAAAGGATGGTTATCTATGAAGAGTGATGTGGTCTACCTACACCACATACTTGAAGCTATATCCAGAATAGAGCGGTACGTCCACGGCAAGACCTTTGAGAAATTCCTGCGGAACGAACTGCTTCAGGACGACGTCATCCGCCAACTGAGCATCATAGGGGAGGCGGCGAGGAGAGTCTCCGAGGACCTGCAGCAGGTCTATCCAGCGGATACCCCGTCATCTACGAACACCTCTCCGCCCAGCCTCCCGGGGCATTGGGGATACCTGGGGTCGAGGTCACCCACATCTGGACCCAGGACCCCGGAGATGCCAGGAGGGTGGCCGAGACCACTTTCATCTCCCATGTGCTTCCACGGCCCAAGGAGGTCGCCGCATGAACGATCCTGAGGTCGAAAAGATCTTCGCCCGCTGGAGGAGGAGGATATTCTTCACCCTTTGGGCCACCTACGGGGCCTTCTACCTATGCAGGGTGAACATGTCCATCGCCCTTCCGGACATAATGAGGGAATTCGGGTACTCCAAGGCGGACGTCGGAGCTATCGGCAGTGCGTTCTTCATAACCTATGCACTGGGCCAGTTCGTGAACGGCCAGCTCGGGGACAAGCTGGGTGCCAGGAAGCTCATAACCTTGGGCATATTGGTCTCAGCCCTCCTGAACATCTCCTTCGGGTTCGTATCCGCCCTGCCGGCCATGGTGGCCATATGGGGCACGAACGGATACTTCCAGGCCACAGGTTGGGCTCCCAGCGTAAAGACCCTCGCTAACTGGTTCCCACCGAGGCTGAGGGGGAAGGTCTCAGGGCTCTACGGCTCGAGCTTCCAGGTGGGGAACATCCTATCCTGGCTTCTGGCCGGGCACCTCTGCATGCACTACGGATGGAGGTACGCCTTCTGGGCCCCGGCAGCGATCTTCCTGCTTTTGGGGGTCCACTTCTATCTGAGGTGCAGGAACTCCCCCGAGGACGTGGGTCTTCCCTCCATAGAGGAGTACGAGGCGGGAAGGTGCACATCCCCTGCAGGGGACGAACACTTAGGCTTCGGCTTCACCCTAAGGCAAACTCTCGGGAACCCGAGGATGTGGTCCGTGGGACTGGCATCGCTCTTTATAGGGCTTATAAGCTACGGTTTCCTGTACTGGATCCCATCCTATATGTCGGAGGTCCAGGGAGGTAGTATATCGGATGTGGCCCTGAGGGCCATAATCTACCCGATCTCCGGCTCCTTAGGGGCGCTCGTGGCAGGATGGGCCTCTGACGCCTTCTTCGGCTCGAGGAGGGCACCTGTTGTGGTGATAATGTCCATCCTTTCGGGAGCTTTCGTCCTGCTCTTCTCGAAGGTCCCAGGCACGTCCCCTGCCTTGGCCACGGTTTACCTCGGAGCCGTGGGCTTCACGACGTTCGGGGCCCACACCACCATGGTCACGGCCCTCCCCATGGACTTCGGAACGAGGAAGGCGGCCTCCTCAGCGGCGGGGTTCGTGGATAGCTTAGGGTATTTAGGTGCCACGATAGCGGGGGTCGGCACGGGGTGGCTCGTGGACAACTACGGCTGGAGCTACGCCCTCTACCTCTGGGCCGCCGGAGCTTTCGCAGCGGCCTCGGTCATGGCCGCCCTCTGGGGATATACGCCCGAAAGCGAAGGCTATATGTAAAAAAGGAGGGAGCGATGGCGAGGGTGCAGGTCGGCAAGGACGGCATCAGGATAGACGGGAAGAAGCTCCTCCCCATATGCGGGGAGTTCCACTACTGGAGGGTGGACCCGAGGTGGTGGGACGACATCTTGGGACGCCTCTTTAGGGGGGCCGAGATGACCATGGTGGCCTCGTACATCCCCTGGAGCGTGCACGAGCCGG
>Ga0164311_10000287_pt1 | contig 21041 bp, 17 predicted proteins | sample GuaBasSedimGuay2_FD_121796 | JGI IMG/M metagenome (GOLD analysis project Ga0164311, IMG submission 121796) | Subseafloor sediment microbial communities from Guaymas Basin, Gulf of California, Mexico - Guay2, Core 4569-9, 9-12 cm | ecosystem: Environmental > Aquatic > Marine > Hydrothermal vents... | reverse complement strand
CTTGAGGTAGTCCCTCACCTTCTTCTCTTGGGAGCCTGGAAAGACCAAATGGGCCTGGGGGTAGAGTTTCTTGGCCGCAACCATGCAGGCCAGGGCGTCAAAATCAGCCATTATGTGAGTAGTGATAATCTGCATTTGCTTTAGGATAATCGTCCTCATCCCCTTGTGCAATCCCAGTGACAAGGCCTCCTCTTTTTTTAATTCCCATAAACTTTTTTTAACTGTTGAATTGCCCTCTCTTTGTGTTTTATAAGAAATTTCAACTCTTTTTTGGAGGTAGGGTCATGAGCAAGGTGAAGAGGGGAGCAGTAAAGGTATTCATCTTTATTCTTGGAGTCTTCCTCTTCGCCTTTCCCTTCACCTCCTCCCACGGGGAGGAGGTGTATGAAATAGGAGCTATCTTCGCTGTTACTGGCCCCGCAGCCTGGCTGGGGGACCCTGAGAAGAAGGCTGTAGAACTCATGGTGGAGAGGCTAAATCAACAAGGCGGAATTCAAGGGAAGAAGATAAAAGTGGTCATCTACGACACCCAAGGAGATCCTCAAATAGCCGTTTTGAAGGCCAGGGAACTGGTAACCAAAGACCACGTAATGGTCATCCTTGGCCCTAGCCGGACACCTACCTCTGCAGCAGTGATGAAGGCCCTCCAGCTGGACAGAGAAAAAAACCGCTTCCGCATCCCTATGGTGAGCTGTGCTGCTGGCAGGATTCTCACCCAGCCAGTGAAACCCTGGGTCTTCACCACACCCCAGACCAACGCCTTAGCAGCAGAGAAGGTCTTAGAGTACCTCTCTTCCAAGAGCATAAAAAGGGTGGCAGTAGTTTACGTATCCAATGAGTTCGGTGAAGATGGTTACAGCAACCTCAAGAAGCTAGCTCCCAAATACGGAATAGAGATTGTAGGGGTAGAGACCTACGGTGGCAAAGACAGGGACATGACGGCCCAGCTCACCAAACTGGCAGCCAAAAAGCCCAAAGCCATCATTAACTGGAGCGTGGGACCAACCTCAGTGATAGTAACCAAAAACTTCAAGCAACTGGGACTGGACAAAAAAGGCATTCTCCTGGTGATGAACCATGGTCAAGGCAACCTTAAGTACGTGGAGCTGTGCGGTGAGGCAGCAGAAGGGGTAGTCCTGCCTTCCGGAAAGATACTAGTGGCCCAAGATCTGCCCACAACCGATCCCCAGAAAAAGGTCCTTATGAATTTCAAAGAGATGTACGAAAAGGCCTATAAGGAGCCTGTATCCCACTTCGCCGGTCACGCCTACGATGCCCTCATGCTGGTGGTGACAGCTATAGAGAAGGGCAATGTGAAACCCGGAGATGGAGCAGCTCTGAAAAAGGCTCTGGAGACCAAAACCTCCGGCTTTGTGGGTATAGACGGCATCTTCCGCTATAGCTGCCAGGACCACAACGGCCTCTCCATAGAGGACCTAGTCATGCTCAAAGTAGAGAAGGGACGATTTACTTTGGCCCGGTAGGGCCCTCATCCGTTTTTTCCCAGAAGCTAGTCATAAAACCTTTAAAGGAGGGAAAAATGAAAAGGATAGTTGTAGCCTTGTTGGCTTTGATCATAGGGGCAACCTGGTGTTGGAAGGTGGTTGAAGCCAAAGAGAAAGTCTATAGGATAGGAGCCATCTTTGCCGTCACAGGACCTGCAGCCTGGCTAGGAGACCCGGAGAAAAAGGCGGTGGAGCTTCTAGAAGAAAGGATTAACAAGAAAGGCGGCATCAATGGGACAGAGCTAGAGGTAGTGGTCATGGACACCCACGGCGATCCCCAAACAGCTGTTCTCAAGGCTCGGGAGCTGGTAACCAAAAAGGGGGTCATGGCTCTGGTAGGTCCTAGCCGAACCCCCACATCAGCGGCCATCATGAAGGCCCTCCAGTTGGAGAGGAAAACAGCCCGCTTCAAGGTGCCTCTGGTGAGCTGCGCCGCAGGCAGGATCCTCACCAAACCCGTGAAACCTTGGGTGTTCACTACCCCCCAGACCAACGCCCTAGCGGCGGAAAAGATCATTGAGTACCTCTCAGGCAAAAGGATCAAGAGGGTGGGAGTGCTCTATGTCTCCAACGGCTTTGGCGAAGATGGATACAAGAACCTGAAAACGCTGGCCTCCAAGCATGGCGTGGAGATAGTGGGGGCAGAGACTTACGGCGGCAAGGACAGGGACATGACGGCCCAGCTCACCAAACTGGCGGCCCAAAGGCCCGGGGCCATCATCAACTGGAGTGTAGGACCCACCTCGGTTATAGTGACCAAGAATTTCAAACAGCTGGGGTTAGACAGGAAGGGCATCCTGTTGATCATGACCCATGGTCAGGGCAACATAAAGTACGTGGAGCTCTGCGGGGATGCTGCTGAGGGTGTGATACTTCCAGCCGGTAAGATCTTAGTAGCCCAAGAGTTGCCTAACACCGACCCCCAGAAGCGGGTGCTCATGGAGTTCAAGGAAATGTACGAAAAAACTTACAAAGAACCTGTATCCACCTTCGCCGGACACGCCTATGATGCTCTCATGCTAGTGGTGGAGGCCCTAGAGAAAGGCAAAGTAAAGCCCGGTGACGGAGCCGCCCTTAGAGAGGCCCTGGAGACCAAAACAGCGGGGTTTGTAGGTATTGACGGAGTATTCCACTACAGTCCCGAAGACCACAACGGACTCTCGGTAGAAGATCTGGTAATGCTCAAGATCGAAAAGGGAACCTTCCGGTTGACCAAATAATCACCTTTCGGCTAGTTAGGGGGGCGCGGGGATACCCGGCCCCCTTTCCTAATGGCAGAAGGAGGCGGCGTTGGCCCAGCTGATTCAGTACATCTTTGCCGGTCTCACCATGGGAGTGATTTACGCCCTCACCGGAGTAGGATTCAACCTCATCTACAATGCCACAGGGGTTATCAACTTCGCCCAAGGAGAATTTGTCATGCTAGGGGCCATGCTCCTATACACCCTCCAGGAGGTCCTTCACTGGTCTCCCTTCATATCCTTACCCCTGGTCTTCATCCTAGGGGGAGTAGTGGGTGTAGTTTTCGAGTACGGGGTGGTGAAGCCCCTCATACGTCTGGGTGTTATCACCGTTATCATAGGCACCATAGGGGCTTCTGTGGTCCTAAAAGGGGGCGCCATGCTCATCTGGGGCAAAAACGCCTTGGCCGTGGAGCCCCTCATCTCTGAGAAGCCCGTGGCCTTCCTGGGTGCCTCTCTCAACATCCAGGTGTTGGTGGTCCTGGTGGTGACTGCCATTGCTGTAGCCATCTTCTGGTACTTTTTCGGGTTCACCATACTGGGCAAAGCTATCCAGGCCTGCTCCGTGAATCCTCTAGCCGCTCGACTGGCAGGCGTCCCTGTAGAGAGAATGATCACCCTCTCCTTCTGCTTCAGTGGTGCCCTATCCGCCTTGGCAGGAGGTCTCATCGCACCTATTACCTTAGCCGAGTACGACATGGGCACTATGCTGGCCTTGAAGGGCTTCTGTGCCGCCATCATAGGGGGACTGGGCAACAACCCCGGCGCCATGGTGGGAGGACTCCTTTTGGGGGTTATGGAAGGCCTCAGTGCAGGGTATCTCTCATCGGGCTATAAGGATGCTCTGGCCTTCTTGGTCCTCATCTTGGTGCTCTTCTGGCGTCCTGAAGGTCTCATTACCCGAGGAAAAGGGGAAAGGGTGTGAAGAGGGACTATCTCATCCTCCTCCTGGTAACCCTGGTTGCCTTCACATTACCCCTGATCCTCCCTGGAGACTACTACGTAGAGGTCTTCCTTTTCATGGGCATCAACATTCTGGTGGCTTTAGGACTGTCCCTTCTTATGGGATACGCTGGCCAAATATCCCTAGGTCACGCAGGTTTCTATGGAATGGGAGCGTACATCTCAGGGGCCCTCACCGCCCATCTGGGATGGCCTGTTCCTCTGGCTGCTCTAGTGGCTCTAGTGGCTACCGCCTTGGTAGCAGCTTTAGTGGGGTGGCCCACTCTCCGCCTTAGAGGCCACTATCTGGCCATGGCCACCTTGGGCCTGGGCATCATCCTCTACATCCTCTTCGTCCAGCTCAAAGGCATCACAGGTGGAGCCTCGGGCCTATCGGGCATACAACCTGTCCACGCAGGTGATCTCTACCTGGACACCCCCCGACGCTACTGTTACCTGGTGTGGTCCCTGGTAATATTGGCCTTCCTCTTCTCCTTGAATCTAGTGAAATCCAGATCAGGTTTGGCACTAAGGGCCCTACACTACAGCGAAGTGGCCGCATCTACATTGGGAATAGACGTAGCAAAGTACAAGCTCCAGGTCTTTGTCTTTTCCTGCGTACTGGCGGCCCTGGGAGGGGTTCTTTACGCCCACTACATCACCTTCATCAGCCCAGAAACCTTTGGGTTCATGTATTCCATAAAGCTGGTGGTCATGATAGTTCTAGGAGGGATGTACTCCCTCTGGGGTGCCCTTTTAGGAGGAGCCTTCCTTTCCCTTCTTCCGGAGTTTCTCCACCGCCTAGAGGACCTGGAAGTCATGGTCCACGGGCTCATCCTTCTCATGGTCCTCATCTTTCTACCGGGAGGCTTAACAGGGCTTATCCAAAAGATCGGAGAAAAGATCCGTGGTAGTTCTTGACGCCAGAGGTGTGAAAAAGTCTTTTGGCGGCGTCAAAGCCCTTAGAGGGGTAGACGTAACCGTCCAAGAAGGGACCATTACAGCCCTTATTGGGCCTAACGGGTCGGGCAAAACCACCCTATTCAACATTCTATCCGGGGTCTTACCCATGGACGAAGGCAAGGTCATCTTCATGAACCAGGAGATTGGAAGTTGGCCGGCCCACAAAAGGGCGGCTTTGGGTATAGCCAGGACTTTCCAGAACCTCCAGATCTTCCAGGAAATGTCTGTGCTAGAGAATGTGATGGCAGGGGGATTCCGCCACACCTCTTCGGGGTTCATGGCCGGAGGGCTTTCTCTACCCAAGGTGAGGGGAGAGATGAGGGCCCTTGAAAAGAAAGCCTTGAAGCTTCTGGAAGAACTGGAGCTCACCCCCTACGCCCACGTTCAAGCAGGAGAGTTGCCCTTTGGAATTCAACGCAAGGTAGAAATCGCCAGGGCCTTGGCCCTGGAGCCTAGACTTCTGCTCCTAGACGAGCCAGCTGCAGGACTCACCACCAAAGAAACCTTGGCGCTAGCCCGTTTTATCCACGGCTTGAAGGAAAGGGGCATAACCGTCTTTCTGGTAGAGCATGACATGGACCTGGTCATGGGGATATCCGACTGGGTCATTGTCCTCAATTTCGGACAGAAGATCTATGAGGGGACACCCCTAGCCGTGAAAAGGGAGAGGACGGTAATAAAGGCGTACTTGGGGGAGAAGCGTGCTAAGGGTTAGGGGTCTAAAGGTCTTCTATGGCCGAATACAGGCAGTGAAAGGAATCAGCTTCCACGTCCACAGGGGGGAAACCGTGGCCTTCATTGGGCCCAACGGCGCAGGCAAAAGTTCTGTCCTTATGGCTCTCTCAGGGGTGACAAGAAAAGAGGGAGAGATTACCTTAGAAGGTCGAGACATCTCCCGGCTCTCCCCCTACGCGCTGGTGAAAGAGGGAATCGTACAGGTCCCTGAAGGGCGTCAGGTCTTCTCCAGCTTAACAGTGGAAGAGAATCTCCTCCTGGGAGGTTTCTCCAAAAGAGGAGACAAGAAGTGGATGAGGGAAACCATGGAGTGGGTTTACCATCTCTTCCCCCTCCTTGCCGAGAGGCGCAAGCAACTGGCCGGGTCCCTTTCCGGCGGTGAGCAACAGATGCTAGCCCTTGGACGAGCCCTTATGGGTGATCCCCGACTCCTTCTCCTAGACGAACCCAGCCTGGGCCTAGCTCCTGTGATAGTAGAAGAGATATACAAGACCTTAAAGGAACTGCGCAAAGAGAGGTCTATGTCCATAATACTGGTAGAGCAAAACGCACCCCTGGCTCTGGAGTTTGCCCACAGGGCGTACGTCATGGAGTCAGGGGCCATTGTTCTCTCGGGAGAGACGGAGATGCTCCTTTCAGACGACACGGTGCTGGACGTCTATCTCGGTCGGGCCCGGGAGGACTTCTTTGACTAGGGGGAGAAAATGAAATGGATGTGGAATCCCAAGTTTGAGGCCATGGATAGAGAGGAGCTGGAGCAAATCCAGCTGGAGCGCCTCCAAGCCACCCTTCACCATGCCTACAGGCACGTACCTTTCTACAGGGAGCTCTTCGACAGAGTAGGTCTAGGCCCCGGGGACATCCTCAGCCTTCAAGACCTGCGGGAGGTACCCTTCACCACCAAGGAAGACCTCCTCCAGGGCTTCCCTTACTCCTTCTTCGCCGTTCCCCTCACCAAGGTAGCCAGGATCCACACCAGTAGTGGCACTACAGGCAAGCCCGTAGTGGTAGGGTATACCAAGAGGGATCTCCAGTATTGGGCCCACCTCAATGCCCGCATCCTCATGGCGGGGGGATTGGGGGAGAGAGACGTTCTCCAGATCTCCTTTAATTACGGCCTATTCACAGGAGGATTCGGCTTCCATGCCGGCGCCGAGCTCTTAGGGGCCACTGTCATACCCGCCTCTGCCATGAGCATCACCAGACAGATAAATATCATGATGAACTTTAAGGCCACAGCCTTGGTGAGTCTCCCCTCCCACGCCCTGCGGATAGGCCACCGACTCCAGGAGATGGGAATAGATCCCAGGGGCCTTTCACTCAAAGTAGGGTTCTTTGGAGCAGAACCCTGGTCCGAAGCCACCCGTAAGCAGATAGAAGACCACCTTTTGATAAAGGCCCTGGACAATTATGGCTTGGCAGAGGTGGGAGGACCAGGTGTCTCCTACGAATGTGAATATCGTCAGGGGCTCCATATCAGTGAAGACCACTTCTATCCCGAGATAATAGACCCCGCAACAGGCGAGGTGCTGGATCCGGGCCAGGAAGGGGAACTGGTCCTCACAACCCTCACCAAAGAGGCCTTTCCCGTCCTGCGCTTCCGTACGGGAGACCTCACATCCCTCAACAACGAACCCTGCGAATGCGGCAGGACCTTGGTACGCATGGCCAGGGTGAAGGGCCGGGTGGATGACATGCTCATCATCCGGGGAATAAACCTCTTCCCCAGTCAGATAGAGGACGTGCTCCTCTCCTTCCAGGTAGGCCCCAACTACCTGATAAGGCTCTACCGAGAAGAAGGGCTGGATCAAGTAGAGGTACAAGTAGAGAGCATCCTCACAGGCAGGGAAGAAAAGGACGCTTTGGCCAAAAGGATAGAGAGAGATCTAGCGGACAAGCTGGGCCTGGAGATGAAGGTGGTACTGGTAGCTCCTGGGAGCATAGAAGCCTCCAGCGGCAAACAGCAGGTAGTGGTAGACGAAAGGGAAATCTAGACGGGACCACGCAGAAGCAAAGGCACAGGCCTGAAGAGGGTCGAACCCTACCAGAGAAGGACCATGCAGAAGTGGGGGTATTTCCCGCCCTCCAAGGGGCCGTTGTCCCACCCCGCATTTTTCACTGTACTCACAACGTCTATGCCGCAAGCCTCCATGGAAGGGTAAGCCTTATCGGGATGGCGGCAATTGAGAGGATCACACTCTTCACAGAGATAGCAGCGCCCAGAACCCATGGGAAAGGCCTTGAAAATACCCTGGGAGTAGAGCCAGAACATCATAGACACAGCCAAGTTGGTAGCTTCGGTGTGACTTGTAGACTTCATCAACAATGCCTTTTCGTACTCAGCCTGAACCTTACTGGTGGTGTCGGGATCAGGAGAGTAGGGAGGACAGGTCTTCCACTTCCCGTAGTCTGGACATCCGTACTGACACTTAAGCCTCACCCAGTGGGCTACCACAATGGAAGACGTAGGTATGATAACAGCGTCTAATGCTCCTAGCTCTCGAGCCTTCGCCAGAACAGCTTCTCCATCCAGCATGCGTCTCTTTTATCCTCATCTGTAAGGAAAAGCAACGCTTTGCAAAGAGAATCATGGAGCTCAAAGAATTATGACATCATACCCTTCTTCCATGTATCTGGCTATACTTGGATGGCCATTCATCTCACCGCACAGATAGAGTTCTTGAGATCAGCGCTCTCATAAACACCAGTTTTAATCGCACATGCTTCGCATACACAATCGATTATTCCCGCCTTGTCATAAAGTAAGTGAGAACTCCTCACCCTCCTCATCGTTATCATTACACGTTCAAGTTGTAAACCATAAATCGCAAGTTGCACTCTTCTTATGCGTTCTAAAATCGTCTTCAAAAAGGGTACGGGTTTGAAAAAGGGTACCGAAGGGAAATATCTTTAAAAGTGTCTCATTGTAGGAGAATGGGAGATGGAATCCTCAAGATGGGAGGCGTTATTTAGAGAGGATCCCGTGCTATGTGCCCAGTGTGGAGGGTTATGCTGCAAGTCTTATCCTGGAATGTACCTGGACCCTTCTCAGTTCGTGCAGGCGTGGGAACTGGAAGGGAAAAAATGGAAACTAGTTGAGGTGTTGGAAGCCTGCCACCTAAGCTTGAAGGTCTGTATGGGAATACCCATTCCTTTACCCAAGTTTTTAGCAAAGGGGTGCGTCTTCTTAGGAGAGGATGGGTGCCTTCTTCCCCGGCATAAGCGTCCTTTGGAATGCCTTCTACTGATACCCAAGGTCGAGACACTTCTGGAGGGTGAGATCAGGTGCGTTCTCCCTCAAGGGGTGGACTTTTTGAAATGCTTTGACTGCTGGAAGGAGTTTTACCAGGAGAGAAATCTGTGGGAAGAGGCCTTGCTTGTGGCTGAGACCCTTGATCCACTTGGCAATCCCGTTGTTTAGTTGTTTAATAGCCAAACCAATGACGTGGAGAGACCTTATAGAGAACCTGGAACTTAAAGAGCCCGTGCTCCTAGGGAACCTTATGGTGGTCCCACTGGAGGGCTCCCTGAATAGTAGGGAGTTTGGACTCCTCCATCTCGCCCTAGAAGAGGGGAGAGCCAGAGTGAGGGAACTGGGCATGGTGGAAAAGGTCTTGGTAGAGAACCCCTCCCTAGACGACCTCTTCGTCTTGGAAGGGGAAGAGTTGCTAGGGGCTCGTCAGGACAGAGTGGCCGTCTCGTCAGCCGTGATCCCCGCCCGAGAAGAGCTGGAGCTGCCCGTGGTCTGCATAGAGGAGGGGAGATGGGCTGGTGATGAGCCCCTCTTTCGTGGCGGTTATGTGGCCCACCCCCGCTTAAGAAGCCTCATCACCCTCTCCATCAGAGGCAGCGGAAAAGCGGACCAACAGAAAGTATGGAGGGAAGTGGAGAGAAAACTCACTTCCTTAAAGATCTCGTCAGCCACGGGCAGCCTGCATCACTCTTTCACCTATCAAGAAGGGACCTTGGAAGAGCTTTACGGTGGATGGAATCCTGGAGAAAGAGTGACTGGGGCGATGGCCTTAACTCCCAAGGGCCTCCTGTGCTGCGATATTTTGGCCAACCCCTCCCTCTTCTCAGGAGAGTGGCCTGGCCTACTAAAGGGTTACGCTCTAGATGCCCTGGAAGAACGGATCAGGGGCAGAAGGGGAAAAATGAACTGGCAGAGGATAGCAGAGAGATGGGAAAGGGTGGGAAAAACGAAGCTGGTGCGAAGACTATCCTCCAGAGGCAAAGGAGAGGAATGGCTCCTCGAAGGCCCAGGAGAAATAGGAAGGGCCCTCATCACGGAAGACGGTCTGATCTACGCTTCCATCCACCCTGCCTAGTGACATGCCCTTTGCTCGCCTAGGGAGATACGAAGTCAAAGGATGGCTAGGAGGAGGCCGCTTTGGCGACGTCTACCTAGCCTTTGATCCCCTCACGCAGAGGGAAGTGGCCGTCAAAGTGGTGCGGTTTCAGGGGGATGCCACACCATACCTCGAAGAGGTGCGGAACCTGGCTCGCCTGGACCATCCTGCCATTGTCCGCTTCTACACAGTGGATCTACTGGAAGGCAGGTTACTCATTATCACCGAAGTGGTGAAAGGAGAGAGTCTCCGAGAAGTACTCAACAGAGGCAGGATGAGCAGAGAAAGGGCCCTGGAAGTGGCAGGCCAGCTCCTGGACGCCCTGAATCACGCCCATGAGAGGGGAGTGGTGCACAGGGATATAAAACCTGAAAACGTCATGATCACCCCAGAGGGAAAGGTGAAGGTCCTGGATTTCGGCCTCTCTCGCTTAGCCCAAGGAGACTTGAGCATGAGCATGGGAGGCACCCCCGCCTATATGGCCCCGGAGAACTGGAAGGGGATTTTCACCCCGGCCTCGGACCAGTGGAGCGCCGCCGTGGTCATTCTGGAAATGCTCACGGGATTGAATCCCTTCGCCGGCGATACCCTGGAGGAGGTTCGTAACAAAACCCAACAGGGGGTGAAAGAGGGGAGGCTCACATCTCTGCTACCCCAGGACTTAGTCCAACCCCTGCTCCGGGCCCTTGCTCCTGAACCAGAGGAGAGATTTCCCTCCTGCAAAACCTTTCTGGAGGAACTGGTGAAGGGTGAAGGGGAGAAGGTAGCTCTGGTAGTCCGCCCTTTGGAGAAGCCTGAGGGGTTACCACCCCTTACTCGTGAACAACGCCAGGCTGTGGAGGACCTTTCTCCCCGGATCTTGGTGACAGGAGGTCCGGGCACAGGAAAAACCACCGTCCTACTGGCCAGGGCCCTCCATCTTCTAAGAAAAGGAGAAGCCCCTGAGAGCATAGCTCTACTCACTTTCTCCTTCAGAAGTTGGAAAGAGATGGAAGCCCGATTAGAGCAGACTTTGGGAGAGAAATACAGGGGAATATGGCTAGGCAACTTCCACCAAATAGCCTTCAGGGTAGTGAGCCGTTTTGGCCATCTCCTGGATCTGCCCCGGGAGTTCTCACTAGCCCTTCCAGCCCAACAGGAGAGAATCGCCCAAGAAGCAGCCGTAAGGGCTGGCGGGGAAAAGGCCTCTCGTGAGATTCTCAAGGCCTTCTCACAGGCCAGGATCTGGGGAACACCCTGGGAAGAGGTGGCTTCAAAGGCCACGGGAAGATGGAGGGAGATGCTGGAGAGCTTTGAATACCACTACCTTCAACTCATCCGGGATAGGGGAGTGCTGGGATACGAGGATGTCCTCTACTATGCACTACGACTCTTAGAGATGGAAGAGGTGGCCACCTTTTACCGGGAGAGGCTGAACCACATACTGGTGGACGACGTCCAAGACTTGGACAGGTGCCAAATCGCTTTGGTAGAAGCTCTAAGCCAAGGAGGAAATCTCTTTCTGGTTGGAGATGACGATCAGGCCATATACCAATGGAGAGGAGCACATCCCTCCTACATAAGAGGATTAAAAAACAGGGGCTTCACCCACCACAGACTCAACCAGACCTTCCGTCTCCCACCTGAATTTCGTGAGATGGCCATCTCTCTCATATCCAAGAATAGAGAACGGATGCCCAAACTCTACTGGACTTCCAGGGAAGAGGGTAGAGCCAGACTAATCGTCCAGCCCCTAAAAACCCCCAAAGACGAAGCCGAATACGTAGCTGACATGGTGGAAATCCTCCGGATAAAAGAGGGCTACAGCTACAGCGACTTCGCCATCCTATACAGGGTGAAGACCAGGGGCAGACTCATAGAGCAGGTGCTAAAAAAACGAAAGCTACCCTTCACCCAAGAGGGAGGCAGAACCTTTCTAGATAGGGAAGAAGTCCGGGTCCTTCTGGATCTTCTGGCCTTTCTGGCCCGTGGCAAGAGCGCCACCATCCAAAAGAGACTTTTGAAAGGAGCTTCCCCTTTGTTAGGCGGAAGAGATAGAGCCGTCCAAGAATTGGAAAGGACGCTGGGCGCCTTGGAGCCCCAAATGAAGCCTTCCCAGGCCTTGGAATTGGGTATGGAAACGCTAAACAGACTCATGTCCCGAGCAGAGAGTTCTCTTCTGGTGACCAGAATGGAGGCCATGGAGACCCTTTTAAAGAAAGCAAAGGAATTCGAGGAGTCGGCTAGGAGCCCTACTGTGGCCAACTTCTTAAAATATATCAGATTCCTCAGAGATGCAGGGTTGGCTGGCGGAGAAGAGGGAATAAGGCTCCTCTCCGTCCACGGCGCCAAAGGACTGGAGTTTCCCGTGGTTTTCGTTGTGGGAATGGTTGAAGGTGAATTCCCCCTAGCCAGGGCCTTAGGCGTCCCCCAGGAGATGGAGGAAGAGCGGCGACTGTGTTACACCGCCGTCACCCGGGCCACAGAGGTCCTCTTCATCACCTACTACCGATATTCATCTTCCCAGGCTAGGTTCCAAGAGACCCCTTCCATCTTCATCAAAGAGATGCTGGGAGTGGGGTAGGGGAGCCATCTCCCCTTTCTTGACTTAATCTCTGGCCAAACCTATCTTTAACCTCGGCATGAAGGTCTTCGTCAAAACATACGGCTGTCAGATGAACGTCCACGACTCGGAGAAGCTTCTGGGGGTTCTGGCCACCATAGGCTACAATCCCGCTTCGTCCGAAGAAGAAGCCCACCTAGTGATCCTGAATACCTGCGCCGTGAGAGAAAAAGCGGAGCACAAGGTCTATAGCGAGCTAGGAAGACTCAAGGAGCTGAAAAAAAATGGTGTGGTCATCGGGGTATGTGGTTGTGTGGCCCAGAAAGAAGGAAAGGCTCTGCTAGAGAGGATGCCCTTTGTGGATTTCGTTGTTGGCCCCAGAAATATTTATTCCTTACCCCAGGTGCTGGAAGAGGTGAAGCTGGGGCACCGGGTGGTGAAGACCCACCTCAACGGCTCATGTATCACGTCCCTGGAACTTCCCGTTCTCCGCCAAGACCCCTATCGAGCCTACGTGACGGTGATGGAGGGCTGTGACAATTTCTGCGCCTACTGCGTGGTACCCTACACCAGGGGCAGGGAGATAAGCAGGCCCAGCTCCGAAATCGTAGAAGAGGTGAAAAGGCTAGCAGACCAGGGCTACCTGGAAGTGACCCTTCTAGGTCAAAACGTCAACTCTTACGGTAAAGGGCTGGGCGAGAAGATAGATTTCCCAGGGCTATTAGAAAGAGTACACCAAGTGGAGGGTATCCGTTGGATACGTTTCATCACCTCCCATCCCCGAGACTTCTCTGAAAGGCTGGTGAAAACCATAGCCGCTCTACCCAAAGTGTGTGAATACATCCACCTCCCCGCCCAGGCAGGCTCCAACAGAGTACTGGAGAGAATGGGCAGAGGTTACACCAGAGAAGAGTACCTAGACAAAGTGGCCATGATTAGAGAGCACATACCAAAAGCGGCTCTAACCTCCGACTTCATCGTGGGCTTTCCGGGAGAGGAAGAGGAGGATTTCCAGCTGACCTTGGATCTGGTGGAAAGGGTACGTTATGAAGGCATCTTTGCCTTTCGATACTCGGTGAGAAAGGGCACCCGAGCCGCACAATGGGAGGACAACGTGCCCCTATCCGAGAAAGGCCGAAGGCTCAGCCAACTTCTTCAGCTCCAGGACAGAATTACAGAGGAGGTGAGTAGAACCTATCAAGGAAAAGAGCTAGACGTCCTCTTCTACTCTTGGAGGGACGGCGTACTGGAAGGAAGGACCAGAACCAACAAGATTGTGACGGTCCTTGGAGACAAGCGACACCTGGGGGCCATAAAGAAAGTGAAAATAGAAGAGACCAGAATGTACCAGCTTTTGGGTACCCTGGCAGAAGGAGGTGAGAGTCTATGATTCGCATGAAGGTGGCCAAAATCATCCTCGATCCCGTCACCAATTCACCAATCGTGATACTGAAGGATTTAGAAGAGAGAAAAGCATTACCCATCTGGATCGGGCTCTTCGAGGCCAACGCTATAGCCATGGAGTTGGAAAAGGTGGTCACTCCAAGACCCATGACCCACGACCTCATCAAAGGCATCCTGGAGTCCCTCTCTGCCGAAGTGAAGAAAATCGTGGTAGACAATCTGGTGGAGAACACCTTCTACGCAACCATCTACCTTTCTACCCCAGAGGGACAGGAAGTTCAGATAGATTCCAGGCCCAGCGATGCCATAGCTTTGGCTCTGAGGACCAATGCTCCCATCTATGTAAAACAGGAAGTAATTGCCAGGGCCAAAAGCTTTGATCTCACCCAGGAAAGTGATCTTTTAAGGGAGTGGCTGGAGAGTCTAGACCCAGAGGACTTTGGTAAGTATAAAGTCTGAGTATGGAGGACAGCCACCGTAGTGCCAGGGTGAAGAGGGAGGGAGACCTCCTGTCTATCCTGGCCCATATCCAGGAACTTTCGTCCCCCCGAGAAATTCTCTCCGTTCTTCTCAGGAGGACTGTCGAGAGCTACGGATTTCTATCGGGTTGGTTCTCCATCTTTGAAGAAGGGGAATGGCACCTGGTAGACAGCTACCCTCCTCTGGAAGCCCAGCGGGAAACCTCCCTGTTATCCTTACTCTCATCCTTGGAAGAGGGGAAAGGAGCCAAGACTTTAACGAGGAAAGACCACTTTTTCGTGGTAGTACCCGTCAGGACCAGATGGGCCCTCAGAGGAGCCCTCATCCTAAAAGGATCCTCTCGTCCCAGTGAGGATCTTTTAAGAATTCTGGAGATTCTGGGTGTGGCCACAGGTGGCTGCATGACCAGGTGTGAGAAGCACATATCTCGCTTGAAGGGTCTGAGCTTCCTTGTGAAGGCCGAAAGAAGAGGAAGAAACCTCCTCGTGCTGGAGGATCTCTCAGAGATAGAAGAACGGGTGGAGAAGGACTGTAGAGAACTGGTGGAGTGCCAGGGCGTGCTACTGGCTCTAGTGGAGGAGAACGAAATCCGTTTCCTAAAGCCTGTAGGAGAAGAAATGAAGTCTCTAGCCCGTAGAATCCTCTCTTCCAAAAAGGAGATCTTCTGGGAAGGTAAAGGGCTCTTTCCCCTACTATGGGAGGACAAGGTCAGAGGCCTCCTTCTCCTAGAAGGAACAGAAGACCTCCTAAAAAAGCAGGGCAAAAAGGGTGTGTTGGATATCTACACCTCCTCCCTGGCCCAGTCCATACACCGGGCCATGGAAACCCGTCTCTTAAAAGAAAGATACAAAGGAATAGTGACTAGCCCTCTCCTCTGTCTTTTCCAGGTCGACCCTGAAGGCCGCATCTCCTTTATCAACGGCTCCTTAGCCCTAACCCTGGGGTATCCTTTGAGAGAAGCCAGGGGATTGGTAGGAAAACCCTTCTATCAGCTGGTTCACCCTTCGCACCAGGCCATGATCATGGAGAAGCTGAAGGCCCAAATGAAAGAGGAAGGGGGACCAGAAATACACCAGATCACCATGGCAGACAAGGAGGGAAGCCCTGTCCCTATGATGGTGAGTACGGTCCCTATAGCCCACTCCGGAAAGGGACAGGGCATACTGGGGGTAGCTATAGACGTCACCGAAAAGGAACGGCTCCTAGAGGATCTTTCCCGGCGTAACAAGGAGCTGGAAAGCTTCGCCTACTCGGCAGCCCATGAGCTCCGTGGCCCCATCGTCTACCTGAAGAGAGTGGTATCCCAACCGTCCCTGGACGACTTCCCCATGGAAGAGCTGAAGTGGGCCGTAAACCGACTAGAGTCAACCCTCAAGCATCTCACAGCCTACTCCCTCATGGACAACAAAGAGGTAGAACTAAAGAGAATCTCCCCATATCTTCTGGTGGAGGGAATCTGGAGAGACCTGGCACGAGAGGTGGGCATAACCATGGACATAGCGATAAAACTGCCTCCAGTGATCAAGAGTGATCCTTTCCTCTTGGAACTCATCTTCAGGAATCTACTGAGAAACGCTTTCAAATACGGGATAAAGGGGAGTCCCCCTCTGGTAGAGGTGGGCTACACCAGGAAAAAGGGAGAGCTTCTCTTTTATGTGAAGGACTACGGGGAAGGATTTCCTCCCGAGAAGGCCCAAGAGATTTTCGAGCCCTTTGTCCGTCTTCACCCCAGCAAAAAGGGCACGGGGCTGGGGCTCACCATAGCCAAGAAGGCTGTGGAAAAGCTGGGTGGCAGAATCTGGGCCGAAGGTTTCCCAGGGAAAGGGGCCACCTTCTATTTCACTCATCCAATACTCTGAAGGAGGCAGGTATGGCTTTGGATCTAGAACTACTAAGAAGACTGGTAGAGACCCCATCCCCTTCGGGGTTCGAAGGTAAGATCAGGGGTATCATCAAAGAAGAGATGGAAAAGGTGGCCCACGAGGTGAAAGTGGACTACCATGGCAACGTAATAGGTGTTCTCAATCCCCAGGCTCCTTTAAGGGTTATGGCGGCAGGCCACTGTGATGAGATAGGCCTCATGGTGAAGTATGTGGACGACCAAGGGTTCATCTACTTCTCAGCTATAGGAGGTGTAGACCCCGGGGTGCTGGACGGTCAGAGGGTGAAGATCATCACCTCTAAAGGAGAGATCACCGGCGTCATTGGGAAGAAACCGATTCACCTCATGGAGGAGAAAGACAGGGGAAAACCCTTGAAGATCCATCAGTTATGGATAGACATAGGAGCCTCTGACGGCGATGAAGCACGCAAGGTGGTCTCTCCTGGAGACCCAGTGGTAATAGAGGGGAGCCTCACACCCCTCCTCAACGACCTTGTGGTGGCCCGGGGATTCGACGATAGAATCGGAGTCTTTGTGGTACTGGAGGCCTTCAAAAGACTGGCCGACAGGGAGATTCAGGTCTCCTTTTATGCCGTAGCCACGGTCCAGGAGGAGCTAGGGCTCCGAGGAGCTAGAACCAGTGCTTTCTCCATAGACCCTCAGGTAGGCATAGCCGTGGATGTAGGATTCGCCACAGACTATCCCGAGGTGGAGAAGAAAAGGGTAGGGGACATAAAGCTAGGCAAGGGCCCCATCCTTCATCGAGGTGCCAACATAAATCCTGTCCTCTCCAGATTCATGGAGGAGATGGCCCGCAAAAGAGATATAGAATACCAGCTCACAGGAGAACCCAGGGCCACGGGTACAGACGCCAACGCCATCCAAGTCACCAGAGGGGGAGTGGCCACTGCCCTGGTCTCCATTCCCAACAGGTACATGCATACCCCCGTAGAAGTAGTCTCCTTAAAGGACGTAGAGGGAGCCGTGGAGCTCATAACAGAAACAGTGGCGGGGCTTTCTCCCGATATGGACTTTACACCCCTGGGGTTCTGAAACGCCGGATACGTCCCACAGAGAAGCGACCCATTTCACTCTTCTTCGTTGAGGTCCCGGGGGGTGAGGAGGACCTCCCGGGGCTTGCTCCCCTGAGCAGGGCCTACTACTCCCTCCCTCTCCATACGCTCTATGAGCCTAGCTGCCCGATTATAGCCGATCTTAAGGTAACGCTGGATCATGGAAGCCGAAGCATGGCCTGTCCTCACCACCAAATCTACAGCCTGAGGATAGAGATCGTCGTCCATATCCCCAGACATGCCGTTCACTCCCCCCTCCACCAAGGGACGGGAGACGATCTCTTCATCGAATTGAGGCTCCTCCTGCTCCTGCCAGAAAGTGGCTACCCTGAGGACCTCCTGATCAGAGATGTAGGCCCCATGAAGCCTTACTAAATCCGAAGTGCCAGGAGGCAGGAACAGCATGTCCCCCAGACCTAGGAGCTTCTCAGCCCCCATGGTGTCAAGGATGGTTCTGGAATCCACCTTAGAAGTGACCTTGAAAGAAATGCGACAGGGGAAGTTGGCCTTGATGAGACCGGTTATGACGTCTACAGAGGGCCTCTGGGTAGCCACCACCAAATGGATACCCGCCGTCCGAGCCTTCTGAGCCAAGCGAGCTATAAGGGTCTCCACGTCCTTGGCAGCTACCATCATAAGGTCAGCCAGCTCATCAATGACCACCACTATGGAAGGCAGGGGGTCTTCGGCCATCCGGTTGTACCCCTCAATATTCCTCACTCCCCACTGAGTTAAGAGGGCGTAACGCCTCTCCATCTCGGTGACAGCCCACCCCAGAGCTGAAGCCGCCTTTCTGGGGTCGGTAATGACAGGGGTGATGAGGTGTGGCACTCCATTATACACGGAGAACTCCAGCATCTTGGGATCCACCATAATAAACTTCACCTTCTGGGGTGTAGCCTTATAAAGAATGGAGCAGATGATGGTATTGAGGCCCATGCTCTTGCCCGAGCCTGTAGCTCCAGCTACCAAGAGGTGAGGCATCCTCTTTAGGTCAGCCACGAAAGGCTTTCCAAAGATGTCCTTTCCCAGGGCCATAGTCAGGGGAGAAGAAGATCTTTTAAACCTGTCAGACCCTATGATCTCCCGGAAATAGACAGGCTCCCTGTGGTCATTGGGTATCTCTATGCCCACCACATCCTTGCCAGGGATGGGAGCGACAATTCTAACCCCCAGGGCCTTCATAGCCATGGCAATATCATCAGACAGGTTGGCTATCCTGCTCACCTTCACCCCGGGCGAGGGCTGAAACTCGAACATGGTGACTACAGGGCCGTAATGGATGCTCACCACCTTGCCCGCAACACCGTAATTGCTCAGTTTCTCCTCTAAAAGGGCAGCCCTTTCTTCCAGAATAGCCCTGTCTGCCTTTTCCCTTGTGGGAGGCGGATAATCAAGCAGATCCAGGGGAGGAAGCCTATACTTACCCACTCTCCCCCCTCCCCGGTGCTCCTTCTTAGACGGGGGAGGCGCCTCCCGAATCTTAATTTCAGGGCTCCGAGGCCAGGAAGGGGAGGGTGATGAAGGTAAATCCCGATGTTCTACACCAGTCTCAGTGGCTGCCGAGTCCGTTTCTACGCCATTTCCCACCTTTTTGGAAAGAACCACCTCCAAAGTGGGGAGCTCCTTTCGTTTGGAGCGGGGATGGGAGACAGTTTCCCCATTCCCTTCTCTGGGCTGGAAAGTCACTGGCGCTTCAACAGTTTCCTCCACCTCTTCTCCACGCTCCAGGTCCACCTCCTCAGACCTGCCCCAGAGGAGACTCCAAGTACGAACAGCACCCCTCGCCACTTTTATGATCAACCTGTCCCCTCTAAGGACAAACAAAAGCCCCAAGGTGAAAGCAGCCACCAGGGCCCATAGGCCATAAAGGCCCATATAATCCTTCATTTTAGTCCCCAACCACACTCCAATCCTTCCAGAAACCTTTGGATGGCCCAAAAGATACGACCAAAGGTCCACAATAAAACCGGACAGGCCCAAAGAAGCCCAGATGGGGATTATCCAAGGACCGAGTCTAAGAAAGAAAGAACCCCCGAGAACCAGAAGAAAAGCGAAGAAAGGATAAACCCCCCAACCTCCCCAGTGAAGCAAATAAGAGGAGACACTAGAAACCGCCTTGGCAGGAAAGGAAGGAGAGCCCTTTAGCCACGGGCTGAGAAGGAGGGAGAAAAGACCTATCCCTCCCACCAGTAGGATTAAGGCTTGTAAGATTTTTAATGAAGGGAACCTTTTTCTCATGAGGGATACAAAAGCACAGGAGTGACCCCACGATGGAGCCACTCCTGCGCAAAATGCCTCTTCATTTTATAGCTTCTTGAAGCGGTCCTGAAGCTTCTTCATCACCTGAGGCATGGTGGTGTACTCCATCTCTTCCAAACTTAGCCTGTGGGGCTCAAAGGGTCCATGCCTCCTCATGTACTCCGTAACCTCCAAGGCCTTCTGACGGGCATAGTCGAAGCTGGGATCATCGAACATATCCACGGGACCCACTAGCATCCCCTCGTTGAGTTGGAATCCGGCGGCTATCACCCTAGGAGGACCATCAAAGCGGCTGGGAGTGGCGTATTTAAAAGAGACAGGCATAAAGGGTCCATGGTGAGACCCCCTCATCCATCCCTCCACCAGATGGGGGAAGGAGAAGGGCTCCAAAACCTCTCCTACAGCTGGGAAACCGCTCTGGGCCCTGACGATGAGCACAGGATCGTCCTTGCCCACGTACCGCCCTGCCATAAGATTGAGGCGCTGAACAGACGCCTTGGCGGCTACTTCATTGTCCCTTTTTCTATAGACGCCTCGAACCATATACCTGGCGGGGGCGCCCAGGAAGACCAGAAGATCGTACATCTCCTCGGGACAGCTCATCTCGATCTTCACATTCTCTATCACATCCAGAACGTCGAAGACGAAGCCGTCATGCATGCTGGGGTCTATGACCAGACCTGCCGTGCAGAAAGGATCGGCAAAGATACGGAATAAGGGTAGATTCCAAGCACCGGGAGAAGTTTTATCAGCCATAAAGATGATCACAGGTTCGCTTTTTCTCTCCTCGATTTCCATCTCGGCCACGCCGGGACCCATGCCCTTGACATTGCCGCTGAAGGCGTCGGCCAGGAGGTCCTGGCCTGCTCCGTAGAGCTTGAGCTTCTTGGCCAGTTCGGTGCACCTTATAAAGGTGTCCCAGGCCAGCTTATGAATATCGGGGTCTTCTTCGCCCTTGGTATGGGTCATGATGAGTTCCAGGTCGTCCCCACAGTAAAGAACCTTAAAATCCAAGATCAGGCCGTCGGCCTTGGCCCCGTCCAGACTCTCGCTGGCTACATCCAGCACTTTGGGGTGCATATGACTGTGACCCACGTAGCCCCCAATATCCGCTTTGATAACGCTCAGAGTCACTTTCATCCTTCTCCTCCCTCACCTCTCTTGGTTTGGTTTTCAACCCCTATACCCAGGGCCAGCAGAGCCGCCCCCAACACTCCACCCATACTCTCTAAAGAAGCCAGATGTACCTTTACTTTCTCCCTTTGTAGCGGGAGAGCCCTACGTCTAAATTCCGACATGGCTGGTGATAATAGTAGCATACCGGCTTTTGATAGTCCACCACCTAACACAATAACCCGGGGGTCGAAGGCATTGGCCAAAGCAGCCATGCCTACACCCAGGTTCCTCCCCACCCACTGAAAGGCCTCCAAAGCCACGGGATCACCTTGACGAGCAGCTTGAGCGATCTCTTTTGCCTTGGCACCGGTGGGGAGGAGGGTGGAACGCCCCTTTTCCTGGGCCTCTCTCACCCACCTCTCCAGGGCAGAAGCCGAGGCCAAAGCCTCCAGACAACCCCTGTTCCCGCAATTACAGAGGGGACCTTCCATATCTATAGTGATATGCCCCAATTCCCCGCCTGCCCCATGGGCTCCATGCCATATGG
>Ga0164311_10000280_pt1 | contig 21253 bp, 17 predicted proteins | sample GuaBasSedimGuay2_FD_121796 | JGI IMG/M metagenome (GOLD analysis project Ga0164311, IMG submission 121796) | Subseafloor sediment microbial communities from Guaymas Basin, Gulf of California, Mexico - Guay2, Core 4569-9, 9-12 cm | ecosystem: Environmental > Aquatic > Marine > Hydrothermal vents... | reverse complement strand
GTGTTGCAAAATTTCTGGAAGAGGCTGGAACAAGTAAAACTCAAATGTTTATATAAATATAACATTAAAATAATTTTATGATTAGGAGAATAAAATGAATGATACGATCCAAACTGTTAACTCTCTTAACTTAACAGGGCTTTCCTGTCCCATGCCCATTGTGAAAGTCAGTAAAGCCATCAAGGAAGTGAAACAAGGAGAAATAATTGATGCCCTGACATCTGATCCAGGTGCTCTAACTGATTTTCCTGCCTGGGCCAGGACCAGTGGAAATGAAATCATAAAGACGGAAACAGAAGGGGAGAACACCCGATTTTTTATTAAAAGGAATTAGTCTTTCTAAGGAGAAAATCAGTATGCGTAACCGTATCGTAATATTTTGTCTGATGGGTTTGTTTTTGTCAACTGCCATGGTTTTCGCGCAAGGCAAGGGAGCAAAACAGATAAATCTCCATGGCGGAAAACAAGGAGATATTACTTTCCCCCATCATATGCACCATACTGTCGTCAATGACTGTATGGTGTGTCATAAAGATTTCCCCCAAGAGCCCGGTGCGCTTCAGGCGTCCAAAGATTCAGGTGCACTGAAGAAAAAGCAGATGATGAATAAAACCTGTCTCAAGTGCCACAGGGACAGAAAAAAAGCTGGAAAACCATATGGCCCTGTAAGATGCTCAGGATGTCATATAAGATAAAGATAGCAGTTTGTTGGGCGATGATAATAGTGCAGCGTATATAATGCACATTTATCACGGGTCTGTAAATCGTCTGCTTTAACAATGACACCAGACAAAACGCGTCAGCGGGTGCAGGATAGGCCCGCACCGCTGAGCGTTCATGTTTTATCTATTAATATTTATCCTTTAGAAAGTTCAATGATTCATCAATAGCCTTTAGGGTGAGGTCCAGGTCTTCCTGGGTATGTCTGTAACTGATATAGGCATGGTGAAAAGGAGTGAAAAAGAAGCCTTTCCGGATCAGCTGAGTGTAAAAATCCTTTCGCTTACCCTTGTAGGCACCTGTTTTGTCTTTTTTAAAGGTGATATAGAACATGGGGGCAACACCGGTGAGCTCAGCACCCACATCATGCTTATCGATCAAGGCCTGGATATCTTTCATGAACCCTTCGCCTTTTTCCCAGATATTTTCCAGTACATTATCCCGCTCAAGGATTTCAATGGTTTTAAGCGCAGCAATAAAGGCCTCGCTGTTGGGAAAAAAGGTGGAAGAAATAAACAGCTTTGATTCAGCTGCCATCATGACATCCTTTTTCCCTGTCACAACCGAGATGGGATATCCATTGCCCATGGCTTTTCCAAGGGCTGTTAAATCAGGGGTTACATTATAAAGTTCCTGAGCACCGCCCATTCTAAGCCTGAAACATGTACGGATTTCATCATAGATCAGGACAGCACCATATTTGTCTGCAAGCTCTCTTGCCCCTTCAAGGAATCCCGGGGAAGGTAGTTGCATTTTTTGATGGTTGGGGTGGCCAAAAGGTGTCATGATGATGGCTGCGGTATCATCCCCATGGGTTTTCATAAGTTCTTCAAGCTGATCAAGTCTGTTGTATTGGAATTCATAGACATCTTCAAAGAATTTTTTTGGAATTCCACCTTTCATTTCAATGCACCAGTCATGCCAGCCATGGTAACCGCAACGCATGACTTTAAGTTTGTTTGTGTGGGCTCTTGCAATACGGATGGCCGCTGTCGTAGCGTCGGAACCTGTTTTTAAGAAAATACTCATTTCAGATGACGGTATAATCTGTGTAAGTTTTTTAGCTAGAAGATTCTGGTATTTCTGGGTCAGGGTAAAACAAAACCCTTTCTCTTTGATCTGTTTATAAACCGCTTTATCAACCTCTTCTTCACGATACCCCAGGATGACAGGGCCGTAACCACAAAGAAAATCAATAAATTTATTGCCGTCAACATCAATCAGATGCGCGCCCTGGCCTGATTCAAGGAATATGGGGTATTCTCCGTCTATAAAATCGCCAGGTTTTCTGGCACCCAGAACTCCTCCGGGAATGAGAGTACTTGCTTCTTCAAAAAGTTCCCGGCTTTTAGTGATATTTAATTTTGGCGTCTCTTTCATGGGAAATCTCCTGTATAGTTTTAAACTCAGGGTTAAACTTCAAACATGGATGAAATTTTTTCAGTCTGATGGATTCTGGCCCCTCTTTTTAAAAATGCACCAAGAAATTTGGCCGGGTCCACACAGCCTTCCGGCGCCACTACACCTTTTTGTGTTATGTCACCGGCGTCCATCATAAGGGATGCTATGGAGGCGGGAAGTCCCGTTCCCGGCGCCATTCTGCCCACCATATCAGCGGTGTAGGTGATCCTTTTTCCATCTCTTTCCCCTTTGACAATGACTTTAAGACCGGAGGACTGGGGCCCGTTATCTCTTCCTTCAGGGATGGTCTCCCAGAGTTTAAGTGTAATGTCATAGGGTGTTACGTCGCTGCCCTTGATATCGATGGGGTCTGTACCTAAAAGGCCCGTATTTTTCTGCTCCTGTATCAATTCATCCACCCATAACGGTATAAGTGCGCCTTTAATAATAACATTTTTAACGCCTTTAATATATTTGGGCAGTGTCAAGGGCTGGGGATGACCCACATAACGGACATGACATATTCCAAGAGGGTCAAGAAATTTTTCAGCCACAGGTTCAGTTCCGCCTTCCACAAGGACAAGTTTTTCATCAATGTATTGAGGGATTTTCCCAAGTGTCATGTGAAGACTGTGATCCCAGGCTGCCCCTGCAAGCTCGGCAATGCTGACGACCCAGTAAAGATAAATTTCATCCACACTGTCCAGTTTGTCTGCATACCATTTAACCAGAATATTATTGGTTCCCGGATCAGATCCCATGCCGGTGAGAACTGTGATTCCGGCTTCTTTTGCCAATGTATCAATATCAGAATTAAATAGAATCTGGGTTCCCTCATAGTCATCACAGATATCAATATAGTTTACCTTTGCTTCCACAGCCGCTTTTGCCACAGGCACTGCAGTCTTGTAAAAGGGCCCGGCACAATTGATAATAACATCGACTTCTTTAAAGCTGTTTACCATGGTGTCATGATCATTGACATCCATTTTGATAAGCGTTATTTTTTCATTGTCACGCAGTTTAGGCGATACTCTTTCAGGATCAGGATATAAGTCAGCTAAAATAACTTTTGTAACCTGTTCCTGTTTTATCAAATCCCTTGCAACACCCTGGCCCATACCACCGACGCCACCGATTATCACTGCACGCATGTTTTTTCTCCTCTATTATATTTGAATTGTATATATTTATTGTTAATTCTCTAACAAAGACATCAAGGCACAGAGGACAACTACTCTTTGTGTGCTTTGTTGCCAGGTAGGAGTTAAAATTATATTTTCAGTACCAGGGCAGCACCTGTATCTCCGGCTGCACAACCGGTAAAGAGCATATACCCGCCTCCTTTGTCTGCCAGTTCTTCAATGCCTTCAATGATCAGTCTGCCGGCCGTAGGTGCCTGGGGATGACCAAATATGAGAGAAGATCCGAGATTGTTGAATGAATTCACATCAATGTTCATCTGATTGGCCAGATAGATATCATTGGCGGCAAAGGGATTGTGTGTCTTGATCACTTTTACGTCCGTAATGGAGATACCCGCCTTGTCCAGGGCCATCTGGGCGGCAGGGACCACTGCCATAGCCATGAATCCTTTTTTTGACCTTGAAAATCCATAGGAAATAATCTGCGCATCCTTTGATGCATCCTGGCTTATTTCTCCTGCCTTCTCTTTCGTGGTGACAATCAGGCCGCAGTTACCGTCAGCCGGATGGGTCTGAGATCCGAAAGAATGGGAACCGTCCGGCAATACCGGTCTTAAGCTTTCAAGGCCCTGCCTTGTGGTGGGCATAATCCCTTCATCTGCTTCAATGGTCACGGTTTTCTTTCTGGATACCTGAATACTGATTGGAAACATGTATTTTTTCTGGAATTCCCGGTCATTGGCCAGAGCGTCCATGTACTGTTCATACCGCCGCAGGGCCAGTTCATCACATTGCTCCCTTGTGACGCCTGTCTCTCTGGCAACATTCTCAGCAGTCTGGATCATGGCATTTCTGGCCCAGGGATCTGTATTAAACATGTCCATGACCCAGTTTTCTGAAATCACCTGACCGCCGGGTCCTTTTGAGTTGGGCCAGATGGTGTGGGGACCATTGGAGCACCGGTCCGTCATCAGAGTGAATACCTGTTTGTAAATTTCTGTCTCAATACCCATTGCTGCCTGGAATATGACAGTGGTTGAGGTGGAGCATGCCTGGCTGATAAGGCAGCCCGGGATATTATGAGCCCCAATCAAAGCTGATGCCCAGGGGCCTCCATAAAATGTATAGGGCTGGCCAACAGTAGCTCCCAGGATCAGGTAATCAAAGATATCAGGGCTGATATTTTCTTTCGCAAGCCAGTTTTTAGCGGTTTGGGATCCTAAAATTATGGAATGTTCATTTGCAAGGCTTCCCTGCCATTTAGCAAATGGCGAGGAATAGTATCCTTTGTATGGGATAAACGCTTTAGTCAACATGATTAAATTTCCTGAATTTATAATTTTTAGATGATCATTTTAACTTAATTAAATTCTCTTAAAATGGCTTCCAGCACACTGCCGCCGATGGCCCGTGCTTTTTCCGATATTGTAGTGCAATATTCAATATTTCCTCTGGGATCAATGTCACCGATTTTCAGCTTGTCTGTGACGCTGATGTTGTTTCTTATCTGTCCTCTTATAATTCCTTTGATTTTAGTGGTGACCGGTTTTTCATCAACAGTTCCAATCACATCATTCTTTTTGACAAGTGTGCCGATGGTTAAGGAAGACTTGAATATGCCTGTACAGGGTGCTCGAACAACCCTTTCTTTGGTATATCCCTCTATATTGCCGGGGACACCTGTATTTGGTTCAGGGCAGCCTTTTAATATAAGCCTTCCAAGGTTGTGGCCCCGGTTGGTTTCTATGGCAATATGTACATCTTTACCGGCTTCAAATCCGGGACCCAGGCTTATGACCAAAGGGGCTTCAAAAAGATTTGTTCCCAGGTTTTTTTTTGCAATAATGGCATCAATCACCACATCGGGCCGGATTGCCTTAATGCACGCCCATTCGGGATCGACAATAACAGGAATTGCATGGTTGGCCCAGGCCGACTGGATGTCCTCCGTGTGAAAGACTTTTTGGGCTGTAACACCTTCCACTATCATCTTGTCATCATGGATGGCTTCGCAGAAAGAGACCTGTCTTCTCACAGCCAGGGGGTTGCGGGTCTCCATCATGAAGATGCACTTGAAATTTGACTGAAAAAGGCGACAGGCAGTCCCTGTGGCCATTTCTCCCGCACCTTTTATCCCAATAATCAGTTCATGGAGTGGTTTTGTCATAATGGTATTTCCTTGCAGTTATCTTCCAAATGAACAGACAGGATAGTGACAGACCTTACAGTTCATGCACAACCCTCCGTGACCCATGGCAGCTATATCATCCGCACTGATATTTTCTCCAGCCAATACCCTGGGAAAAACCAGATCAAACACGGTTTGCTTATAATAAAACACACAGGCTGGCAGGCTGATGACAGGAATATTGTCCAGCAATGATATCATGAGCATGGCACCGGGAAGAACAGGGCTTCCGTAAAAAGTTTCATCAGCACCGGTCCTTATCACCCCCTGGCGGGTAACATCATCCGGATCAACGGAAAGCCCTCCAGTGGTGATGATCAGCTCACACCCAAGCGCCTTTAATTCCAGGACAGCATCGGATATGGCCGTAATATCATCGGGAACAAGGATTTTTTTAATAAGCGTGCAGTCAGCGTCTGTGATTTTTTTGCCCACAGAGGGCCCAAAATCATCTGTAATCAACCCTTTATACACTTCAGAACCGGTTACCACGGCACCCACTTTCAACGACCTGTAAGGTTTGACCGAAAGAATGGTCCCTGTTTTTTTTGTCAGAGCTTCAAGTGCTTCAATGTTTTTTGTGGGGATGGTCAAGGGAATGATCCTTGTGCCTGCAATGATTTCTCCCTTTTTACAGGGAAAATTGTTCTTTAGCGTGGCCACAATAATACTGTCCATCCGGTTGACTTTCAGCAGGGCATCCACATCAATTTTTAACAAACCTGCACAAGTTGTGCTGATATTGATTTTACCTTCTCTGGGGTCTGAAAATTTTAAGTTTGGGTCTGAAATAGCCTTTGCAATTCTTCTTGCCGCATCATCTTCATGGAGCTGGTCTTTTCCCAGATCAAGCACATAAAGGGTCTGCTTTCCAATTTTTAAAAGTTCAGGGATGTCCACTTTTTTTACAACATGTCCTTTTTTAAACCCGACCCCTTTGAATTTTCCCCGGATAATCCGTGTCATGTCATGGGCGAGGATTGTCCCTACGGCATCTTCAACTTTGATCTTTTTCATTTTTTTACGGGAGCCTCTTTTTCATCCTGGGCTTTTTTCTTTTTAATGGCCGCAAGAATCTTGTCCGGAGTTAACGGAAAAGAGTCCATGTAAACACCAATGGCATTGCTGACCGCAGCACTGTAGCCTTGAGCGGCTGACATGGCAATGGACATAGCAGCTTCCTTGGCACCATAAGGCCCTTTGGGATCAATGGATTCCACAATGATATTATTAATTTTAGGGGGCATATCACAGGCCAGAGGCAGCTTGTAATCCAGCATGGTGGGGTTGATGCATCTGCCGCCTTCCCATTCATGGTATTCGGTGAGCATGCCACCCTGTCCGCCCATGGCAATGGAACCTTCAAACTGGCCTTCAAGGACCAGGGGATTTATGCCATATCCCACATCCTGGGCTGCAGTCGCCTCAAGCACCTCAACCAGGCCCGTGTCAGGGTCCACCTTGACTTCAATAATGGTGGTGCCAAATGAAAAGGCTTCACACATCTGTCCGTAAGGATTTTTCACCCATTCACGCTTCATGTCCACTTTGGGCCAGTATCCGCCTTCGGCATTGACGGAATTAAAATTCAAAAGGCTGATTCGAACCACTTTTTTAATGGGGATGGATTTTTCCGGATCATCTTTCACAAAAATTAAACGGTTTTTAGCAGCAAGGGTATCCGGTTTTACCTTAAGCACTTTTGCAGCCACCTCAAAGAGTTTTTCCTTGCAGTTTTTTGCGGCATTCATTACAGCCTGGCCGCCCACAAAGGTGGACACCTGGGAATATGATCCCGGATCAGAAGAGGTGGTCTCGGTGTCTGCAGATACGAGATGAATATCTTCAGGTAAAAGTCCCAGCTCTTCGGCGGCAATCTGGACCAGCATATTGTCATTGCCCTGGCCGTTGTCCACAACCCCGGACATGACCGTTGCCTCTCCATCTTCATTGAATTTGATAAAACTTTGAGAGCCGCCCCTTATTCCCATGGGAAATCCTGTCTGTACGGAATTGGTTCCGATGCCGATACCGTGAAAGGGAGGAAGTTTTCCCCATTTTTCCTTGAACCCTGATTTTTCAACAGCCTTGTGAATAGTTTCATCCATGGCACAGGAATCCACATAGGATTTTGTGCTGGTATATTCACCAGGCTTCCGGCAGTTTCTTAGCCGTATCTCAACAGGGTCAATACCCAAATGGTCTGCAATCATGTCCAGCTGGATGTCAAGACCACAGGCAAATCCCCGTCCATGGGTCCGTATCATTCCCCGAATGGGTTTATTGGTATACACCCTGTAACCATTATACCGGACACTTTCCATTCGATAAACCTGTTCCATGGAAAGAAACGGGACACTTGTGGCAATGGGGCCGGTACTGGAATAGGCACCACCATCCATGTAGCAGGTGGTTTCCCTTGCCAGGACTCGCCCCTCCTTGTCCACCCCTGTTTTATGGGTGGTGATCATGGCATGCCCCTGGCGGGTGGCAATGGTATTTTCTTCTCTTGTAAACTCGATTCTGACCGGTCTTTTGGTCTTTTTTGCCAGAAGAGCGCAGATATAGTCCACAGGACAGATTTCTGACCGTCCACCAAATGCACCGCCAATGGCAATTTTTCTGACCTTTACTTTATGAAGGGGAATTTTAAATGCATTGGAAAGGGGTTTTGATTTCATATGGGGCCCGCCATTGGGCATCCAGACCTCCAGGCAGTCTTCATGATCAAACCGGGCCACAATGGCATAGGGCTCTGCCTGAAAATAGGATTCTTCCGGGGCTACATAGGTATCTTCCCTGATGTAGTAAGCTTTTTTAAAGTTTTCATCCACCTGTCCTGTATCAATATTTACATGAATGTTCACATTGTTGGGAAAATCTTCATGAATCAGTTCAGTTTCCGATACCATGGCTTCCATGGGATCAAATACCGGCGGCAGTTCCTCATATTCAACATCTATGAGGTCAAGGGCTTTAAGGGCTGTTTCTTCATCAACAGCCGCCACACCGGCCACTTCATCCCCTATGTATCGAACTTTTTGGGTCTGGATAAATTCCTGGTCCCGTGTATAGGCAAATACGCCCCATTTAACGCCTTCGGTATCTTTGCCCGTGACAACGGATTTAACACCGGGAAGCGCTATTGCCTTTGAGGTATCAATATTTAGAATACGGGCATGGGCATAGGGGCTTCTTTTGATTTTCCCCACCAGCATGCCGGGCAGTTTTATATCAGCAGTAAACTTTGCCTTTCCCATAACCTTGGCCCTGGAATCAACCCGGGGCATCCTTTTTCCGACGATGGTGTAATCAGACATTTTTTACTCCCCCTGGATTTTATAGGGTTTGCTGGAAGTTAAACAATCGGGACAATTATCCTGGGGATTGCCCGTGTGGGCCACTGCATCAACAATCTTTGCATATCCCGTACACCGGCAGATATTCCCGGCAAGTGCCTTTCGGATGGTTTTGTCATCAGGAGAGGGATTCTCTTTGAGCAGGGCATCCGCCGACATGAGCATGCCGGGCGTGCAGAACCCGCACTGGACCGCTCCGTGGTCAATAAAGGACTGTTGAAGATCTGATAATTCATCTCCATTGGCAAGTCCTTCCACCGTCTTTATTTTTGTTCCCACAGCCTCCATGGCCAGGGTCAGGCAGGACCGGACAGGTTTACCATCCATATGAATGGTACATGATCCGCAAATACCTTCACTGCAGGCATCTTTTGACCCGGTCAGGTCAAGTTCATCCCGCAACACTTCCAAAAGCGTATCATTGGGAGAGACCATGACGTCACAGGGTTTATCATTTATATTCAAGGTAATCTGTATCTTTTCCATGTTTAAAACTCCGCTATTCGTTTATCCTTTTACATCAATTGCTTTCTGTGCTGCTTCTTTGAGGGCCTGGAACACCATCTGTGACACCATTTCGCACCGATGTTCAAGGGTAGCTCCCACATGGTGAACGGCAAATGTTGATGCACTGGTCATTGAGGAGTCTGCCGCGTGTTTAAAGGCATCGACATCTGTCAGGCTTTTCCCCTTTAAAGAAGATGATTCTTGAACAAGAAAGAGAGGTGACCTACTCATGGCACCCACAACGATCCGCACATCTTCTATTTTATTTTTTTGGGATTTGGATGGTTTTAAAAGAACACCGGCACAGACAATGGGGTAATCAATGGCAGACCGGTAGGCAAGACGTTTGTAAACACTTTGAGCGCCCTTTACCGGTATGATGATCTCTTTGAGGAGTTCATGGGATTCCATGGCAAAGGGCATGATGCCGTCCGTGGTATAAAAATTGGCAAGATCCACGGTCCGCTCTCCGCCTTTCCTTGCCAGGGTAATTTCAGCCCCTAAGGCCATAAGGGCTGTGGCCCCGTCAGACTGGCAGGTGGAGTTGCACCGGTCTGCTTCATCCCGGGCATAGCAGATTTTTCCCCCATCCTTGTGGCAGGGCTGGCGACCGGATCGATGAAAATCAGACTGATTGTAGTGATGGCACCGGTTGTCCTGGAGGATATTGCCCCCGATGGTTCCCCTGTAATGCTGCATGGTAATGGCCCCGATTTTCTCGCAGGCCTGGAACAGGGCACACGCCTTCTTTTGAATGAGATCAGAGGCAGTGATATCTGCAAGGGGTGTTCTGGCACCGATTTTAATATATCCGTCTTCTTCATGAATATAAGACAAGTCCTTCAAGGCCTTGAGGCTGATGAGAACGTTTGGTTTTAGCAGCCCTTTTTTCATCCTGACCAGAAGATCGGTCCCCCCGGCAAGGATTTTTGCATCATCCCTGTGGAAGGCCAAAAGGTCAAGCGTATCTTCAAGAGTGTCGGGTCCCAAATAATTAAACCTTGGTAGTCGCACGGTTTTTCTCCTTAATTATTTTTTTCTTTCAAAGCAGCCAACACCTTTTCAGGTGTAATGGGGAGATTTTTAATCCTTACACCAACCGCATCATAAACCGCATTGGCAATGGCCGGAGCCGTGGGGACACATCCGGGTTCTCCGATTCCCTTGGCACCAAAAGGGCCGTCTTTGTCATCGGTTTCAATTACCGGGGCTTTAATCTTTACGGCATCCTTAGCTGTAAATAATTTATAGTCCCTGAAATTGGCATTCATGATTTCTCCGTCCTTAACCGTGACTTCCTCTGTCAGGGCATATCCAAGCCCCATTACAACGCCGCCGTAAACCTGGCCTTCCAGGAGCAACGGATTGATGGCCCGGCCCACATCATGGGCAGCCACATATTCAAGCACCTCTACCTTACCGGTTTCTTCATCTACCTTTACTTTTGCTCCATGGGCGCCAAAAGAGTATGTCATGGACATATTTCCTTTAAGTTCCTTTCCCATGTTTTCATTGTCAGGATCATAAAAATTTTCTGCCATGAGCATGGTTCCGCCCGGTCTGAAATGGGCTTTTCTTAAAAGCTTGCCAATGGGCATACTTTTTTCCTCATCACCCGGCACAAACACAAGTTTATTTTTAAATTTAATTTTTCCAGCAGGTGCATCAAAAAGTTTGGAAGCAATGGCCTGAATTTTTTTCTTAACTTTTTTGGCAGCCCCAAGCGCTGCATTTCCTGCTACAAATGTGCTGCGGCTGGCATGGGCACCGACATCCCAGGGGCAGATATCCGTATCTGAATGGATAACATTGATATCTTCAGCCAGAAGTCCTAACTCTTCTGCCACAATTTGGGCAGTGATATTATCCATGCCCTGGCCCATGTCCGTACCGCCGGTGAAAACATCTACCTTGCCATAGTCATCCATTTTTAAAATAGCACCGCATCCGTCAGACCCGTAAATCCGTGCGCCGCCGCCGACATGGATTAAAGACGCAATACCTGTCCCGACACTTTTTTCATTTTTCCCGTCAAACTTAAGCTCTTTTTTTACTGCATCAATACATTCTTCAAGGCCGCAGGAGGTTATTTTAAGACCCTGGGGTGTTTCATCTCCACTCTGGTTTTTGTTGATTCTTCTGAATTCAATACGATCAATACCCGACTTTTCCGCCAGAATGTCCATGCTGCTTTCAATGGCAAATGTGGCCTGGGGGTTTCCATACCCTCTCATGGCCTGGGAATAGGTATTGTTGGTATAAACACATTTAGCAACGTATTTGACATTTTCAACCCTGTAAAGAGAACTGATGGGCATCAACATGACAGAAGGTGTTGTCGCTCCCCATGAAGTATGTCCGCCATTGTCCAGCACCATTCTCATGTCTCTGAACAAAAGTTTTCCATTTTTATCGCAGCCCTGTTTGATGTAAGTTATAGTGGGTTGCCGCGTGGACGTTGCCTTGAATTCTTCCACACGGTCAAAAACAACTTTAACCGGTTTTCGGCATTTGTATGCCAGAAGAATAGCAATATGTTCATAGGCATAGGTATCGAGCTTACTGCCAAATCCTCCCCCGATAATAGGCTTAATGACCCTGACACGTTTGTTTTCAAGCCCCATGGCTTTTAAGGCTTCAAGAAAGTCTTTATGGGCAAGGGAAGGAATCTGTGTATTGGTGTAAATCGTCAGGTTTTCTGATGCATCAAAGAGTGCGACAGCACCACTTGTTCCCATACAGCAATGGGTCACCCAGGTCGTAGTAAACCGGTCTTCAACCACAAAGGCTGATTCTTTTTCGGCTTTTTCCACATCGCCATAATGAATATCCCATGGCATCTTAAGAACATTAGATTTAAGGTGTTCATTAACAAGGGGAGAATCTTTTTCCATGGCTTTTTCAGGATCAAAAATACCCTCAAGCTCTTCATACTCAATCTCAATGAGGCCCAGCGCCTTTTTGGCAATCTCAGGACTTATGGCAGCCACAGCCGCTACTTCATCTCTAAGGGAGCAGACCTTGCCTTTTTTTATGGGCGGATTGTCCTTGATAAATCCCATTTTCATTTTCTTTGGGACATCTTCTCCGGTGAGAACAGCATGGACGCCAGGCAGTGCCACAGCTTTTGAGGTGTCAATTTTAACAATGTTTGCATGGGCATATCTGCTGTAAAGAATTTTGCCGTAAAGCATGCCCGGCAGTTTGACATCCTGAATATATTCGGCTCTGCCCATGGCTTTCTGGGCTGCATCCAGCTTTGGGATTCTTTTGCCGACCACACTAAATTCGCTGTTATTCTTACTCATTTTGTCCTCCCATGCCTTTGACAGCTTCAACAGATTCAAAAATTTGTATATATCCGGTACATCGGCATATATTTCCGGCAAGAGCATGTTTTATTTCTTCTCGATCCGCATCAGGATTTTCATCCAGTAATGCTTTGGAAGACATGATCATTCCCGGTGTGCAGAACCCGCACTGAATCCCGCCGTTGTCCACAAAAGACTGTTGCAGGGGATGTAGACTGCCCTCGGTAGAGGCAAGTCCCTCTATGGTTTCAATGGTTTTTCCATCCACTTCAACCGCCAGATAAAGGCAGGAATTTATAGCCAGTTTATCAACAATAACCGTACAGGCACCGCATTCGCCATTTCCGCAGCCCTCTTTTGTTCCGATAAGCCCCATTTTTTCCCTTAACAGGTGTAACAGGGTCCAATGGTCTTTGACATCATAAGAGATCTCATCACCATTTAATGAAAAAGATATGTTTGTTGTCATGGGTAAAGTTTCTCCTAATTTTTATCTTTTATAATTTCAAGACATTTAAGTCCCATTCGTCTGACCTGGACCCGTATCATCTCTTTTCTGTGCCATGCTTTTCCCCTGATACTGTCCCTGACCTTGGATTCGTCTGCAGCAATTTTACCGGCCTCAATCAGAATCTCTTCATTAATTTTTTTCCCTGCTAGAAGTTTTTCCGCATCAAATGCCCTCATGGGGACAGGGGCAGCAACCCCTAAACAGATCCTTGCCTTTGCACAGGTTGCAAGATCGTCTTCCAGTGTCAACAAAACCCCTACACCGATCAAGGGCAGCTCCATGGCAGCCCTGCGGCCGAACTTGATATAGGCACTTCCGGTGTGGGGAGCCAGGGGAGGGAGCGTGATCTTCTTTAAAATTTCCCTGGGTTTTAAAATGGTTTTATAGGGAGCGACAAATAAATCTTTTACCTCTACGGACCGTTCTCCATCAGGACCATGAAGCAGTGCCATTCCATCCAGGGCAATCAAGGGAATGGCCCCGTCAGCCGATGGTACGGCATTGATCAGGTTGCCGCCGATGGTTCCCACATTTCTCACCTGTAAAGACCCGATATTGGAAACTGCATCATAAATAATGGGATACTCGTTCCGGATCATGAGGGATTTTTCAAGGGTGGCATGGGTGACCATGGCACCAATGGAAAGCTCCTGAGTGGCATCATTTTTATGCAGCTCACTCATTTCTTCAATTTTTTTCAGGGAAATCAAATAGTCCGGTTCACTCCAGCCTTCTTTGACTTTGACAATCACATCGGTTCCCCCGCCAATATATCTGGCTGTTTCGCTGTGCTGACCATGGAAATCAATGGCCTGCTCAACAGTTGTGGGGGATACATACTTAAATGCTTTCATAGAGTTTTTTCTCCTTAGCTGCGGTTATCAAAGATACGTCTGGTTTTTCCTTCAAACCGGGGCAGGTCGCCATAGGCACAGATCTGTGCATCACAGCTGACCATGATCTTTGATTTTATCGTTTTTTTAATTTTGGCTTTAATATTTTCAGTATCAGCTGAATCAGACCCCTGTCTTGATTCAGTCTTTATGGTCATATAATCCTTTCCGTCGGCTTTTCTTTCAAGATGAAGTTGATATTCACTTCCCACCTCAGGTATGGAAGACAAGACCTCATCAATTTGTCCGGGATAGATATTAACACCCTTTAAGATGATCATGTCATCGGAACGTCCCATGATTTTATCATGCATGGGGAGGATATTTCCACAGGAACAGGGCCTTGAGATCTTGCGGGTAAGATCCCTTGTCCGATACCGCACAAGGGGAGCCGCCTCTTTGCAAAGGGTGGTGACCACCATTTCTCCAACGTCTCCATCTTTTACCGGTTTCAGAGTATCCGGATCTAAAATTTCAAGGATATACTTGTCTGCCCAGTAGTGAATTCCTTCATGTTTATGACAGTCAAGCCCGGTTCCCGGGCCGTAAAGCTCTGTCATACCGGTGATGTCAAACATATCTTCCAATCCCAGAAGGTCTTTAATTTTTGCCCGCATGGCAGAACTGCACCGCTCCGATCCAAGGATAATCTTTTTTAAATTAATCTGCTCTTTAATGCCTCGTTTGTTGATTTCTTCGGCCATGAGAAGCGCCATGGAAGCCGTACAGCAAAAAACTGTTGACTGTAGATCCACAAGGAACTGGCATTGCATATCAATATTGCCCGGACCCACGGGAACAGCCATGGCACCTAAGCGTTCACATCCCAGTTGGAATCCCATACCGGCTGTCCAGACCCCGTATCCCACTGCAATCTGTACCCGGTCTTCTTTTGTAAGCCCTGCCATTTCATAGCATCTTGCAAACATATCAAACCATACTATAAGATCATTTTGCGTGTAGGAAAGGACTTTTCTTTTACCCGTAGTTCCCGAGGACGCATGAATGCGGACCACGTCTCTTTCCGGTACGGACAAAAGTGGCAGGGGATACCCTTCCTTTAGATCATTTCCGGTTGTAAAGGGAAGACGATTCAGGTCATCCAGCGATGTTATATCTCCAGGGGTGATCCCTGCTTTTTCAAATTGTTTTTTGTAAAAGGCTGACCCATTGTAGGTATGGTCAATAGTCCATTTAAGTCCTTCAAGTTGATGCTCAAAGAGTTGGTCTATATCTTTGAACTGCGGCATAAAGGTAGTATTCATTTTTTTTGCTTCCTTATTTATTCCCACGGAGTTTTTGTGTGGCCTCTAAGTCAAGGGCCAGAGAATCAGGGTCGATAATAACACCGTAATCCTGTTTTGCTTTTTCAATGCTGACATACCCATATTGGACATCACGTTCAACCGCTTCTGGGTCCCGTTCAAAAGGATCACCATATCCACCGCCGCCGGCACTGATAAACGAGATCCGGTCGCCTGGATCACAGAAGGTCAGGCCGCTTGGATCCGCATTCTCACCATTTTTAAGATATTTTGCCAGGGAGCCGTCTTTCCCGCCGAATATGCCGTCGGGAGGATAAATATAGCGTCCTGCCTGCACGGCTATGGAAGTTGTCCCCGGATCATTTTCACTAGGTGAATCTTCACTGTCCCTTCCCTCTCCACCCGGGGACCGTATGATCATCTGTCTGCCAATACCACCCCGCTGTTTTCCAGGGCCTCCCGAGTCTTCAATCAGACCTCTTGATTCAACAATCATGGTGGTATCACTTTCAAGAATCTCAACCGGTGTGTTTGCACCGTTGGCCGGGAAAATAGCACAGTGATGGCCGTCAAATCTGGAAGAAGCTCCCATTCCGCCGCCACGGATAATCATGGTGTGCCATGGCTTGCCATTGGCAAAGGAACCATGAAAAATATTGGTCTGGGCAGGTGTTCCGCCTGAACCGGCGATAATATTGTCGGGAGCGGCTTTGGCAAGGGCATTAAATACCATTTCAGTCATAAAATGGCCCACCACCATTCTTGCTGCTACAGCTGCCGGGAATGTACAATTGACAATGGTTCCTTCAGGCGCTGTCATTGTTATGGGACGGATCGCACCCTCATTGATGGGTATCCCCGGGTCAAAAGCGGATTTAATCGCCATGAACACATAGGCATAGGTAAAATTGTAAACAACATTCACCCCCCAGTTTACCTGTTTGGATGTGCCGTCAAAATCAACATGGATGTTGGAACCATCTACTTTAACGGTCAGCTTGATAGGGATATCGGGTTTGTTTCCAGCCCCTTCGATAATGCCTTCATGGGCATAAGTCCCATCGGTGATTTTTTCAATGGCAGACCGCATACTGATTTCAGTTCTATCAATAATTTCATCCGCCAGGTCATCAAGGGTATCAAGTCCTTCATCTTCCATCATTTCTATGATTTTCTGGGAACAGATATGATTTGCCGCTACCTGGGAACGGATATCTCCGTCAAACTCTGTTGCGGTTCTGACATTCCAGCGGATCATGTTCACCAGGCTCTCATTGAGCTTGCCTGCATCATAGAGTTTTGTTAAAGGGATATAAAGCCCTTCTGCATAGACATCACGGTTGTCCGAAGCCGTTCTTCCGCCTATGTCCGTATGATGGAATACACATGCTGTAAATGCCACAGGCCTGCCCTTGAAAAATATAGGACTCCACACGCAGACATCATTTAAATGTCCTGCCAGAAGCCAGGGATCATTGATGATAAAGACATCGCCCTCATTGTAATCTTCCAGGGGGATGGAGTTGACAATCTTTTTCATTCCCAAAGCCATGGCACCTGCCTGACCGGGTGTACATAATGTCCCCTGCACAAGTTCCTGTCCACGGCTGTCTGTAAACATGCAGGTATAATCATGGGCATCCCTTAAAAGACTTGAAAAGGCTGTTCTGATAACTGATGCATCAGACTCGTCTACAATGGAAACAAGCCGTTTCCAGAGAATTTCCAAGGTAATCGGGTCGAATTTGCTTTTTGTAGTCGTCATTATTTATCCTCCCCGTCTGACTTAACGATATTGATCCAGATAAACCCGAATTCATCAACCCGGGCAGTGGCGTCCTCTCCCATTACAATGGTGGATTCACGTTCCTCGATAATGGCGGGGCCATTAAATTTTGCATCGGTAAATAATTTAGACCGGTCATAAACTGTAAAGGGGATATAATCCTTTTTGATGACGGAAAATGCCTGACGCTCACCCTTGACACAGGTTTGAAGATTTCTATTTTCAGTCGATAGTTTTGAGATTGAAAAGGGTTTTTTAGGAAGGCTTGCCCGAACCTTGAACGTTACAAATTCCACAGGTGATTCAACGCTGGTTCTGCCGTAAAGCCGTTTATATTCTTCATCAAACATGGTTCTGATGTCGTCTTTTGAAAATTTTGAAAAATTTTTCATTTCAATAGAAAGATCTATCTCAGCGCCCTGACCCACAAACCGCATTAAAAGGGTTCTTTCAAAAATGATTTCATCACCGCTCTGGGCGCCTTCCAATATTTTGGCACTCTCTTGCTCCAGCTCATTAAAAAGCAGTTCAATTGCCTTAAAATCAGCTTCATCAAGTACTTTCCTGTGGCTTCTTGAAAGATCAAATGCCACTGGAGCTGTAAAAAAGCCAAGGGCTGATCCAACGCCTGCAAGCGGTGGTACAAGAATGGCCCGGGCGCCTATTTTTTTGGCAAGTCCGTAAGTATGAACAGGGCCTGCTCCGCCAAAGGCTGACACGGTAACGATGTTGGGATTGCCTCCTTTTTCCGCAATATGGGTTTTGGCAGCCGATGCCATGGTTTCATTGATAAGATCATGGATACCAAAAGCGGCTTCAACCATTGTTGTGCCCAATGGTTTGGCAATTTTTTCTTCTATGGCTTTTTTGGAAAGCTCTATATCAAGCTTCATAGTGCCGCCAAGGAAAAAATCAGGGTCAAGGTATCCCAGGACAAGATCAGCATCTGTTACGGTCGGATTATCTCCTCCCTGTTTGTAACATGCAGGCCCTGGATCAGCGCCGGCGCTTTCAGGTCCAACCTGTAACAACCCGAGAGTGCTGATTTTAGCGATACTTCCTCCGCCTGCACCAATTTCCATCAAGTCCACAACAGGCACCTGGATGGGAAGACCGGAACCTTTTTGAAAGCGCTGCACCCGTCCAACCTCAAAGGTGGATACCAGCCCTGCGTGGCCATCCTGGATCAGACAAGATTTGGCTGTGGTACCGCCCATGTCAAAACAGAACATATCCTTGATGTTAAACATTTTTCCATAGTGCTGAGATGCAATCACCGCAGCCGTCGGCCCTGATTCAATGATTCTGACAGGAAAATCTTTTGCTGTTTCAACAGACGTTATCCCACCCGAGGACAGCATGATAAAAAGTTTACCGTCAAACCCGATGGTTCCAAGCCGGGTCACCAGTTTATTTAAATACCAGTAAGTGATGGGTTTTACATAGGCATTGATAGCTGTTGTACAGGTCCGTTCATATTCCTTTATTTCCGGAAGAACTTCAAATGATGTGGATAAAAACAGATCAGGCACCTCTTTTTCTATAATCTCTTTTACCTTTTTTTCATTTTTTGAGTTTTCATAAGAGTTGATAAAACAGACTGCAATGGATTCTATCCCGTCCTTTTTAAATTTTTCAAGGAGGGTGACCACCTCTTTTTCATCTACCTCTTTTAGTACTCTGCCGTCAAACGTCTGCCGTTCATCAATTTCTGCTCTGTCTGCTCTGGGAACGATGGGTTCGGGGTATTCGCTGAAAATATCATAGGCATCATATCGTTTTTCTCTGCCAAGTTCTAAGATATCCCTGAATCCCTTTGTGGTTATCAGAGCTGTCCTGGCACCTTTTCTTTCAATAATTGCATTGATAACCAGGGTGGTTCCGTGAATGATTTCTTCAACATTGTCCATGAAGCCTGGTAGGATCTGGGCAAGTTCCCTTACCCCTTTTTCAATGGCATCTGACGGATCAGAAGGAGTGGTCAGGCATTTATTTGTATGAAATTCACCTGTTATATTATTCACAAGCACAAAGTCTGTAAAAGTTCCGCCAATATCACATCCTAAGCGGTATGTCGGTTGTTCCAAATTAAACCTCCTATTCTTTAATAAAAATCCGGCTCGTTCCACTCCCCGAATGCATCTCTGAATACACCCGCCATCTCCCCAACCGTGGCATATGCATGGCAGCATTTTACCAGATGAGGCATGACATTCTCAGTGCCTTTGGCTGCTTTTTCAAGAGCCGTAAGAGAAGACGTCACTTCCTTGTCATTCCGGGTTGCCCGAAGTTCTTTTAAATTGGATTTGGATTTTATAGCCCATTCTTCGTTGTATTCATGGAGCTCTACATCTGTTTTTTCATTTCCAGCATCTGTTGTTTCAGGTGTTCCTTCAGGATTAAGGCCCACTTTCCTGTACTCTCCTGACTGGAGGCCTTTTTCAAATTCATAGGCCTGTCTGGAGACTTTCCGCTGGATGAAACCGTTTGATATGCTTTTGACCATGCCCCCCCATTTTTGGACCTCTTTCATTTCCTCGAGGATTTTTTCTTCCATCTCAAGGGTGAGGGTTTCAATAAAATAGGATCCTGCAAGGGGGTCAACTGTATCCCGCAACCCCACCTCATCCATGAGCATTTCAAGGGTTCGCAAAGATAAGAGTGCAGAGCGCGGAGTGGGGATGGTATAGGCTTCATCAAAAGAGCATAAAGCCGTGGTCTGGGCACCGGACAGGGCGGCTCCCAGTGCATAATAGGCTCCTCTCATGATGTTGTTTTCCGGCTGTTCCTTGGTCAGGCCGGAACCGCCGCCGCCAAAAAGCCCCCGTAAGAAGAGTTTCTTTTTATCTGTAACGCCATATTCATTTTTCAGCATTTTCGCCCAGAGTTTTCTGGCTGCCCTGAACTTGGCAATCTGTTCCCACAGGTTGCCGTAGACATTAAAGTTAAAGGAAAAGCGCCCCACAAAATCTTCCGGCTTGATGCCTCTGTTTGTTACATTATCAATGTAAGCTTTGGCAATCTCAAAGGCATAGGCGATTTCCTGGGCCGGTGTGGCCCCGGATTCACGGATATGGTATCCGCACAGGCTGACGGGGTTGGATTTGGGCAGCTCCTTAACCGCATATTCAATTGAGTCTCCCACAAGCCTTACACCATGTTCAACAGGAAAAATCCAGGCCCCCCGGCCGATCATTTCCTTTAAAATATCATTCTGGGGAGTTGTGGAAATCTGATTTTTGGAATATCCGGATTTTTCTGCTGTTGCCTGATACATGGCCATCATAATGGTGGCAACAGCATTGATGGTCAACCCTGATCCTATCCGGTCCAGAGGAATGCCTGCAAAAGCGGTTTCAAAATCTTTCAGCGAATCAATGGCCATGCCCACCCGGCCAACTTCACCTTCGGCTAAAGGGTGATCCGAGTCATAGCCCATCTGTGTGGGAAGATCAAAGGCCACGTTCAGGCCGTTCTGGCCATTTGCGATCATGAGCTTGAACCGTTCATTGGTCTCTTCGGGGGTGCCAAACCCTGTGTACTGCCTTGTGGTCCAGGCACGACTGCGATAGCTCTGGGGATGAAGACTTCTGGTAAAAGGATATTCTCCGGGAGCACCCAGATCCTTTTCATAAGTAAAACCTGCCTTTTCAAGATCTTCAGGACCATAGGCCGGTTTTACCTTTATGCCGGACTGGTAGACAACCTCTTTTATTGCACCTCTTTCATCCTTGATATATTTTGCAACACCCATTATTTTTTACCTCTCATATTATTCAAATAACTTATTCATGCCGGTTGTAATGCCCTCAAATGAGATTCCGCCGGGAAACACCTCAGCCACACCCATTTCTTTGAGTTTGGGGATATCCTGGTGGGGAATGACGCCGCCCACGGTCAGGTAAACATCGGTAAGTCCCTGCTCTTTCATCATGCCGATAAGTTTTTCACATATAGGCAGGTGTGCCCCGGACATAATGCTTAACCCGATAACATCCACAGCTTCCTGGGTGGCAGTCTGCATGATCTGGTCAAGGGTCTGGTGAAGACCTGAATAGATCACTTCCATGCCTGCATCTCTTAAGGCCAGAGCTACAATTTTAGCCCCCTTGTCATGCCCGTCCAGGCCGGGTTTTGCAATTAATACCCGAATTTTGTTTTTTGTTT
>Ga0164311_10000279_pt1 | contig 21257 bp, 15 predicted proteins | sample GuaBasSedimGuay2_FD_121796 | JGI IMG/M metagenome (GOLD analysis project Ga0164311, IMG submission 121796) | Subseafloor sediment microbial communities from Guaymas Basin, Gulf of California, Mexico - Guay2, Core 4569-9, 9-12 cm | ecosystem: Environmental > Aquatic > Marine > Hydrothermal vents... | reverse complement strand
TGCCTTGTCAGACAACTGGTACACCAGAGGCTGCGATCCATTGTTCCTCTCGTACTAAATGGATCTTCCCCTCAGATAGATAACACTTCCAATAGATGCCGCCAAACTGTCTCGCGACGTTCTAAACCCAGCTCACGTATTCCTTTAATGGGCGAACAACCCCACCCTTGGCCGCTTCTGCACGGCCAGGATGGAATGAGCCGACAGCGAAGTAGCAAGCTGCAGGGTCGATTTGTACCAACCCTTTTCTTTCAAAAAGAAAACTTTCCTAAAGAAAGGGTGTGTGTACTCTTGCCTGCAACCACTCAGTTATCCCCGGGGTAGCTTTTCCATCAGCTCGAACCCCCATTAAAAGGGTATCGAGGTTCGCTAGACTTCTCTTTCGAGGCCAGATTTCTTGCTATTCGAAATCTGGTCAGGCTGGCTTTTGGTCTTGTCCTCCACGATGGATTTCTGACCCATCTGAGCCAACCATTAGATACCGTTGATATCGTTTCAACGGTGTACCGCCCCAGTCGAACTGCCCACCTGCTGGTGTCCTCATCTAGAGTTAGGGTTGCAACCAAGGAAGGGTGGTGTCTCACTTTCGACTCCGTCATCCCCGAAGAGATGACTTCTCCGTCTCCCACCTACACTGCGCAACCGTAATCACAACCCAACAACAGGCTGCAGTAAAGCTCCACGGGGTCTTCGCGTCCCATTGGAAGTCTCTGGCCTGTTCGCCAGAATGGTAGGTTCACCGAGTTCCGATCTGGGACAGTGGGAGTCTCGTTAAACCGTTGATGCAGGCCGCCAATTAAGCGGCAAGGCATTTCGCTACCTTAAGAGGGTCATAGTTACCCCCGCCGTTTATCGGCGCTTGATTCCGTTGGACCGGAATTTCACGTACCGACACTGGGCAGGTATCAGCCCCTGTACACATCCTTACGAATTTGCAGGGACCTATGTTTTTATTAAACAGTCGGACTCCCTTTGTTATTGCAACCTACTCATCGCTGAGTAGGCACTCCTTATCCCAAAGTTACGGAGCCATTTTGCCGACTTCCCTAGATCGGATTATCTCGACACACCTGAGGCTTCTCACCCAGGGGCACCTGTGTCAGTTCTTGGTACGATCATGTGGGATCCGATTACTTCCCTTTTCACGGTCTCCAGGGATCGTCTGAATTGCCTAATGGCAACCATTCATAATTTAGGCTGTTTCTCATTATTACAATACTCCACAGCCTTATCTTATTTAGATACAACGACAGTTGTACTCAGACTACCCCGAAGCGTCAGGAAGTAAACTTGTGTTGCCACATGTACCCACATGGTACTGGAATATTAACCAGTTTCCCTTTCGATTGGAATGAATTACATCTGTCTTAGGATCGACTAACCCTCAATTGATGAACATTGTTGAGGAACCCTGGCCCCTCAGGTGGCGAGGATTCTCACCTCGCTATGCTGCTACTACTGGCAGGATTCTTATCTTTGCAGGATCCACCTCTCCTTAAAGAAAGGCTTCTGCTCCCGCAAAGCACCTCCCTACGTGATCTCCTTTCGGAGCATTGTGGTATCGGCGACTAACTTAGTCCCGTCCATTTTCAGGGCCTTAGATTTCGGTGAGTGGGCTGTTACGCACTCCTTAGAGGATAGCTGCTTCTAAGCTAACCTTCTCACTGTCTTAAATCTAAGACGCCTTTGCTTACACTTAGTTAGTACTTTGGGGCCTTAACCACAAGCTGGGTTGTTTCCCTTTCGGATCAGGGGCTTACCCCCCAACCCCTTTTCCAACCTTCTACGACGACTATGGGTTCGGAGTTTGACAGAGTAGTGAAGGCTTTCACCTCCTACCTACTCAATCAGTGCTCTACTCCATAGTCTATCTCCGGTCAGACTAGCCTGAGGGCTATTTCGGGAGGAACCCGCTATTGCCAAGCTCGATTGGCATTTCACCCCTATCCCGGGGTCACGAGAACGGATTGAGCCCAGAACCTCTAGCGGACCTCCATCTCTCAGCAGAGAGACTTCGTCCTGCCCCGGGTTAGATCGCTTGGCTTCGGGTCGTACGCATGTGATTAATGGCAGTTCATACCACGTCCCTCACACCGAGGTGCTGCGGACAATCGCTTTCGCTTTGGCTTCCACCTCACCACATACGTACACTCCCTGCCTCATGTTTCAAGACGAACGACATAACTGCGAACAGCCATGTCGATCTATCACCATACAGTTTCAGGCTCTTTTCACATCCTGTCAGGGATCCTTTTCAATTTTCCCTCACGGTACTAGTGCGCTATCGGTCTTGATACGTATTTAGAGTTTGAAGTTAATGTCTCCAACCTTCATGGGCAATATCCAATGCCCACTACTCTCGAACCCCAGAAAATCATCTTAGATTACGACTACGGGACTATCACCCTCTAAGGTGTATCTTTCCAGATAACTTCGTCTTCTCTAAGGAAGATTTAAACTGGGGCCACACCACATATACTTTTCCTTTCGGAAAAGCATTCAGTTTGCTCTGTTCGGCTTTCGATCGCCTCTACTAACCGAATCTCGATTGATTTCTTTTCCTGTGGGTACTAAGATGTTTCAATTCCCCACGTTCCCGCTCCTTCCGGAGCAATTCGGAAATCCCTGGGTCTACGGCTGCATGCGCCTAACCAAGGCTTATCACAGCTTGCCATGTCCTTCATCAGCGATCAAGCCAAGGCATCCACTGTATGGTTTAGCTAACACACTACCTCTGGCGAATTATCTACACATGGTCTCATAGCAATCTATACGATTGCAATCAACCCTTCATCCACAAATATATTTCTTTGTGAACTGCATCCAATTTAGGCAACCTGAATAGAACAAAAGCGGTAGTTGTTTCACAGGTCGACTTATAGTCTACTACCGATTGAGAATAAATATGGGAATTTAGATTTAAAAATGCCTAAATTCTACTGATCCATCCCATCAAACGGTTTTTTCATGACAGTTTGACCCGTCGGGGTCGAAATAATTGGGGTGAAGCACTTTTCTTTTTGAAAGAAAATGGACCCGTCGGGATTCGAACCCGAGGCCTCCCGCGTGCAAGGCGGACGATCTACCAACTGATCTACGGGCCCGCCCAACGGGTTGCGTAATCCTGTTCTGTGTGATTATTGAAATTGGCACCCGGTGTAAACCAGTAAATTAACATGGAGGTGATCCAGCCGCAGATCCCCCTACGGCTACCTTGTTACGACTTAACCCCCCTTGCAGATCTATAATTCGACTCTCTCGGATGGGAAAGCCTCATTATAGATCTACTCGGTTGGTTTGACGGGCGGTGTGTGCAAGGAGCGGGGACATATTCACCGCTGGATGGTTACCAGCGATTACTAGGGATTTCACCTTCATGAGGGTGGGTTTCAACCCTCAATCCGAACTGAGGCACAATTTAGGGGATTAGCTCTCTCCTTTCGGAGTCGCAACCCATTGTTTGTGCCATTGTAGTCCACGTGTAGCCCAGGAGATTCGGAGCATACAGACCTATCGTCGACCGCACCTTCCTCTGGCTCACCGCCAGCGGTCCCTTTATAGTGCTCTACTTTCATCAAAGTAGGTGGCAAATAAAGGCACGGGTCTCGCTCGTTAACGGACTTAACCGCACGTCTCACGGTACGAGCTGACGACGGCCATGCACTACCTCTCGGCTCGTCTGGCAAGATCATCAGTCTGGCCGTCATTCTGCCGTCGCCCCTGGTAAGTTTCCCGGCGTTGTATCCAATTAAACCGCAGACTCCACCCCTTGTGGTGCTCCCCCGCCAATTCCTTTAAGTTTGCTGCCCGACCTTTTCTCGAATCTTCATTCTTTGCGCTTTTTTTGTGAAAGAAAAGGGCGGGTTTCAGCCTTGCGACCGTACTCCCCAGGCGGTGGGCTTAACGGTTTCCCTTCAACACTTCTTGAACACGAAGTTCAAGAAACACTTAGCCCACATCGTTTACGGCTAGGACTACCCGGGTATCTAATCCGGTTTGCTCCCCTAGCTTTCGTCCCTCATCGTCGAACCCGTCCCAGTCAGGTGCCTTCGCTATCGGTGGTCTTCCCGGGATTATAGCATTTCACCGCTACCCCGAGAATTCCCCTGACCTCTTCCGGTTCCAAGTCTGGCAGTATTCTCTGCAAGCCCTATGATTGAGTCATAGGATTTCACAAAGAACTTACCAGACCGACTACGGACGCTTTAAGCCCAGTAAACGCGGCTACCACTTGAGCTGCCGGTGTTACCGCGGAGGCTGGCACCGGTCTTACCCAGCCCTTATTCATAGAGCTTTTTACACTCTATAAAAGTCCCTGTTGTACAGGGACACTTGGGGTTCCCCCATCACGCTTTCGCGCATTGTGGAGGTTTCGCGCCTGCTGCGCCCCGTAGGGCCTGGATCTTTGTCTCAGTATCCATCTCCCGGCTCCTACTCCCATAGCCGGTACGGATCGTTGGCACGTTAGGCCGTTACCCTAACGTCTACCTAATCCGCCACAGACTCTCTCTTAAGCAACATTGACCGGCAACAGGTCAATGTCCTTTCAGTGAGAGTCATTCCAGAGTCTCTCACCTATGGAGTATTACCCTCAGTTTCCCGAGGTTATCCTCCTCTTAAGAGTAGATTGTCCATGTGTTACTGAGCTGTTTGCTGGGTTTCATTGCCAGAAACCCCAACATGCATGGCTTAATCGAACCCCAATAGCAGTAGCCTCCAGCAGGATCAACTGGAGTTATGGTCGCTTCTTATAAAGGTAATTGGCTGGTTCACACCAGGTCTTACCTGCAATAATCACACTAATCGGACATATCTTACGTATGCCTTCACCATATATACTATAATATGTAATCTGAACTTAAAAATCATACCTGTTGGGCCGAAACTGATAGAGCAGGTGATATTAGCTTGTTACTTGATCTGAATATCCTCAGGACATTCTTCCCCTCCTCAGTCAGGTGAACCTTAGCACTCCTCCTCTGACCCTCCCTTTTGATCCAGCCTTTTTCTTCAATGGGACGTAAGAAATTCCTCCAGAATATACCATACAGTGCGTGCTTGCTCAGCTCTTTTCCATTCTCTCCAATGGATCTCATCAATCCCTTATCTATGAGTTCCTCAACAATCTTCTTTTGTGTGGTGCGCCCGTATTTGTTTATTATCCACAAAACATAGACCAACCTATCGTCTGGTTTTTCTATCCGGAACTTAGGCAACTCCAATGTTGTCCTGTATCCCGTAGTGAGTGGCTCTCTTCTTTCCCTATCATTATAAACCTCTGGGATTACATAATAGGCCCTCACATCATACATCAGGGAGATTATCGCCCCAGCTATCCCCGTAAGTTTTCCGCCGGAGGATATATTAATAAAAACCCTATTACCTTGTAATCTCTCGTACCTCACTATCTCACATATCTTGGACATGATACCGGAAAGATCATTCCACTCTTCATATTTTTCTATTATGATCCCTCCTTTCAGATGAGGGCAGTCTCCCTCAATTCTCTTCCTGATTTCTGTTAGGAAATATCTACTCGCTCCGTTCTCCTTCTCCTGTGTAAGTAGATAGACCTTGTCCGCATTTAACTTCTTTAGCGGCATTACTGCCCTGTCGATTTCCAGTCCTATGGGTACTATATGCACATCCAGCTCAGATATTAATTCTTTCATTTCACAAAATTAACGAAATTAACGTTCAAATTTTATAATAATATTTCATTACTAATATTTAAGTGCCTAAAGAGTTTAGATGAGGATATAAAGGACGGAGAGAGAGGCTATTGACAAGATTAAAATGGCCAGGATAGCATTTGACATCGATGGTGTGCTGGCAAGGGGTTTGGATGTGAATAAACTTAATTCCGGAAGGGATGATAAGATCTATGGAAATCTAATCCTCGACAGGCACTGTCTACCTCTAATAGAAAAACTAAGGAAGAATAACACAATCTACATTCTAACGGCGAGGCCTTCACACCATAAAGGGGTGACAATCTCATGGTTAAACAAGCACAACCTAATTTATGATAAGCTCTTCCTAAATCACTATAATGATTGGAGAGCAGGCCCCCAATACAAGGCGGAGATAATCCAGAGAGAAAGAATTGATGTGTTGATAGATGATACCCCAGAAATCATTGATTACGTTAATAGAAATACCAAATGCAGGGCGATACTCTTTAGCGATTGGGAGGAGGTTGAGAGTGAATTGATTTGAAAGTAAAATGCTATCCGAGCTCTATGAGGCAACCCTGAAAAATAGGGAGGAGATCCTCCGGGGCATGGAGGAAGTGAAGATAAGCTCTGAGGAGGTCAATGGGTACTGGAATAATGATTCCATAGATGAAGACTCTAATGCTATAATCGGTGCAGAGGACGGGAGTATGAACAAAAAAGAATTCAAGGGCTCAGTTCTCTACGCCGTAGATGCCGAGGCATTAACCTTTGATGGCAGGACGTTAAGTTCCACCCCAACGGGAGAGGTTGGAGTACTCCCCAGGCAATCGTTCATCGAAAACAGGTTAAGACTTTTTATGTCGCTGTACGAATTCAAGGTATCCCTGAAGTCCATAAAAGAATTCAACCCGGATCTATTCCTGCTGGATGGTTCACTGATAAGCGAGTTGGTGAGATCCATCATCCCGGTAAGTTATATACCATCAAGAGAGCGAATGGAGATCGAGGAGAAATACCTGCCAAAAATTAAATCAATATATTCCACAGAGGAAATCTGTGTAAAGCAATTCAGAGATGAGATTAAAACTGAGATTAAAACGGGGTCCGAGGGTATACGAATAGACCCAAACATCTATCTGGAATACATAGAATACCTTCTGTCGATCCAGCAACTCTTGGAGCATAACCCCGTGGGGATATCCAAGACATCAACCGGGGCGGAGTATTTTGGATCAGAGATTCCCAGCATCATCATATTCGAGAAACTGACGAGATCGGAGGGATACTCCAGTCCAAAACGGGTTTCAATCGATAGGGCGCTGAGGAGACTGCCGATATCCCACAGATTCTTCGATGGTTTAGAATTTACAATCTTTTATGCGCGATTGGAGGATAATGCGCCTGTTCTCAGATTCGAGATTCCCGGGAGGGTTAAAAAAAGAGAGATAGAACGAATTTTATCTAAGCTTAAGGCAATCTCCACCGTAGGCTATCCGTATCTATTGAGAAAGGCGCACAATGATGTTATAATCAAGAATAAGGATATAATTCAGATATCAAGGATGCTGGGTATAATCGAAAAAACGGGGAGGGAGATACTATGAGTGATGAAACAATAGGAAGGTGTTTCGGTGAGGCAACGCCAACATCGGTCGGATTCATCTCAAAAAAGATGCCAACCGTTGGTGAGTTCGTCATCCTGGAATATGAGGGAAAAAAGATCCTGGGAATGATCGAAAGCCTGATGAGAGGGAGCACATCAATCGGAGAGGACATATACGATCCTGCTATCATAGATAAGATAAAACAGATTGAGGGCGACGACTACTATATAACTGGTAATATAAAGATACTGGGTGACGTCAGAGACACCAGCAACCTTGAGATTCCAAGGGTGCCGCCGCTGCCCGGAACGATAGTTAAAAGAGCGAGTCCAGAGATACTAAAAGAGGTTTTCGGCGAGAGTAAGCAGAAAAATAGAGATGACATGAGGGACAGGTGTATACGGATAGGGCACATCATAACACAGCCAGAGGTCCCCGTCTTCGTCAATGTCTGTAAGATGGTGACCAAGCACCTCGCAATCCTCTCCATCACCGGGGGAGGGAAGTCAAACACGGTTGCCGTTATAATCGACGGTCTCCTGAAATACAATAGCTGTATAGTTCTATTCGACATTCACTCGGAATACTCAGAGGTGGAGTTCGGGGAGGGGAGGGTAAACAGGATACCTGCAAAGATCAATCCAATCTACCTCGGATTCTCTGAATTATCAAATCTCGCAAATATCGGCAGTAAAGGCGCCTATGTACAGGAGGAATACCTTAAAAAGGCGTGGGATAGGGTTGACCGAACCAGGACAAACTACCTTCAGGAATTGAGAGGCAGACTGGAGGACTATCTCGAGGACTCTACGGTAAAGGACAGGGAATCCATATTCCGGGCGGTCAACAAGATCAGACACATGGAGAAGAGATACGATTCGGTCCTTGACACGAACGCCCCCGACATTATAAGCAGTATAAAGGTGGGGTGCGTGAACATAATAGACCTCGGTGCGCTGGATGAAAGAGCCATAGACGTAATAGTCAGCCACACACTACAGAAGATCCTGAGCGAGCGAAAGAGATACGTCAAGTCGGTGAGAAAGGGTAACGGGGAAGGATTACAGTTTCCAGTTTTCACGATTCTGGAAGAGGCCCACCTTCTGGCACCAAGGGACAGGGATACCGACTCAAAATACCAGATCACAAGGATCGCCAAGGAGGGAAGGAAGTTCGGTGTCGGACTCTGCTTAGTAAGCCAGAGACCCAAATCTCTGGACCCGAACAGTTTATCACAGACAAACAACAAGATAATCCTGAGGTTGGTTGAGCCATCAGACCTAAATTATGTGCAGGAAGCGAGCGAACAATTAAGTGGGGACCTGAAATCACAGCTACCATCGCTGGGGGTTGGTGAGGCCGTAATACTGGGATTGATGACAAAGATCCCCGTGATGGTCAAGATCGACGAATTCAAGGGCAAAATATCCGGCAGCGATCCGGATGTCGTTAAAGAGTGGAACGAAGCGTATGAGGCACAACGAAAAGACCTGGATATGGAAAAGGAAAATCTGGAAAGTATACAGGGGGGCTGGTAGATAAGGAACAAAAATGCTCGACCATATTGCTAAACGCCTGAAAGATAAAGCTAAGTGGGTGCGTGAGTATGAGGTCATCGAAACCGAGGATGGAGACATGGAGATGGAGGGGGCAGTTATGCCCAGGTATATCTGTGCTTCAGAATATGAACGCGCGATGAGGCTGAAGGAACAGCTACTCCGGGAATATCAGGATAAATCCCTTGAGGAGGTGGTTCCGGGTGAGACAATCTCCAACGATAGGGGAGCGTGCTATTATATCCAACACAAACATGATGTATCAATTCAAAAAGCCGATCTGGAAAAGAGCAGGCAGGTCATATGTTCCAATCTAAAACTGATCTATGGGATCGGTGAGGTAAGGGAGAGGGAGCTCAAACAGCAGGGGTATAACACTATCTATGATCTAATGAGACACCCGCGCTGGAGGGATGAGGCGGGTAAATTTTTAGAGGCATTTGAATCCAGAGATACAAGAACCCTTCAGGATCTGCTATGGCGATGGTTTCCCAGATCGGACCCGCTGTTGCTTTATCTGGCCGGTATCCATGATAAGAACGATTTTATTATATTTGATATTGAGACGATGGGTCTGTTTGGGAGACCAATAATATTGCTGGGAATTGCAAGACAGAAGAAAGAAAGAATTAATACCCATCAATACCTCCTGCGCGATATCCCCGATGAGCCGGGCGCCCTGTGGGAATTTATTTCTCATCTTGAGGAGAATACTGCTCTGATCACATTTAATGGCAGATCATTCGATATTCCCTATGTGGAGGAAAGGCTTGGCTTCTATGGATTAAATGCCTCAATAGAAAGACCCCATTTTGATGTCCTCCATTTCGCCAGGCGCGCCTTCCGGGGGAGGGTACCCGACTGCAGACTTGTTACCCTGGAAAGGTACCTGTTCGGTATTGAAAGAAAAGACGACGTTCCAAGCACCCTTGTCCCAGAGTTTTATGAAACCTATCTTAAAACCCGGAATCCCGGATTATTGATTCCGATAATCGAACACAATCGGCAGGATCTGATTACACTGAGCAGATTGTTCTCTAGATTGTATGACGTACTGGAAGATGCTTAATAGATTTTTTCAGAATATCAAAAGACAGGAATGGTACAAACAGCAGATCGAGCATATAGAAGAAATCCCGGCGAGAGAACCGCGTTATGGTAAACTAGATAAACCGCTACCCAATATCCTTCAGAATTATCTCGATCGGGAGGGGATAAAACTTTACTCGCATCAGGCAGATGCGATAAACAGTATCCGTAGGGGGAAAAATGTGATCATTACAACCCCAACCGCCTCTGGAAAAACGATCGCATTCAATATCCCCGTATTTGAGGCACTGCTGAAGGACAACGACGCGACCGCCCTCTATATCTATCCGACAAAGGCGCTAACGAATGATCAGCTTCATGTTTTAAGGACGATGGAAAGAAGGATGGGAATTCGACCAATATCGAATGTGTACGATGGAGATACACCACAACGTGCACGTCAGAGGATTCGTCGGACATCAAGGATAATTCTGAGCAATCCCTATGGACTGCATCAATACCTCCCCTGGCATCATAAATGGAAATCATTCTTTCAGCACCTGAAATTTATAATCATCGATGAGGCGCACATGTACCGGGGAGTATTCGGTTCAAATGTTGCCATGCTCGTGAGAAGGATCCTCAGAATCTGCGAATACTATGGCTCTAATCCCCAATTTATCCTCTCCTCTGCAACAATTGCAAACCCGGAGGAACACTCAAGGAAATTAACGGGGAGGGACTTTGAGGTAATCTCAAATGACGGATCCATCAGGGAACGGAAATTCTTTGTCTTCTGGAATCCGCCATTTGTCGATAGCGTCAAGATGGTCAGACGCTCACCGCACCAGGAGACAAAGAACCTGTTTGTATTTCACATCAAAAATGGTCTACAGACAATCTGTTTTACCGTCTCGCGTCAAATGGCCGAGTTAATCACCAGATGGTCCCGTGATGAACTCGGGAACGTAAGGGATAGAATCACTACCTACAGGGCGGGGTATCTACCGGAGGAGAGGAGAGAGATCGAGAGGAGATTGCGCACGAGGGAATTGCTGGGTGTCGTATCTACAAACGCACTGGAGCTGGGTATCGACATAGGCTCCTTAGATGCCGTGATCATCTCCGGTTACCCCGGTACGATCATATCAACGTGGCAGCAGGCGGGAAGAGCGGGCAGGGGCTATAGAGATTCTCTGGTGACATTAATTGCATTTGAAAACCCCCTGGATCAATATTTCATGAAGCACCCCGACGAATTCTTTGGAAGACCACACGAATATGCGATAATCGATCTGGAAAACCCATATATTGTGATGGGCCATCTGATGTGCGCATCGGCAGAATTACCGGTAAAGGAGGATGATAAAAAATACTTCAATCTCTTTGAAGAAAGCGTGATGGCATTAGAACGGCAAAATATGGTCCGGAAGACCCCGAATGGATGGGTATACTCCGGGATAGCAAGGCCCGTAGATATAGTAAACCTGAACAACATCTCTGATAAAATTGTGACAATTATCAGCGACGGGAAAGTACTGGAGACCATGGATCTACCCAAGGCATACGATGAAGCCCACAGGGGCGCAGTATTACTCCACCAGGGGGAGACGTATCTGGTTGAGGATCTCGATCTTGAAAACCTTACCGCACGGGCAGTACGGAGGGATATTAGTTATTATACAGAACCACGAAAAACTGTTGATATACGCATTATCAATACAGAGGTACATCAGAAGAAGAGAAAAGGCATCGATATCGAGGTGGGTGAGGTTGAGGTAACCGAATGGTATCACAGCTATGTTCTAAGGACCTGTGACAGAGTTATTGGAAAACAATCGCTGGATCTTCCACCCCTGAACTTCCAGACGGTCGGGGTGTGGTTTACAATACCGGGAGATATTGAAGAAAAGGTTCGTGAACGTGGTCTGGACCTTGAGGGAGGTATACACGCGATCGAGCACGCAATGATTGCAATGACTCCTCTGTACGCGATGTGTGATCGATGGGATGTGGGTGGGATCTCCAGTCCCATGCACGTAGACACGCAGAGACCAACAATTTTTATCTATGATTCATATGAGGGCGGAGTCGGGATATCTGAGAGAATCTATGATCTATTTGAAAGTCTGTTAAGGGTTACACTCAGATTAATACAAGACTGTGGATGTGATGAAGGATGTCCGTCCTGCATCTATTCACCCAAGTGCGGAAACGAAAACAGGCCCCTAAGTAAGGAAGCGGCAATCTTCATTTTAAGAGAGATTATTGATAAAATTAAATTAGATTAGAAAATGAAATTTGCACACCTTGCGGATAACCATCTGGGGTACAGGCAATATAACCTTCAGGAGAGAGAGGAGGACTTTTACGATAATTTCGTGGAGGTTATAGATAAGATCATCGAGGAGAGGGTTGACTTTGTCGTACACTCCGGGGATCTCTTCGAGTTTCCGAAGCCACCGATAAAGGCGTTGCTTACCGTTTTAAAGGGATTGAGGAGATTGAAGGACAGGGGGATTGAGGTTTACGCAATTCCGGGGAACCACGATATATCGATGAGAAAGGGTGCTTTACCACCACAGTTCCTCTTCAGGGACCTGATCAAGGTTATCGGAAGACACAAAAATCCATTTTACATCCACGAGGGGATATTTATCGGGGGCGTGCCCTATTGTTCGAGATTCTATACTAATGTCCTCAGGGAACGTTTAGAGGAATTATCCAGGAGGGCCGAAAACTACAGAAAGAGAATCCTGGTGTTACATCAGGGAATAGACAAATACCTCCCCTTCGATGGATCCTACGAGTTGAAAATCGGCGAGCTACCCCCAAATTTTGATTACTACGCCCTTGGACACGTCCACAGGCGGATAATTCGGGACTACCACGGGGGAAAGCTGGTTTATTCCGGATCTACGGAGATCAGGGATATAAGAGAACATGAAGATTACAAGAGCAGGGGTAAGGGCTTTTACGTTGTGGATCTGGGTGGAGACGAACCAGATATACAGCCAGTAAATCTGGAAAGGATAAGGCCCTTCATAAAAGATTCCTTCAACGTTTCGGAGCTGGATGAACACATACAATTGATCAAGGACAACATACAGCAACTCGAAGAAAAACCCATTCTCTACCTGAGTATCACGGGCAAGTCGTATGATATCTCAACCATCCATAATAAGATCAGTTCCGCATTCGGGGACAAGATCCTCTACCTGAAACCAGAGTACACAACAGAGGCCGAGACTACCAGCATATCGGTCTCCGGGGAATTTGATATATCGGATCTCATAAGGGAGTCTTTAAGGAAAGATGCCCCCGAGAGGGTGAGCTTTTCTGTTGATCTATTCCATAAGCTCTCATCAGACAGGGTGGATGAGGCAAAGCAGATGGCGAATAAATTTTATGAGGAATTTAAATGAATTAGAATGATCATAAAATCCATTAAACTTCAGAACTTCAGGTCGCACAGCAATACCGAGTTGAATTTTGATACCGGGATCTCTGTACTGATAGGCGAGAATGGGGCGGGTAAAACGAGCATCTTAGAGGCAATATCCTTTGCACTCTTCAAACAGCATGTGGCAAAGATAGACGATCTGATCAAGAGAGAGACCCACGAGATGGGGGTAGAGCTGGTCTTTGAGCACAATGGAAAGGAGTACAAGGTCATTCGTAAGAAAAGAGAGAACACCGGTCCAGAATCGAGATTATTCATAAAGAACAACGGTACCTTCCTCGGAAACATGATCCAGGAGGGCGACAGGGCGGTTACGGAGGAGATAAGGAGGATCCTGCAGACAGATGAGACACTGTTTCTTAATGCGATCTATATCCGGCAGGGTGAAATCGCGAGGTTACTGGACGCCAGCCCCTCTGAACGGAAGAACATCGTCGGCAGATTGCTGGGTATTGACGCATTACAGAAAGCATGGAGTAATATGCATGGGGTCATTGGGGATTTCGAATCAAAAAGGATCGAAATCGAAGCAGAGCTTAAGGGAAGAAAGGATATAGAAACGGAGCTACAGAATAATAAAAAAGAGCTGGAGATGAAAAAAGGTGATGAAATCAAAAAACGGGAGGAGATCTCCCTGCAGGAGGAGAGGGTAGAAGAGCTTAAGAAAAGGAAAGAGGAGTACGATAAGAGAAGGGAGAGATATCTAAAGCTATCCTCCGATATGGACAACCAGAAAAGGGCTCTGAGAGAGAAGACGGACAGGAAATCAAGGCTTTTATCCAGGCTAAAAGAGATAGATGAAGCAGAATTGGAAACAAGAGAGTTAAAACCAATGATCGAACAGATACCCTTCATGGAGAGGCTCCAACAATTAAAGAATGACGAAAAAATCATACTTCAACGGATAAAAGAGATAGAAAAAGAGCTAAAACAGATAGCAGAATATGAGAGGATATCCAGAGAAACCCGGAAAAATTATAAGGAATACTGTCAGATAAAAGATAAGATAGAGGAAATCAGAAGGGGGAGAGAGAAATACGCGGGTGCCGACGGGGAACTAAAGCAGGTCGAAGACTGCATCAGTAGATCCCGAGAGAAAATAAAGAAACTTGAGGGTGAGATATCCCGGGCATTACGGGAGGCGTCCTCCACACTCGACTGCGGGATAGATTCAATAGAGCAATTAAAAGAGATTCTCGTCCAGAAAAAGACAAACTTGGAGAAGATCCTGAAAGAAACCGACAGCAGATACACAGAACTAAAGGACAGGATCTCGGGTTTAAAAGCTATGAATCGGGAGTTAAAAAAGGCAATAACTGAATTGGATCGCGCCAAGGGAAAATGCCCCACGTGCGGCGCACCACTTACAGAGGAGCACAAGGCAGAACTCCTAAGAGAATACAATACCCGCAGAGCATCGAACGATCATAAAATACGGGAGCTTGAATCACGTGCTAAGGATCTCGAATTAAAGAAAAAAGAACTCTCCAATATGAAAGAATCAATAGATAAAATCCCCATCGACCTGCTCGAATCCAGATCGGGAACAATCCGGGAGGAGAAGGATGAGATCAAGAGACGAGCAATTGAAAGAGACCGGCTTCTGGGAAAGGTCAAAAAATTAACCGAAATAGATTCTACGCTGTCCGAAAAAGATAAGCTAATGAAAGAATTGGAACCCGATTATAAAAAATATGAATCGGCACAGCATTTCCTGGGGAGAGATGGGAAAAACAAACCCGAGCTGGAGGCATCCCTCGCATCAGAAACCGAAAGGTTAATGGAGACCAGGAGGAGCTATCAGAGTTACGCCAGTAAGCTGAAAACCGTACCAGAGGACATTACAAAGGAGTTGGATATGCTGAGAAGGTCTGAGGCCAGATATAATGAACTGCTAGGTGTCATCAAGGGGAGGGAATCCCTGAAGAGCGAGTTGACCGAGGTAAGGTCGAGGATATCGGAACATCGAAAGAGAATAAATGAATTATCCAGGGAGATCGATACACTAGAGTATAATAAAGAAGAACACGAAAAAATAATCAAATCACTGGAAACATGTCGGGAGAAACTGAACGCTCTAAGAACCGAGAGAGAAAATCTTAGGGTTGAGATAAAGAGAATTACAGAAGATATCGAGAAATTAGAGCAGAAATTAGAGAGATTAACGCTTAGGGAAAGAGAACTAAAGAAAATTGAAAACTTTATTTCCTTCCTGTCCAGGCTGCGGGAGTTATTCGGTAAGGATGGTCTGCAGAAAGAATTAAGAATCAGGGCAAGACCCGCCATTGAAGAGTTCACCAAGGAGATATTCGGCGGTTTCGACATGAGGTATTCTAACATTACCATCGATGATGATTACAACATCGAGATGTACGGTATGGACGGCTCCAAGTCGATCGACATGATATCTGGTGGAGAGAAGATAGCGATCGCCCTGGCATTAAGGCTGGGGATAGCGAGGGTTTTATCCAAGGGGAGAAGCGAGTTAATGATTCTGGATGAGCCAACGATCCACCTGGATTCCTACAGGCGACAGGAACTGGTGCAGATATTCAGAAAACTTAAGATGTTGCCTCAGGTGATCCTGGTTACTCACGATCCAGAGCTCGAGGGTGCGGCGGATCACCTATTCAAGATCGAATGGAGAAACGGCAGGTCGATATGTACGGCCGCATGAAAGATTCGGGGATTTATATAAAATCCTTCTTTCCTTTTATTTTTAGTATACAATAAATTACCCTATGAGGTGATATTTATGAAAGAATATATACGAAAGATTGGTCTGCTGGGAATTGGAATTGTTGCACTTACGAAGGAAAAGGCAGAGGAGTTAGCAAACGATCTGGTTAAAAAGGGCGAGATCACGCAGGACGAGGGGAAGGCCCTGGTTAAGGACCTTCTGAAGAAATCGGAGGAACAGGGAAAGGAACTGACGAAGAGAATTGACAGAGAGGTCAAGAAGACATTGAAGGGTATAAACGTGGCATCCAAAGAGGATGTACGAAGGCTGGAGAAGAGAATAGAGGAGCTGGAGAAGACCATGAAAAAGAAGAGATAAATTCCCTCTTATATCCGGCGAAAAGAACCCAGAAGGAGTGATGTACCACAGCGTGGCTCTATTTGATTACTCTTACTTTATCTCATATACCCCGTCTTTGAGGGGGATATCAACCCCGATATCTCCGGGTACTATGTCCCTGAACATCTCCGGGTGTTCCGTATGTATCGGATACAATTTCTCTGGATTTATCCCTTCGATGATCTTTCTCAATTCAAAGCGAGATGCGTGTCCGGAGCAGTGAGCCCGATAAGATTTTAAATTGAAGTGGTCGAGCCAGTTTTTCATTCTTTCAAAGCTGATCTCCATCTCTTCGTTAAAGGGTTCGGAGAGTGAATGGATATAAACGCTATTCTCCGGCTTCAGATCCACGAGGTTGTTGAAGTACCAGAAATTCAGTACGAGTATGTACTCATTCTGTTTCCTCCGGATTTCATCTGCAGTCAGGATATTTGGATAATTTAGTCTGTTCTTGATAAATTTATAGTTACTGTAATCGCCATCATCATAGGTTCCAGTTCCCAGCTTTGGCTTAAAGAGCATTATATTCTCGTCATTCGAATCCGGGACATTCAGTTTTTTATCTGACGCATATCTCTCAAGGAAACATGCGTGCTTGAAGCTTATCACAAGCTTTCTGTTTGACTCCGCGGCGATCTTGTAGAAAGTCTTAAAGCGATCAACATCCTTGAAATTGAAATCTGCTATAACCAGTCCACGGGAATCATTGACTATCCTCTTTGCGGTATTATAAACGGTCTGCTCGGTTGAATTATCCTTCTCCACGTCAATTCTCGTGCCCTCCGTTATCATCGCTACAGGTTTAGATTCCTTTGCCTTTTCCACAAAATCCAATGTTAATTGGGGGCTGTTTCCATGGAGTCTCAGGTCTCCCGTATATACAACCGCCCCCTCGGATGTGTGGATTATAAATCCATAAGCTCCGGGAACGGAATGGTCTACGTGAACTGGCTCTATTTCCAGACTGCCGATCTTTATTCTGTCACCGGTTCTGAAGGTTTTGAATGTTCTCTCAACGGGCGGTTTTCTGTAGTCCTTTCTGAAGAGAGGTCTTCTTTTAAAGTTCAGGACCTCATTCTCTATATCTCTTTTACTCTGCTCCTCAACCGCCTCTAAGATCAATTTTGCTGTTTCTCCGCAGTAGATCGGGATATCTTCGTGAAGGAAGGAGATGTAATTGGCATGATCTGCGTGGGCATGAGATAAGACAACGGCATCAATGTCTGGTTCCTCCGGCTCCCTGCCATAGTGGGTTAACAGGTCATTTCTATAGACGCCTTTTATATCTGGAATCAAACCCATCACAAGAAAGTCCCCAATGCCGTTCGCAGTCCTGGGAGTAAGGAACTCCTCAAAGAATTTCCCCCTCGTCCCGAAGCCAATCCCGAAATCCAGGAATACCTTCGTGTCCTTATCCTCCAACAGAATTTTATTGCCACCGATCTCGTTAACGCCGCCGTAAAATGTCAGACCGACCATTCTTATTGAATTTATAATTCAATCTACCCTCGCATGCAGCAGTTCTCTGCCCTTCCTTCCAGATTCCTTTACATACCCTCTTCTCCCCATCTGATTCACTATGTCCTCCAGCATTGCACAGGCTAGAACAGGGGAATCCCTCTCATTAACAAGTTTTTTGGTTATGAATTTGATTTATAATATCTAAGCTAAAGAAACCCCAATGCCTCATCGATCCTTCCCAGCTCGATTCCGGTAGTTCTCGATCCCGCTAAGTATCCGTTAGAGTTTGCAATCAACCCGGATTTTACGAATGGGAATCCAAAATTTACGGAACCCACCAATCCGTTAACCTTGAAGATCTTGGATATCTTCTTCAGCTCATCCTCGGCATCGGGGTGAACCAAAAACCCCCTATTCGTTGCAACACAGCAGGCCCCCACCTCGTCGTGTCCGGAGATTCTTCTTTGTACAACCTTCACACCGAGCACCTTCTTGATCGTTTTTGTTTCGGATATGAGGGGACTTACTATCGCCGCATGATCATTACAGGCTATCAGATTTCCGATGGCGGTACATTTATCCATAAGCCTGCCGATTTCGATCTCCTCTCCAAGGGATTTTTTCAGCTCTTCGATCTCATCATCGGATATGAAATAGGGCAGCAATAAACCATTGGAGTTCCCAACACAGAATAGACCAATTAAATTTGTACCATAAAGCCTCGTTTTTACTATGGGAACACCCAATGCCTCTGTCTCTGGAAAATTGCTGGATAATACTGCATATGCATCGGTTGCGGTTCCCAAGAGCCCTATAAAATCCTCACCCCGAACAGACACCTGCTGTACATGCATTTTAGAAATCATTCGGCCAATTTCACGATCGTACTGTCTCCCTCCCTTGTAACCTCGACCTTTATTCTGCGTGGCGGTTTTCCAATACTTCTATTCCACAGCGCATTATTTACCGATGAGTCCAGTTTAACATCTTCCAACTTTAATTTCTCCGCCAAAAATCTCTTAACGATCTTGACCGCTTTGTTTGCCCTCTTGGTTCTTGGTGCCTTGAATGCATCCCTTAAGGGTATCGTATAAATCTTCTCCATTTTTATCGTATATAACTCTCCGTTCCCTCTCTTGATCTTTCCCTGTCCTTCATAGAAACCTTCGGTACCGGCACGGGAGAAGGTAGCTGAATCTCTCTCGCCAGTATCACGGTCTCCATGATGCAATTGGATATTATCGCATTGTGAATATCTTCTGCTATATCTGCCGGTAGATTCTTTCGACCGCTCCTTCCCCACTCCTTTATCGTTCTTTCTATATTCTCCTTTGAATCCGAGACCAGTATATTCCCCTTGATTCTGATCTCCCCCACATTTGGTTCATAGCTACTCGTAAATAGGAATTCTATGGATACCTTATCATCTACCAGATCCACGGAGGTAATGGTACTGTTATTGTTAATATTAATCCGACCCTTGGCTTCACTAAATCTCCTTGCCCCTATCTCGGTATACCTCAGATCGATCCTCATCTTGTTTTTACTTTAGATTCAATATATAGATTAATAGATAGAAATTAATCTTAATAACTTACCAAACCGCGGATGAGGACACCCTCTCCCTCCTCTTTTAGATAATAACCCAAGATGACCAAGGTAGTTGCAACTGGTGCCTTTACCATACTCCATCCGGGACACATCCTGTACCTGCGGGAAGCAAGAAAGCTGGGGGATGAACTGATCGTGATAGTTGCCAGAGACAGAATGGTGGAGAGGAGAAAACTCAATAAATTTATTCCAGAGGAACAGAGGCTTGAGGTTGTCAGGGCACTGAAGATGGTTGATCGCGCAGTTCTGGGAGACGAGAAAGATATATTTAAACCCATCACGGAGATAAAGCCGGATGTAATAGCCCTGGGAAATGACCAGGATTTCGACGAGAGAGAACTAAAAAAAGAGCTCGAGAAAAGGGGCCTGAAGACAAGAGTCGTTAGGATCAAGAAATACTGGGACAGGGGACTGCACAGCACCAGGGAGATAATTTCAAGAATTAAGAATGCACCTCAAGGTAAAAAAGGAGAAAGGCGAGGATGTGAGGAAAAAGCTCATGGGGCTTAACCTCTTAGACATCAACAGGAGGATCCTATCCGATAAAGACTTTCTCTTCATTCCAGTACTTAAGGAGATAGAGATTCCCGATACAGAGCTCGTGGAGATCGAGGGAGAGAGGGTTCCGAGAAAGCATAGATCTTTAAGGGAGGCACTGAAAAACAGATTAAACCCGGAGGAATTGAAACTGGTTCCGAGATCATTTGATATAATCGGGGATATCGCAATTCTCGAGATTCCAGAAGAACTGGAAAATAAAAAATCTATCATCGGAGATGCACTTCTAAAAACATTCAAGAACATCAAGGTAGTTGCGAATAAAAAAACCAGAATTGAGACAGAATTCAGGACCAGGGCTCTGGAGATTATCTCCGGAGAGGAGAGGAAGGAGACCGTACACAGGGAATACAACTGCTCATACAAACTGAACGTGGAAACCGTCTATTTCTCACCGAGGCTTGGGACGGAGAGAATGAGAATTGCATCTCAGGTTAAAGACAATGAGAGGGTCCTGGTGATGTTCTCCGGCGTTGGTCCCTACCCCGTACTTATATCAAAGAAATCAAAACCCAAGGAGGTCTATGCAATAGAGCTAAATCCAGAGGCATTTAGATACTTGAAGGAGAATATTACCCTGAATAAGGTAGATGTCACTGCAATTAGGGGGGATGTGAGGGAGGAAACGAAGAAGCTTGGGAAATTTGATCGCATCGTAATGCCACTGCCAAAGGATGCAGGCAATTTTTTGAATGTCGCATTGCCCGCATTGAAAAAAAATGGGGTCATTCACTTCTATGACTTCGCTCACAATGAACGGGAGTCCATAGAGAAGGTAAAGGAGATATGCAGAGAGCTGGGCTATGAAATTGAAATTCTAAAGGCCGTAAAATGCGGCTCCCACTCGCCCGGAATCTTCAGGATATGCGTGGACCTCAGGGTGCTTTGATAAGAAAATACAAATTAAATTCTATGCGAGAAGTTTCTATCTCTTAGATTTCCTCCAGAAATCTCAGGAAAACGTCCCTGTACTGATTGATCTTCTTGATTCCCCTGGAGGTGAGCCTGTACACCCTCTTCGGGGGGTATTTACTGGTATCCTCTTTTACGGATATAATCCCCTTTCTTTCGAGTTCATTCAGTAGGGGGTATATCCTGGAATAAGAGATCTTAAAACCGTATTCTGATTCAACGAACTTGCAGATGTCATAGCCCGATGAATCTGGGTTTGCCTTGAAGAATAATAAGGCATATAACTCTGTGAAACTCCTGATCCAC
>Ga0164311_10000278_pt1 | contig 21267 bp, 21 predicted proteins | sample GuaBasSedimGuay2_FD_121796 | JGI IMG/M metagenome (GOLD analysis project Ga0164311, IMG submission 121796) | Subseafloor sediment microbial communities from Guaymas Basin, Gulf of California, Mexico - Guay2, Core 4569-9, 9-12 cm | ecosystem: Environmental > Aquatic > Marine > Hydrothermal vents... | reverse complement strand
TCCCCAGGTAAACCCGGGTTACCTTGCTGTATGAGAAGCAGGATCCCAACTATTAATCCAGTTATAAGAATGATGATCAATTGCCAACGAAATTTTTTCATAAGATTAATTAAAAAGGACAACCCCCGAGGTGACGAGTCGCCCTTTAACCTCCGTTAATAATATAAGCCACCCTCTTCTTTATATGCAAAAAGCTAAACTTATCCAGCAATGATTACAGTAAAAATTGAAAGCGCAATGAAAAACGCGCTTAAACCAATTGTTATAAAAAACAAAACTTTTTCAACACCCCGGCGTTGAGAGTAAACACCACCTGAATCACCCCCGCTCAAACCGCCAAGGCCAACGCCCTTACTCTGCAAAATCACACTCGCAATCAATGCAACTGAGGTTATAATCAATGCTATGCTTAAATACGTACTCACACATACCTCCTTATTAATAACAGCCCTGATTATACCCAAGAAACCAGAGAAACGTCAACTCCCATGAAAGAACTTATTGTTGGATTACATATCCATACAGTCTACTCTGATGGCAATGCAACCCACGCAAAGATCGCACAAGCCGCGCTTAAAGCAGGCTTGGATGTCTTCATTACTACTGACCACAATATTTGGGTCAATGACATAGAAACCTATTTTCAGGAGGGCCGTAAAAAGATGCTTCTTCTCGTCGGGGAAGAAGTCCATGATCAAACCCTCTTGCCTGGCAAAAATCACCTTTTGGTATTTGGCGCGAATCGCGAACTTTCACCCTTTTCAAAAGACCCGCAACATCTAATCGACCAGGCGCTTAAATCCGGTGGTCTATCCTTCATTGCCCATCCCATCGAAGACCCCCTTGAGACATTTGGCGAAAACAGTTATTCATGGTCAGATTGGGACATTACCGGCTTTACTGGCATTGAGCTTTGGAACCAGATGAGCGAATTTAAGAGTCGGGCCACCACTATCTTAAAAGCGATCTGGTATGCATTTTTCCCAAATTACCTCGCCCATGCTCCTCTCAAACGCACTTTAGCTTTATGGGATGAACTCATTGCACGCGGGAAACCAATAGTTGCCATCGGCGGCGTGGATGCTCATGAGCTTCAGAAACACTTTGGCCCCTTTAAGCTTTCAATGTACCCTTATGAATTTCATTTTCGCGCCCTCACAACGCACATTCTAGTACCCGAGGTTCTCACGGGCTCTCTACCTGAGGATAAGAAAATGGTTCTTGAAGCGTTGCGTACCGGACACGCATTCGTTGCCTACGACCTACCCGAATCTACAAGGGGGTTTCGCTTTACAGCAGATAATAAGAACGGTCAATTCATCATGGGAGACCGCGTCTCCACCCAGGGCGGAGTGACTTTTCAGATCAGGTTGCCAGTAAAGGCACACTGTCGCTTATTAAAAGATGGGAAAGTTATTAAAGAAACCTTCGACCGCGAGGTCTGCACACACATCACCACCGAACCTGGCGTATACCGTGCAGAAGTTTACTTGAACTATCTCGGTAAAAAACGTGGCTGGATTTTCAGCAACCCCATTTACGCCTGTGGCTAACCTTTGATCACAATCAAGGGCTTTAACCGGGCAACGCGGCTCGCCAACCCCGCTCCAATCACACTCATAATCACTTGATCAACATCCTTATAAACCTCTGGCGCTTCTTCCGCCAAACCTGCCATCGAACCCGCTCTGATCTCAATGCCTGCGCGTTGCAGTCGCCGCTTTAGATCTTCCCCCCACACTTTTTTCTTCGCTTGAGAACGACTCATAACCCGTCCAGCACCGTGGCAGCAGGAACCAAAGGAGCGCGCCATGCTCCCCTGAGATCCCGTTAAAACCCAGGAGTGAGTCCCCATGCTTCCCGGTACCAACACGGGTTGACCAACCTGTGCATATACGCCAGGCAATCCATCTGCACCGGGCCCAAATGCGCGCGTGGCTCCCTTGCGGTGCACACACACCTGATATGCCACACCATCAACGTTATGTGTTTCAACCTTCCCAATATTATGCGTAATATCATAAACCTGGGTTAGCTGCCAATTATCTACACGTCCACCAAAGGTAATCTCAAAACCCTCCCGAACAGCATTGGCTATCATCTGTCGGTTCACAAAGGCAAAATTGGCTGCCGCACGCATTGCAGCTAAATAATCCTGCCCCTCACGCGATTCGATCGGTGCACACACTAATTCTCGGTCAGGTATCTGGATATGATATTTATAAACCGCACTCTGAAAAGCACACACATAATCTGTACAGATCTGATGTCCAAACCCGCGTGAACCTGTATGCACCTGTACTGCCAGGCAACCTTTTTCTAAACCCATGATATAAGCGGCCTCGGGATTAAACACTTCATCAACCACATCGACTTCAATGAAGTGATTTCCAGCGCCAAGCGAACCAAGCTGCGAACGGCCACGCTCTTTTGCTCTTGGACTCACCTTTCCAGGGTCTGCCCCTGCAAGGCATCCTTGATCTTCAGTCCGCTGCAAGTCTTGTCTCGTCGCCCAACCCTTTTTCAGCGCCCATGCAGTCCCTTGTCGGCATACAGCATCAAGTTCCTGAACGGAAAGCTTCATAGCGCCCTTCACGCCCACACCGCTTGGGCACAACCGATTCAGTAAACTTGCCAGCTCAGGCAGTAACTCACGGGCTGCTTCCTGATGGATACGAGAAGCCATCAAGCGTACACCACAATTGATATCGTAACCAATCCCCCCCGGTGAAATGATGCCATCTTTCATACTTGACGCAGCCACTCCGCCAATCGGGAAACCATAACCTTGATGTACATCAGGCATCACAGCTACCCATCCAATCAATCCCGGCAAAGTACTCACATTAACCGCTTGCTGCAATGCTTTATCTTTGAGCGCAAGCTCCAGGAGCTGTTCAGAAGTAAATATGCGCACCGGGACACGCATGTCAGAACGATAAGACTTTGGCAGCTCCCACTCAAAATCTGTTATTTTACGAAAAGCATTCAAACTCAACATTTCGATCACCTATCGGATTAGAATACGCTTATACATCAAAAACAATGTCGGTTGCCAAACCTGAATCAGTACACTGAATAGCTAATCTATGGAAGGTGGCTGCCTTGATCATACGCGCTATCGTAATGAGCTTAGAACCCTTCAGCCTCACGACAAGTCCCTTTTCATCAAGCGCACAACTGATTAGATCATAAGCAATACCATTTTCACAACAATATAATAACTCATTCAGATAATCCACCAACATGCTTTCAATGTCGTCTTGTGCTATTAGAAGCTCTCGTATGTCTTCTTCATCAGGCTCAATTTCAACGCCCATCAATGCATACATTCCCCTTGCAGATATCTTAAGCAAACCTGCAATATCTGGCGCCCAAACTTTAAGTGCCAAATCTGCTGTATGCGCAATTTCTGTGAAACCGATTAGTTTATTTACCATAATTGAGTATAATTATTATACTGGATGAGATATATGACCACTATCTTGGAGTCACCGAAAAACGTTTACGATCACTCGTTGAAGGCAACCTTGATCGCCTTTTAGACACAGAGCATAAGAATTCCTTGGCACAAGAAACTTCTTTTTGAGGAAAGTTGATCCTATGAATGCTACTCTAGTCCTCGTTCTACAAATATTGATGATGATAATTCTCTTTGCCTTTTTAGCTTGGGGTTTATATATCATATGGATTCGTTTTCAACGGAAGAGAGAAAACATTAATACTTCGAAGATCCCACAACTGACCCTCACGGCACACTTGAAAAGTGAACATATCAAGGCATCCTTCAACAATACTGAAGTAATCCTTGGACGTGATCCGAAATCTGATTTTTACATTAACGATGAAACCATATCCGCAAAACATGCCCGATTTAGTTATCATCAAAATCGATGGTGGATTGAAGACCTAAACTCAACCAACGGCACCTTCTTAAATAAAATGAAAATTGAAGAAGCAACCATGATAACAAACGGCGATGAGCTACGCTGCGGACTCATTATCATATTGATCACTATTTTCTGATATCAAATGGTGTAATCGCCTTAGTAAAGAAAAGCCTAAGAACTAAAGTGAGGTTAGTATGGATCAAGCCCCTGTTCTCGGAGTAATTGGCGGGACCGGATTATATTCATTCGAAGGTCTGACAAACACAGAAACTCGTGAGTTTGATACACCCTTTGGAAAACCAAGTGCACCAATAATCTTGGGTGAATTAAAGGGCAAACCTGTTGCTTTCCTGGTCAGACATGGGATTGGTCATCGCCTCATGCCTAGTGAAGTAAATTACCGCGCAAATATCTATGCCCTTAAAGCTCTCGGCGTTCGCCGTGTTATCAGCGTTAGTGCCTGCGGATCACTTAGAGAAGATTATGCACCTGGTCATATTGTCATACCCGATCAGATATTCGATTTTACACATAAACGCCAACGTACCTTCTTTGGCGAAGGCTTGGTCGCTCATATCAGTGTCGCCAATCCCTTCTGTAAAAGCCTCTCAGCATTATTATTTAGTGCATTGAAAGCAGAAAATGCCAAAGTACACAACAACGGCACCTATATCACGATTGAAGGACCCAGATTCTCCACCAAAGGCGAGTCAAATGCATTTCGCTCCTGGGGAATGTCAATCATCGGTATGACTGCTTCACCTGAAGTCTTTTTGGCAAGAGAAGCTGAGCTCTGTTACGCAACCATGGCGCATATCACTGATTATGATGTGTGGCATGTTAGCGAAGAACCTGTAACTTTAGATGTGGTTATCCGCACTCTAAGTAAAAATACAAAACTCGCCCAAAATGCTATTTTGAGGCTCATTGATATGCTCGATCAACAGGAACCCTGCCAATGTGGGTCTGCCCTCAAAGATTCTTTCATCACTGACCCATCCATTATTCCCCTAGAAACCCGTAAGAAACTTGATCTCCTGATAAATAAGTATCTGGACTAAACTGTGCTTAGTTTATTCTCAATAATTAAGTATGAATGAGCCACTAAACCTTATCATAGTTGCTTGACGACCCTTGCGGATCTCTTTCTCCTATCTTATAAGATCACCGCCTCCCAATCAAGCAACTATTGATTAACCCTCGACAATTTCGAGAAAATGCCTTTTGCCAACTTGCAGAACAACCGCATGGTCTAATATCATCGACGGATCGGAAACGACCTCCCCATCGATCTTCACACCATGCTGTTCTATCAGGCGGCGTCCCTGGCTCTTACTCGGCACTAACTCAGAAGCGATCATCACATCTAATATACCTTCACCGTCTTTTATATGATATACCGGCATATCTTCCGGCATGTTACCCTTTTGGAAAAGTGTAATAAAATGTGCTTGAGCTTTCTCAGCATCTGCCTCACTAAAAAAAGCACTAACGATCTCATGCGCTAATTTCATTTTGGCATCTCTGGGATGAACAGCGCCAGCATCCAGGCCACTGCTAAACTTTTCTATTTCCTTCGGAGTCCATCTGGTAACAAGATTTGCATATTGCTGCATGGCATGGTCAGGGATACTCATTACCTTTCCAAACATATCCTCCGGAGTAGTGTTGAGTGGAATATGATTACCCAAAGATTTGCTCATTTTCACCACTCCATCCGTACCTGGCAAAATTGAGAGAATGATCGCAACATTAGGTTTTTGACCATAAAAACTCATGATCTTGCGGCTTGCAGTAACAATATTAAAAAGCTGGTCCGTCCCGCCAACCTGGATATCTGTATTCAGAGCATGTGCATCATACCCCTGCATAAGGGCATAAAAAAGCTCATGCACATGCACAGCCTCATTATTATCCCAGCGCTTGCGAAAATTCTCACGCGTCAGGAATTGCTGGATCGTAAAATTGGAAGCCAACTTAATCAGATCGGCGAGGCTTAACTTGGACAGCCATTCAGCATTGTAGCGGATCTTGGTTTTATCACGGTCTAAAATGCGAAAAGCCTGTTCAGCATAGCTGCGTGCATTAGCTTCAACTTCTTCAGCTGTCAATTGCGGTCGTAGTTTGTCTTTATCAGAAGGATCACCAATCAGAGCCGTGTATGTTCCAATAACAAACGTAACCTCATGCCCTAATTCTTGGAACTGGCGTAGTTTCCGCATAGTTACTGTGTGCCCAATATGCAGGTCAGTAGTACGAGGATCGTAACCACAGTAAACACGCAATGGGCGTTCGTCCCTTTCGGCTTCTGCCAGACGCTCCTTTAATTCAGCTGTCATCACAGCAGACATAGCCTTATCACCGTACTCTGTACCCTGCATCAGGTAAGCAACTTTTTCATCTATATTCATTGGTTCCTCCACAAAATTCAAATCAAAATATAAAATAAAAATACGCACCCGTCCAACTCAGGCGCGTACTAAACACCTTAGACGGGTGATGCCCTATTGTTTTACGTAATAATATGCAGTCATTGTCATTTGATTATATCAAAAATTTAACAACCTAGCACTCAGATCTTGATAGTAAGTGCCAACATAAGCACTTACTATCAATAACCCAATCTGACGATTTATTATCTTACGAATTAACTTCTCTCAAAACATTTTTACTTGTGCCTAATCTAATTCCTGATATAATCAAAAAATGGTGTTCGCATGATAAGAAAACCAGTTCTTGTCCTTAATGCCAATTTTGAACCGATCAATGTCACTAATACCTTCCGAGCACTCAATCTAATGCTCTGTGATAAAGCGACAATGATTCTTAATGGCCGCGGCGTGATCAGATCAGTTTCTGCAGTCTTCCCCATCCCTTCTGTGATCAGGCTCAAAATGATGATCAAACGTCCCCGACCACAAGTGCACTTGACGAGTCGGGAAGTGTTCCGCAGGGATGACTACACTTGTCAATACTGTGGCAGACACACCCACCATCTGACTATTGATCACGTCATTCCCAAACACATGGGTGGGAAACACGTTTGGAATAATGTCGTAACCGCGTGCCCACGCTGCAATCATCGTAAAGGTGGCAGAACCCCCCAAGAAGCACATATGTTCTTGCAAAATAAACCCCAAACGCCGCCAAGTTCAGCGGTATATTTATACGGCCGCCATCTCATAGAAAATCAAGATTGGGCGCAATTCATAGAAAACTGGTGATCCCTTCATCTTTTAATCTGCTCCCATTTACATACCAAACGAGACTTCTCCTCTCTTATCAAGCTGCATTCCCTTTTTTATTGCATTATCCCACTATCGCTGCATATCACTTGTCCAATTAATACCAAAAGTCACACTAATTAAACTATCTCATCAAATTAAATAACAAGAAGTTGAGGTGTGACTTTAATTATTCAGCAAAAAAAAACTATGCTTCGCCTAATTTTCCCTTCGACTCATTGTCGCTTTCCTCAGTTTCCTCTTCACTGCCAGAAGCAAATTTCTTGCTGTGTCGAACGATCAAGATCGCACTGGACGCAAGAGCAACCACCGCCATCAACAACTGATTCGCGTTCACGCCAGCAACAGGTGAGGGATCCAGGCGCATAAACTCAAGCCCAAACCTAACCACGGGGTATAATATCAAGTAGGCCAAGAACAGATCGCCGTCTTTTAATTTATCAGCATACTTGCGACCCAAAGAGAGCAATAAACCCACAATCAACAAATTTAGCAAAGATTCATACAAGAACAAAGGATGATATCTTGCTACATTCGCATAACCCGGCAGACGGTGTGCCAGGTCAATGCTGATCGCCCAGGGAAGGTTGCTGGGCGCGCCATACAGCTCTTGATTGATAAAATTCCCCCATCGCCCGATTGCCTGCGCTAAAGCTAACCCAGGTACAATAATGTCTGTCCAGAGCAAAAAATTCACTTTATTGCGTTTCGCATAAATATAAAAAGCAAGTGCACCACCGATAATGCCTCCAGGTATACCTACGCCACCCTTCCAGATGGCGATAGCATCCAGAGGATGAGTCAGATAAAACATCGTTGTGATTCCTTGCTCAACCATTGAAGCTGGCGGGGTCAAGATATGCCATATACGTGCCCCAACGATACCGCCAATCACAATCCATGGCAAGCTATCCCAAACGATCTCATCCTTTTGGTCGCGCCGTTTGGCTTCAACAACCGCCAACCATGCAGCAGCAATAACCCCTGCCATAATGATCAATGCATAATAACGTAAGATAATTGGGCCTATTTGTATTCCTTCTCGCATTTCATTTCCTCATTTTTTCTGTTTTTTTCTGGCTAACCATTGACTTTGCCTGTTTCTTAACATAAAACACCCTCTGCAAAGCCGTAAAATTAGCCAGGATAGCCATAATCCCAAGTGAGATCAAAGGCATTTGAAAGATCAATCCAGGTATAAGGATCAAATAACGTTCAACTCGTGTGAGTATACCAACTTTCGCTGTAAATCCCAATGTCTCAGCACGAGCTCGCACATAAGATACCAAAACCGACCCCATTGCTGAAAAATAAACCAATAAACAACCTAACCAGTTCTGTGCCTGCAGAAAATAGATCATTAAACCAGCTAAAAGAACAAGCTCGTCATATCGGTCAGTTACAGAATCGATAAACCCCCCATAAGCACTGGGCTCATCCCTCAGACGTGCCATTGTACCATCAACAGCATCCAATGGCCCCATGATCATGGCAACGATACCACCCCAGGTTAGCTGCCCAAAAGCAATTAACCCACCAGCCACGATGTTTCCAACCAAACCTGTAATTGTAATGACATTTGGCTTGATTCCCATTTTATTCAGCCATCCGCCTATTGCGTTTAAAACATCTTTAAAGATATCTCTTAAGAAACCCTCAAGTCGAAAAGGTTTTATTGAATTCTTTGCCATGTATCAACCTTGTATTTCAAAATTATGACAATGCTAAACCTGAATGGATAAACAGTCAAGCACTACCCTGCGAATCCCCTACTGATTTTCCTCATCTGACGTGATGAGTATTTCACGCTCTTTACCGCCCCCCTTAGAAGGACCAAGCACGCCCATTTCTTCGAGCTTATCGATCAATCGGGCAGCACGCGGATATCCAACCCTCAGCTGTCTTTGAAGGTATGAAGCACTCGCACGTCGCTCTTTCCGAACAATGTCTATCGCTTGGTCAATCAAAGCATCATCCTCATTCTCATAACCTTCATGATTGATCGTTTCTTCCCAAGGAGATACCTCTTCTGCAATTTTAGCAGGTTCTGCTTGAGACGCCTTCTTCCACCACTTTATTACCTTATCCAGTTCCTTATCAGTGACCATAACACCTTGTGAGCGTTGCGGTATACCTAATTCAGGATGCAGAAAAAGCATATCTCCCTTACCCAAAAGTGTTTCAGCCCCGTTTGTATCCAACACCACCCGTGAATCAATAGAGGACGCCATAGTAAAAGCAATCCGGGTTGGAAAATTCGCTTTGATCACGCCTGTAACCACGTCCGTGCTGGGACGCTGTGTAGCAACAACGAGATGGATACCAACAGCACGTGATTTTTGTGCAAGGCGAACAAGAGCATGCTCCGTTTGATCTGGGGCTGTCATCATCAGGTCAGCCAGTTCATCGATCATCACAACCAAACGCGGCAACTTTGTTTTATTTGTCCTGCTCATTTTTACATTATAAGAGTCAAGATTGCGCGCCCGAACCTTTTCTAAAAGCTTATAGCGGTGATCCATCTCGGTTGTTACCCAGCGCAAGACCCCCAAGATCCTTTCAATATCAGTCTCAACTTGTCCCAAAATATGGGGAAGCCCATTGAAACGCATTAATTCCACTAGCTTTGGATCAATCATTACTAATCGAAGCTCTTCAGGTGTATTGTTCATGACCAAACAAGTCGTCAGCGCTGCAATACAAACTGATTTGCCTGAACCTGTTGTTCCGGCAATCAGTAAATGCGGCATTGTTGCCTGATCGGATACCACGGGTTGGCCAGAAACATCACGTCCTAAAGGGACTGCCAGCGGGGAATTGACTCGGTAAAAAGCCTCTGATTCAAGGATCGGTCGCAGGCGTACAACAGTAGTTTTACTATTAGGAACCTCTATGCCCACATAAGATTTTCCTGGTACAGGCGCTTCAATGCGTAAACGCTCGGCTTTTAACGCTAATGTTAAGTCTCGCGAAAGAGAAGATATCTGGGAGATTCGAACTTTGTGCTTCTCGTCTGAGTTATTCCTCTCAATAAAACCCGGTTCAACAGCGTATTGCGTTACCGTTGGCCCAACTCGAAATCCCACCACCTTTGCAGGAATGCCAAAGTCAGCCAAAGTTTTCTCAATAAGCCCGGCAGTCATGTTAATCGTGCGCTTATCCGAACTATATGGTTTTTCGCCTTCAAGAAGCATTAAAGGAGGTAGAACCTCAGCTCGATCAGGGGGGTTGTCAGGCTTTTCGTCTTCAACACTTACAGGCGCAAATGATTTGCGAAACTCCGGGGGGATATAAGTTGTCTCTTTTTCTTTTTTCGCTTTGGTTCTTTTATCCTCAACATCTTCCTCTTTCAAGACAGACGAGGGTTCAAAACCAACCACCTGCTTATTAGAAACACTGGAAGAGAACCGTTCCAGCCTGGCCTGAACCCATTTTTCTAAACAGCCAAATAAGTTAAATTCAATGCTAACCAAAACACAAAATGCAATGATCAAGACAATAACCCCACCCACGCGTCCCAAAATCACCCTGAAAAGCTCTGCAATTCCCCAACCAATGATCCCTCCCATGCTGCTTCCGCCCTCAGCTTCAGCTATAGAGCTGCCATCAGTTATCGAAAGAATCGCTAAAAGGATGAAACTAGCTAATTCTAAAGTTACGATCCGTCCCAATCCTATATGTTCCGGAGGATGTTTACGCCACCGAACAACTGTTGCACCGATAACGAACAAAGAAAGTACTAAGATAAAACGACCTAACCCAAGCCAACGGGTTAAAAATGAAACCAGGGGGGTAATCAAGACGCCCTTAGTGATGCCTAAAAAACCCAGCAGCGTGATCAATGTACTGGATAGCAGAATAACCCCAAGCATATCCCACCCATAACGCGCAAAGCGCTGTAAAAAGGCATAAAAAACACCGCCTGCTTTCTCACCCGTACGCCCCTCAAAGATATTCATTTGCCTAGGTAAAGATTGACTTTCCTTAGGTTTTCTGGGAAGTTTCGCCATTATTCGTTATTTCCTCATCTCATGCAAGACTCAAACCAAGCCGCCTTTTTTCTGGTTCAACATGCAATATTCTTACCAAAATTTCTTGATCTTTATAAAAATAATTTTCCATCGAAACATTTGGCGGGAGATTTACCGATGAAACGTGTATCAACCCCTCAACACCTTCTTCTAACCGAGCAAATACACCATAATCCTTCACGCAAGTTACAACAGCAGGAACAATATCACCCGGATGGTGTACTTCCAAAATAGAATCCCACGGATTTTTAGTTAAGCGTTTTAAACTTAAGGCAATCCGTCCCTTGACCTCATCTATCTGTATAATAAGCACCATAACAACATCACCCACTTTCAGGATATCCTTCGGGCATTGAACCCTTCCCCATGAGAGCTCAGAGACATGGATCAAACCTTCTAAGCCGCCAAGGTCAACAAACACGCCAAATTCCGTGACATTGGTTACCTTTCCCTCAACGATTTCATTTTCTTTCAGTGTACTTAATAAATAATTCCTTCGACCCTCACCCGCAAGCGCAGCACGTTCTGAAAGTATCAAACGTTCACGTACTGGTTCACACTCGATTACTTTAACCGCGATCTGCTGCCCCAGATATTCTTCAAAACACATTTCCCGATCAGATTCGCTACAATCAGCAGGGAGGTTAATTAAATGAGAAGCGGGCACAAATCCCTGGATACCTTCTCCAGAAACCAATATGCCCCCACGATTATAACTCGTGACTGTTAATCGGATGATCTCGTCCGCATCACAGACCCCTTGGATAAAGTCCCAATCCAATGCCTCCGCGGGCTTGGTTTCGGGTTTTCTTGTATCGCCACAATTTATCGTCTCGTTGAATTCTTCATCTTCCTGAAGGTTTTTTTCATCTGCAAGTATAGCCGCCCACCAACCCTCATCAGGCTTTTTGGTCTCATCCCCCCAGTCTGAATATACATCATTACTACTGCCATTCATAAGCCGTCCTCCACGAACGCCTTTCAGCCATTAATGAGCCTGAATTTTTGCTATGACCCTAAGAATAATCATCCGTTGATACTGAACCATTCCCATGGACTCCTTTTTCCATCTCAAGTATCACTTTCGCCACTGCTTCAATAGCAATGCGCTGTTTCCGATATAAATCAGCTTCAGACATAGCTAACCGAGAGGCAATTTCCCGAACTTTCTTTCCTTCAAGAAATTTTAGCTCTAATATATTATATAATATCCATTCACCGGTAAACCGTCTATCTCCTTCAGGTTTAACCTGTCCAATGGCTCTTTTTAAGATACTGCGCAGCGCATTTGAATAATTGCCATCATATGCAGTAGTCGACTCTTGAACGACCCTTAAATTCAACAACGGACTTTCAGTTAGCTTCGGCCCTCCCCAAAAATGTCCCAAGGCATCTTTTACCCAGGAAGTGAAATCTTCCATTGGAAGAACGCCCTCTTCTGATAAGAGTCCGGATTGGTCATACCTAGAGATCGCACGCAATTGCTGGATTAAGTTTACCTGTGGCTGCATGGCAACCACTGAATTGAGAACCTGCTGCTGTAAACGGCGGTCTTTCAAAGCCATTGCAGCCCGCACCCCCATTAAATGAACTGCTGCTGCATGCTCTTCATCCATTTCTTTCCCCTCAAGCCAAGGAAAACCACAAATGCCAAGCAGATTCTGACCATTCTGCTCGCTTTCGGAAATCAGCGGCATTAATAGAAATTCTCCCCATCGAAAGAAGGCATCATTCATTTCCTTGCTGTTTTTAGCTGTGAAATGAAACAGCTCATTACTTGACTGAATTTCCCTAAACGCTTTATCGTCACCAGCCTTGACTAGGTAATCTATATCTTCTCTATTAAATACAGCTACAAATGCACCTGACACTTGTAAACGATCACATATGGAAGCAACGACAATCTCCAAGAACTGGTTAAGATCCTTCCGCGTCAGCAGGTGATCCTCTAGGGAACGAATAAGCATCAGGTCATCTCGGTCAGGTCCATAAAATAGCCATTTTTCCCAAATCGGCGCCAACAAGGTAATACTATATTCAAGCAGTAAAATTGATCCGACCATTGCGATGGGAGCAAATGCAGTATAGGTAATCCCAAAATATTGTCCGATCCTTCTGATAATCGTAGTTAAACCCAGCGTAACAGATGCTGTAAATGGTCCACGCATTAACCATTTAAAAAGACGACTTTTTACAACCCGGTCAGTCCACGTCACACCGAAAAAAGCCACCGCATATGCCATCACTACCAGGAAACCGCCCACGATCATGCAGCTGAGAATGACAAGTATCCAAAAGACTGTCGGGTAAGTCGCAAATATCCCTGAACCATATACTAAGTACGGGTAGCAGCCAATGGCAGGTGCAGTTGCGCCAGCGAAAAGATAGACCATCCTTCGGCGGCTTGTCGTTGTTACCCCACGCTTGAATGCACGTACCAAGTTATATCCCGCTGTAAGCATTACAGCGGCATAGTAAACTGCAAATAAACTAGTATAGATGGTCTGTGATAGATGAGGGGCTGGTTGATCAATTTCCGCTAAAGGGCCAACTAGAATATTTGCGGGAATAAAAAAGAGCAATAAAAATGAGAATATATAAACAAGTTTTACTATTAAACGCCTCCGCCCACGACTGGGTCGGCCGGTGAGCGTTAAAAGAGCACATGAAAAATGCAAGTACGTAGCAGGTAAAAAGATGATCCCCACCCACTTCAACCTGAGCAACCACTCAACGATGATCCCCTCAGTAGATGCACTGGCAATCGCTTCAGATGTATAGACTATCACGACACAAACCAAGATCAACGCAAATGACCGCGCAACCCTATCCTGAAGATTAAATGTTAACGCATTCAGCAAGAGCGCAAAAGCAGTGATCGCAACCCCTGCGGTTAAGATCTGCCCAATTGTCTTTAGAATGACGGTCCAACTAATATCAAATAGAGACATATTTACTGTCCAGGTTGTTTAACGGATAGATTTTCCAAAAAATAACGCCAGGTCATGATTTGGATAGTATTGATCCTGAAATCCACAGAATTGATAACCTAATTTCTTTGCCAGATTAATTGCCGGGTTGTTCTTCGACTGCATCTCGAGGATCATATATGTCCTTTCACGTCGGCAAGCCCATTCCTCACTTGCTAAGATCAGTCCACTCGCTATTCCCTGTCTGCGCTTTTCTAGTGAAACAACCACATCCCTAACTCTGACCAAACCCGTAGTTGCATCTTCGTCTAAATAGATATATGAAACAGGGTAAGAATCTATACTTCCTACAAACACGATTGGGGATTGCTGCCAAGATGCATAAAGATCCTTTGGCGAGCGGGGATAATTGAGCTGCACTACCCTGGGTAAACGTACATCTCGGAAATTAACCCCGATAATATTTTCGTCTTGCTTGATATCCATCTGCCAGACATTGCTACTGGTATAGGCATGTTCTAGCTCAATTAATAATTCTAAATCTTCTTCTCTGGCAGGTCGAATTTTAATCTCTGGCATTGTATATTACCCAATAGTCTATGTCAATTAATCCTCGGTTGCGATAACTTTTACATTAATCACACAAGGGGGCAATTCAATCCCCTGGTTATCAAGTGCAACCAATCTCAACAAATAATCCCCAGGTGTCAATGAAATGGTATACCAGTAACCCAGACTGTCTTCAATCCTGATTTCACCACCTGCTGCCACAGTGATCCAATTGATCTCACCCGTTGTTGAATACTCATACTTATATGACCCGAAGTTCTCTATATTGACTGTGCCCGTTAGTTCCACAACACCGCTAACGCTGTCACCAGCCTCCGGATAAGTAAACTCAAGCACATCCGCGATGCAGGTGCTGGAAACACCAAATACTTCAGTCTGTAGATACGTCTCTTGGACAGTCTCTTCACCCGCAGTTTCTGGGCTGGGTGAGGTCGCAGTATCAGTCGCGAGTACGTCAATGGTTGGTGTGGCGTAGCTGGGTTGCTGTGGTAATTCTGGCAATAAAAACATTACCACAATAAATTCACCTAAAGTAAAAAATCCTACCAACACCAATACCGTTACAGCAGAAACAACCTTGCGTTGTGCAGCTTCCTTTTCCAGACCGAAAATTGAACCTCGCAATTCCTTTAATGCAATCAATAGTCGCCGCAGATAGAGTATGGCGATAAATCCCAAAATAAAATAAACGATGAGCTCGATGTTGCTTAGGAATCTAATTACTTGCTGCATTAAGTTTTTCCACCGATAAAGAAACGCAAATGTCCTCCTGCACCACTTAAATACTTATAAAACAAATACCCTTGCTACAGCTTTGGTAATATGGCTTTGAGGAGCACAGTTAATTTTGGAACGATCAATTTCCCAGCTTCTAATACCTCTTCATGTGAAGCAACATTCGTGCCATCTGGATCGACCTGATTAGTGATGCTGGAAATACCCAAGACCCTTAAGCCGCCGTGCCGAGCGACGATCGCCTCTGGAACAGTTGACATGCCTACCGCATCCACTCCAATCCCGCGTAGGAAGCGAATATCAGCCGGTGTTTCAAAAGAAGGACCTACCAGACAAATATACACACCCTCCTGACAGTGAAGATTTTTTTCATCACTGATCTGCTTGGCTAACTGAATAAGCTCCCGGTCATAAACTCGACTCATATCCGGGAAACGGGGTCCAAATTCGTCCAGGTTCGGACCGCGTAAAGGATTAGGACCTACCATACCGACTAGTGCAATATGATCTGTCAAGATCATCAAGTCGCCGGGAGAAAAAGCTGGATTGATCCCGCCCGCAGCATTTGTGAGAATAAGAGTGTCTACACCTAAACGCTGCATCACACGTATGGGCAACCCAATATGCGACATACTATGACCTTCATAATAATGTGTGCGCCCTTGCAATACAATGACAGATTTTCCTTCTAGTATTCCTATAACAAGCCTGCCTTTATGGCCCTTTACCGTTGAAATTGGCCAATTTGGGATCTCTTTAGTAGGAATAATCGTCGCATCTTCGATGGTATCAGCAAAATCACCCAAACCAGACCCTAAAATCAAGCCGATCTCTGGTTGTATCTTGATTTGAGCCTGTATAGCATCCTTTGCTGCATCAATCTCTGATAAAGTAATGAATTCCGACATCGTCACCTCACTTGCGATTTTATTTATTAATTATTTAAATATATTATAACACTTGACAGCTGAAAGCTCGAGTGCCCTATATAGGCACCAATTTCTTTTGAATTCAGCGCTTAGTAAAAGACTATTCTTGACTTATACTTCTATTAGGGAAATATTAATATAAAAATGGCGAGAGACAGATTCGAACTGTCAACCAATGGCTTATGAGTCCACTGCTCTACCGTTGAGCTACCTCGCCGTTTTCAATTCCTGTTGAACTGTGCCCAGAATATTACTATGCCTTTAAAATTCTGTCAACAGAATTGGGTATGGCCTCCATTTATTAAAAATTTAACCTTAGTAATATACAGGAAATAACTACTACATAACCTCAACGAAATCGCGATAATTCAATTCAAATCAATAGGCGAGACAGCTCTTTTATCTCGTCTTTAATTTACATTAGTGGTCTTCATGGACCCATACAAGGGCTGGGGACGTCTGCCCCATTGCGGGCACCGCACCATTCGTAGTCACCATTATTTCTATTGCCAATGAACTGGTTAACAGAGATCATCTTCCATTCAAAAGGACCGCTATCGCCACCATCATCCCAGGTACCGGTAAATAATTGCCAATCGCTGCTCAAGCTGCCCTCTAAAGTTACAGTAAATCCACCGTCGCTAAACCCCCCTGAAACATTATTGTCCGTCTGGGTGAGTGTTACAATAAAAGTCAGATGGGGGAAACCAGTTTTCCCATGCGAGGTCGTCCAAACGCCAGTCCAATGATAGATCGGTGTTGGTGTTGGGGGCGGCGTGTGGATAGCCAAATGTTTCGTTGGCCCTACAACTGTCGCGTAATAACCCCATAGCCAACAGATGCCAGCTGCATCTGGATTCTCAATGATCCAGTAATTCCCCTCAGAGGCTTTTCCTACGACTTCTGCCATCTCTCCTACTAACAACCCACCTACCCGATCATATATCTTACCTGGTCCAGTGCGGCAGTTCGTATCTACACTCACCGTGACAGTCGCATGGTCCAATGTCGGCGTAAGCGTGCTGGTAGATATGAATATTTCTGTGGGGGTTAATGTGAAGCTTGGGAGAGGCGCTTCCTCCGTTGTCGGTTGAGTATCATTCCCGCCATTCCCTTGAGCAGTCAATGTTTGCACCACCATGGTTTTTGCTTGATCTTCCACACTGATCTTGGATTGTTGTAGTAGCGGAATATTGCAGGCTTGAAGAAAGAGTGCTAGTAAAACTAATACGATTAAGGATTTGAAATATCTTTTGGTCATCTTCGTACTCCTATCAACTAACAATGTCCAAATTATTCAATTCCCCATATGTTTTTCCATTAAATTTCTCATTCCACTGTCAGCAGTTAATCTATTTGAAGGTTAACATATTTAATTATACAAGAAAATATGGGTAAAAAGTCAACCAACCACTGAAAAACACTGACTCTTACAAGCATACTGGCGGGCCAGTTATCTGGAGTAATGTCTATAACATGTTGTTTTTATAATAATTCGCGTCAGCTGATCAAACCAAAATGCTGCACAACACCCCAGATTAAAGCAAAATGAGCCAAATGATAGGTCATCATAACTAAAATGTGTGCTCGTTTAAATGGCTTTACAAAGCGATCGTATGCCAACATTGCATCCGAACAAAAGAATAACACCCCGCCTAACGCAGCCGGCAATGCTGCCTGCAGCTGCCATTCGGATTTAAATAAACTCATGCTCGTCGATAACACCATTAACCAAAGTATGATTGTGTAACCGATGATCGGTATTGCCATTTTCCTTAAATGGGGTTTACTTTGAACTTCCCGACGTAATATACGATAAATAATAAAAACCAGGATCGCCATTAGTAATATACCAAATACAGAGGAGAGCAAGGGCGGAATAGTTTGGTTATAACCAATTATATAAGCCATAAGGGCTAACAAAAATGCAGCTAGACCGTAAAGGAACCAGCGCGAAGATAGCAAAAGCAACACATCACCGGCTAATGAAAACAACAAAGCCAGCATGAACCAGATTGTCCTTTTCTCAATCCCCCCTAATAACCCAAACCAGATTATCAGCAAGGCTATCACCGCAATCTTCGTAAAAGCGAAAACTTTCCGCAAATCCGCAGCTGCTGCGATCCAGTTAAGGACAGCGGAGACACCTATTAAAATAGTCAGTAACCATAAACCCGCTGACACTATATGCCACCGCCAGCTGTGTAACCAAATCGCTTTAATAACGCAGCATTATTGCGCCAGTTCTTCTCCACCTTAACGCGCAATTCCAGATAGATCTTGCGTCCACTCATCGCTTCAATTTCAAGCCTGGCAAGTGTGCCAATCTTCTTGAGCATTTCCCCGCCCTTCCCGATAACCATGCCCTTATGCGATTCTCGCTCAACGAAAACAGTCGCCGCAATATAAGCATTATCCTCATCCCGCTCAAGAAATTCATCAATCCTTATGGCAATGCTGTGTGGGATTTCATCTTGCAGATAGTAAAGGCAAGCTGCCCTGATCAGGTCCGCTGCAATTTCGCGCTCATAATAATCTGTGATCTGGTCCTTTGGAAAATATTGCGGGCCATGCGGAAGCTGCTCAGTAATCAAAGTGATTAAACCATCTAAATTCTTATCTTTGAGAGCAGAAATTTCAATTTTGATGGCACCTGGCACAAGCCCTTGATATTGCTCACCGCGCACTCCTTTTTCATCTGCCGATAACAACTCAGACTTGTTTAAAGCCAGGATCACAGGCTTTTTTGTCCTCACAGAACCAATTTCACGCCCAAGTATTTCATCTTCTTCATCAGGTGTTTGACTGGCATCCACCAGGAAAAGGATTACGTCTGCATCATGAAGCGCAGCTAAAGCTTCCGAATTAATGAATTTACTCAGCTTATAATCTGGCCGGTGCAGCCCGGGTGTATCCACAAATATAATTTGCGCTTTTTCAGAGGTCAGGATGCCTAACTGGCGTTTACGCGTTGTTTGCGGCTTTATAGAAACTGCTGCCACCTTTTGGTGAAGCAGTTTGTTCATAAGCGTGCTTTTTCCCACATTGGGTTTCCCAGCAATCGCTACATACCCGGATTTATATCCACTATATTCGTTTTTTTCGCTCATATTACCTCTTGCCTTCTGCTTGGATCATACATCCTCTCAGCGGTTATTTAGCCTGGCTGATACATCCTCGCTCTAAGCAAACTAGCTTTTACAATCTAAAGATACACGCCCTTTGATAATATCCACACCTTCAAGGCGTAGCAGCCATTCCTTAACCTTAATACCCTCAGGTGCAGCAAATCCGTGTAATTTCATATCATACCCCACAACACGGTGGCATGGGATAAGCAAAGGGATTGGATTGCGCGCCAACGCTGAACCAACTGCTCTTCCAGCACCAGGAGAATTTATAGCCGCTGCGATCTCTCCATATGTTCTCACCTCGCCGTAGGGAATCCTTGCAACAAACTCTAAAACTTTTCTCTGAAACGGCTGCATTCCTCCCCAATCAATCGGTACTGAAAACTCTATTAATTGCCCATTTAAATATTGATAGATTTCTGTTAATGCCTGCGTGATGAACTGAAAAGCCTTAAACAAATCCGATATCTGCTTATCCTCAGCTTCTCTGACTTCGCCTTCAAGGAAAGAGATCCGCACTATCCCCAAAGAAGAAGCATAGATTCCGATTGGACCAATCGGTGTTTCAGTTAATTCACCATAAGACAGGCTGTGTTCCATAATTTCGCCTTTAATAATTAGATATCATATCAATATTGCCGTGCCCACGCGCCACAATATCAAAATTCCTTCAAAGCCTCCAATCCCTTAAGCTGCTTGTTTTTTGCTGGCTTTCACCTTTTAGTTTCGATTTAAATCAAGTGTTTTAACTGCTTCCATGACGTTTTTTACTCTCCAAGGAACAATTGTTTCATAATCGTAGGGTAATCGTAGGTTAAACGTCAAGCATTAAATCAAAAGTTCCTGTATCATATATCTAAAGAGCAACTTCTCTTCTTCTCCTCCTTAATTCTAGTGCCAGGGTCGGCGTCCTTGGCACTAGCTGATTCTACCATCAATCAAATAACATAAATTTATTTTCCACCAACCTTTCAAGAAGGCTTTTTTATGGGTTAAAATTAGCGTGGGAATATCTTGACACAGCACGATCAATATATCTGGCCTGGAGGTCTTATGAGCACCAAGAAAGAAACCTATCCAATAGAGATTGCTGGCTTGCACCGCGAACTGCCACTTTTTGAAATTAAACCCGGGTTGCGTATCGCCATTTTGAATATTCTTAGTGATGTTGAGCTCGTTCAGGCTTGCGCAAAGGCTTTAGCTCAAAAGCTGCAAAACATTCGTTTTGATGTGATCGTCACCCCTGAATCAAAGAGTATCCCAATTGCCTATGCCCTGGCTGTTGAAACCAACAAACCCTACGTGATCCTCCGCAAAGTTTACAAACCTTATATGGGTGAAGCCTTACGATCCGAGACGCTTTCCATCACAACCGGTAAACCTCAGGACCTCTTCCTGGACGAAAAAGACCATCCTTTAATCTCTGGCAAGAAGATCCTCATTTTGGATGACGTAATCAGTACGGGTTCCACGCTTCAAGGTATGCGCTTGATCATCGAAAAAGCTGGCGGCGCGATTGTGGCAGAATCAGCCATATTAACAGAAGGTAACCAAGCTCAATGGATTGATATCATTTCTCTGGGTCACCTTCCTATATTTACTGACTAGAAAACACACAAAGTAATTAAAGTCAAACAGGCGCCTCACCGACGCCTGTTTGACTTTCTTACTCACCACTAATCAGTTGAGACACAAACACTTAGGTACACAGGAACAAACTTGAAAGGAGAGAAACTTTTTCTTGCCTGAAACCACCTATATCGTATCATAAGCGTTTTAAGATAACTGTAAGGATTTGTTATAACC
>Ga0164311_10000277_pt1 | contig 21369 bp, 24 predicted proteins | sample GuaBasSedimGuay2_FD_121796 | JGI IMG/M metagenome (GOLD analysis project Ga0164311, IMG submission 121796) | Subseafloor sediment microbial communities from Guaymas Basin, Gulf of California, Mexico - Guay2, Core 4569-9, 9-12 cm | ecosystem: Environmental > Aquatic > Marine > Hydrothermal vents... | reverse complement strand
TTCTCCTCAACTTTTGAAATGGTGACGTGAGCGTACCACTTGCGTTTAACTTTATCATAAACAATCTCAAGCCTTCCTTGCTTACCCTTCAAGTGAATTCTACCCTTGAATTGAACTTCAAACCTTTTGAATTTTCCAAGGCCTTGGAGGATTAATGTGTTCCCTTCAATCTTGTACTGATCTTTTCTGAGGATTATGAGTGGTTTCCCCTCTTTTTTATAACCTGGTGGTTTTGGTTTTAACCACTTTGGTAATTCCTTACTCTTCCTCATTCTAATTTGCGAGAAGAAGTCCCTCCAAGCTTCAGCATTCTTTCTGCAAACTTGTTGAACTGTTGCTGACCCGATTTCACGCTTGTACTTCTCGTAAATGATTTTTTCACTCTTGTTAAAATCCACTGGCTCGTGATTAAAGAATTGTTGCCTGCGAAGGTAATTCACTTCATTCCAAACTTTTGCTCCAAAGTCAGCTAACTCGAAGAGTGCTTTTTCTTGAGTTTTTGAGGGTTGTAGTTTGAGTATTACTGTTCGTTTCATCATCAATAGTATAATTCTTAAGCTTTAAAAAAGTAACGCTTCCTGCTAAAGGGCTTGTTTTAGAATTCCCACATCCCCCACCCTGAAGGGCGAGGCTTTCAAAAGAAAACTAACAGCAGAGAATGCTTTTTTAAAGTCTTCTTGCGCCGCTTTTATCTCCGCCTCTACAATTCTAGCATTTACTTCAATTTCTACATCTCTGGGACTCTTTAATACCTTTAGGATGAGCTCTTCAGCCCTGTTATAATCCCCTACTTCATAATGGAAGTGGGTCAAGTCAAGGATGCTTACTAGATAATTCCTTTCATCATCAAGTTCTTTGAACATTTTACTTGCCTTGTTCATGAGTTCTATTGATCTATCAATCTCTTCAAGTTCATCATAGTTTATGGCTATATGGGCAAGAGTTAATGCTTCCTCTCGTTTATTTCCAATCTTTTTTTCAAGTTTCAATAATTTTTCATAGGCGTCTATGGCTTTATTTGGCATTCCAAAGTGTTCATAAGCATCTGCAAGGTGGTATAGGGCATCTAAATATTTTTCTCTTTCTTCCTTGTATCTCTCGACAAGTTTCTTGTAAATCTCCATTCCTTTATCTAATTCACCTAAATGAGCATATATATGGGCAATTTCATGTGCGAGTTCATAAGCATCAGGAGCTTCACACTTTAAGATTAATGTTTCTACCTTTTCTAAGAATGCCCTAAGTTCATCCTCATTTTCTATTTTTTCAAGGTAGTCATCAAGTATTTCGAGAATTCTTTGACAATCTTTGCTTTCTAATGCTTTTTCAAACTCTTCCATAGTTTTCACTGGTTTTTGCTTTACTAAAAAGCTTAAAAACCTTGACCGAAAAGTTTATAAATAGCACAAAGGAATGCATAATCGGAATGCAAACGCATTGTAACTAAAAGTAATCCTCCCACAAAAAACAAAAATATGGGGGGGTGGGTAGAAATGGCCCAGCTTACAGGCCAGCCAATATTGATTTTACCCGAAGGAACCCAAAGGTATGTTGGAAAGGATGCTCAAAGACTCAACATTTTGGCTGCAAGAGTTATTGCCGAAACTGTTAGAACTACTCTTGGTCCAAAGGGTATGGACAAAATGCTCGTTGACAGTCTTGGAGACATAGTCATTACAAACGATGGTGCAGCAATTCTTGATGAGATGGATATTCAGCACCCAGCAGCTAGAATGATGGTTGAAATTGCAAAGACTCAGGATAAAGAAGCCGGTGATGGGACCACAACAGCTGTTGTAATTGCGGGGGAACTTCTAAGAAGGGCTGAGGAGTTACTTAACCAGAACGTTCATCCAAGCATAATTGTTAAGGGTTACAATCTTGCTGCTGAGAAAGCCCAGGAAATTCTTGAAAATATTGCAAAAGATGCTAGTCAAATGGATGAAGAAGTGCTCATGAAAGCGGCAACAACAGCTATGACTGGAAAAGCCGCTGAGGAAGAGAGAGAGTACCTGGCTAAGCTGGCAGTAGAGGCAGTAAAACTCGTTGGTGAAAAAGTTGGTGATGAGTATCAAGTTGACATTGACAACATCAAGCTTGAGAAGAAAGAGGGTGGAAGTGCTAGAGACACCCAACTCATCAGAGGTGTAGTTATTGATAAAGAGAGAGTTCACCCAGCCATGCCGAGAAAGATCGAGGATGCCAAGATTGCTCTTATTAACGAGGCACTTGAGGTTAAAGAAACTGAGACAGATGCAGAGATCAGAATTACAAGCCCAGACCAATTACAAGCATTCCTCGAGCAAGAGGAAAGAATGATTAGAGAGATGGTTGACAAAATTGTTGCTACAGGTGCGAATGTAGTATTCTGTCAGAAGGGAATCGATGACCTAGCACAACACTACCTCGCTAAGGCTGGTATATTAGCTGTTAGAAGGGTTAAGAAGAGTGATATGGAGAAACTCGCCAAGGCAACTGGTGCAAAGATTGTCACCAATGTGAGAGATCTCACAAGTGAAGACCTTGGTTATGCTGAACTCGTCGAAGAGAGGAAAGTTGCTGGAGAAAACATGGTCTTCGTTGAAGGATGCAAGAATCCAAAAGCAGTTACAATCCTCATCAGAGGAGGAACAGAACACGTCGTTGACGAAATAGAAAGAGCCCTCGAAGACGCAATAAAAGTTGCTAAAGACATCGTTGAAGATGGGAAGATTGTTGCTGGTGGTGGTGCAAGCGAAATCGAACTTGCCATCAAACTTGAGGAATATGCCAAGAAAGTTGGTGGGAAAGAGCAACTTGCCATCGAGTCATTTGCTGACGCATTGAAGGTAATACCAAAGACACTTGCAGAGAATGCCGGACTTGATCCAGTTGATGTCCTAGTGAAGGTCACTGCAGCCCACAAAGAGAAAGGTCCAACAGTCGGCGTTGACGTCTTCGCTGGTGAACCAGCTGATATGATGGAAAGAGGAGTCATTGAGCCATTGAGAGTCAAGAAGCAGGCTATCAAGAGTGCAAGTGAAGCTGCAGTGATGATTCTTAGAATCGATGATGTCATTGCGGCAAGCAAACTTGAGAAGGAGAAAGAAGGCGGTAAGGGAATGGGAGAAGAGGAGACTGAATTCTGAAGCTCTTTCTTTATTTCTTAAGTTTTTGAATTTCATCTTCGAGCTTTCTGAGCTTTTCTTTGGCTCTCCTTAGTTGAAGATTTGCCATTGAAACTATTTTCGCAAGATAGCGCTCATTCACCCACAGTTTGCCATCTCTGCCTAAAGGAACATCCATTCTTTCGGTTGAACGAATCTCCACTACAAGCTTTTTGTGGCTTATACTCTTGATATTTGAGTGCTTAAACCCACAGGCTATTGCGAGATTTAAGAGTTTAATAGCATCCTCCAAAGTCTTTGCTGAAACGTGGAGAATTGGGCTGTGGACTATAAACCACAACATTCCCTCATCATGTTTATTTATGGCATCGAGCACTTCTTCGATTTTTACTTCACTATGCCACTTGTCAAGCCATATTGCATTGAGTTTGTCCCCCAAATCAGGCATTTGCATGATACTTATCCTTCCTGAGCATGAGGATGTTGTGAAATAGTTTTCTAGAGAGTTTATTTTATTTAACAGGGATAGTATGTCACTGTCCACTAATCCCTTTTCTAGGGCCTCATTTAGACTTTCTAAGGCTTTCTTTTTTTGAAGATCAAAATTTTTCTCATATAGAAACATGGGAGAAATTAAAGAGGGCGATTTTTAAAGTTTATGTGGAAAGGTACTGCCTGACCCTTCTTTCAAATTCGGCAAAGTTCGGCACACCTATGAATTCACGCGGCTATTTATCAAAATCGTTGGGGTCCCCATGATGGTGTGCTCCATTGCTTTTCTCTGCCCCTCTGGGGTTGCAATGCTTACTTCCTTCGATATTACACCATCGTATTTTCTTGCTATTTCCTGAGTCATTGCCCACGCTATTGGACAGTATGGACAACTGGGGGAAGTTATGACCTCTATGATGACTTTTGGTTTCTTTGTTTAACCTCTATCGTTTCGGCTTTTTTCATAAGTTCTAACATTTTTTCTCCTAATCGCCTCCAGTTCCTCCATTCTCTCACTCCAAGAAAACTTCAAGTGAAAGGATTTAAAAATGAATTTGTGAAAAATTTTCAAGAAAGATTTATTTTCAACCAAAACCAAACTTGAATCATGAGAATCAATACCTTAAAGTACTCTGGAATAGCAGGAGGTGTAATTTATTGGCTTTTTACGTTCTGGGCAATCTCAAGAAATAAGTGGTTCTCGTTTTTTGAACACGCACTTAGTGATCTTGGGACAGCGGAAGCGAATGCACCTTGGATTTACAATTATGGGTTGATGGTTTCTTCAATATTTGTAATGCTTTTCGCGGTGTACTTGGTTCTTACCTCTCAAACAAAACTTCAGACCGCTGGAGGGGCGTATATAAGTGTGGCTGCAGTATTTCTTGCACTTATTGGAATTTATCCCGGGGGAACTAGATCTCATGTCTTTGTTTCCACATACTTTTTTGTCCAGTTCTTTCTTGGAATGCTCCTCTATGGTTTGGGAAGTGAGAAGAGGCTTAGAAACATTTCACTACTCATTTTTATTCTTGCAGTTGCTGGAAGTCTCATTAACTGGCCTTCTGTGACCTTAATAGAAACTTACGAAATAGTGCTGATAATGGTTTTTGCACTACTGATAGCTTTGCGATAAACTTATCCAAAGGTTTCTATGCATATTTTACAGACTCTCGGGTCTGTCTCTGGATCTACCTTAGAGTGGAAGGAGCAAACATGGCCCTTTCCAAGCATCTCAATAACGATCTTGACGAGTTTCCGTGAATATAATATTCATCGGGCCTCTCTTTTACTATTGTCTCCGCAAGCCCTTCCCAAAGGCCATCCGCTTAAGACGCTCTACCTTGAAAACAAGGAGATAATGAAGGATGCAGAGATGCTCAACCTCTATGCGAGGACGTTAGCTAATACAAAGGACGAGCGCATGAAGCAAGAAATCGCTGGGGTACTTGAGGAGATAGTGGGCAACCTCAGAAATGTCGGTTTTACGCACTACAACCGCGAGGAGATGCTTATCTTTCCATACATAGACGCAGGGGTCTGACGGCAATAGCAACGGTTCTCTGGACGAAGCATGATGAAATAAGGGTGATGATAAAGCAGCTTGCAGAGCTTTTAAGGAAGAAGAGTGAAATGCCATGGGATGAGTTTGTAGAGCGCTTCAAGGACAAAGCAAGTGAAGCTGCGTTTGCTTTAAGTGATATGGTATTTAGAGAAAACAACATTTTTCACCCGACACTCAAAGCCTTGCTCAGCGATGGGGAGTGGAAGGCTGTTCGCCAACAGGAGGAGGAAATGGGTTACTATAAAGTTAAAACCCCCGGAATGGGATCCGGGAGAATATGTTAGGCCATTGCATCCTTGGGAAATCAATCCGGAGCTTAGTGTTGAACAGCTTCTTGGCCTTCCAAAGGAAGTCCAGCAGGCCCTCAAAGGCCAGCCTTTAGAGTTCGATAAAAGTGAGCTGAAGAGAGAAGATCCGGCCTCCTTCCTGCCCTGAAGGGCAAGGCTTTCAAAAGAAAAAGTAATCATCCTTTGAGGTTTTTAGCCATGAAGCTTGGTTAAATTTTTATTTTTTCAAACTTTATATAGAGTGGGTGATTTTATGGAAAAAATTTTTGAAAAAAGGGTAAAACGCTTTCAGGAACTCTTAAAAAGAGAAAACATCGACGGTGCTGTCATAAGGACGCTTTCAACTTTTGTTTACTTCACGGGAACAAAGTGGCTTAGGCCGGCTCTTTTAATCCCTGCGGAGGGGGAGCCAACAGTCATAGTGGCTAAAGGGGAAGCTGAACTCTTCAAAAGCAAGAGCTGGATTGAAAATGTAGTAGAATTTCAAAAAACGGAGGAGCTCATGGCCAATGTAACCATGTGGATAAAGAAAAATGGGTTCAACACTGTTGGAATGGAGTTCAGTGTTGAGAGAGATGCATATATTTTGTTCTACGAGCTCTTCAAAAAGCTAAACCCTGGCATTGAAATTGTCGATGTAAGGGGACTTTCTATGGAGCTTAGAATGATAAAGGATGAGTGGGAGCTTGAAAATATAAGAAAGGCCGGAAAAATAGCAGCAAAAGGAATGAGAGTGGCAGAGGAGGAGATAAAACCTGGAAAAAGTGAACTTCAGATAGCAGCAGAAATAACCAGAGAACTTATGCTCAACGGTAGTGAAGAACCAAAGGTTTATGTGGCAGCAACTCCAAGAGCACACGCTGAGCCATTTAAAGATGTTAAGGTAGAAAAGGGAAGAATAGTATCAGTGGTTATAGGAGCAGACTGGAATCATTATTATACCAACATCACTCGCTCATTTCCGGTGGGAGAGGTAAGCGAAAGATGTAGAAAGGCAATAAAGGCAATGGAAAATGCTTATAGGGCTAGTATTGAGCTCACAAAGCCAGGAATTAAGTTCATTAAGGTTGAAAAAGAAATTGAAAGAATTTATCATGAGATGGGGCTTGAGAAGTACTACATAGTGGGATATACCCATGGCGTTGGATTGCTAATTGAAGAGGACCCCATAACTACGATAGTGGTTCCCCACAGAGCAATGATAGCAAAAGAGGGAATGGTTCTAGCAATGGTTCATGCTCCGCTCATGATCCCCGAGGGAGCTGTGAAAAAGGAAGATACTTTTATAATGAGCAAAAAATTGGAAAACGTGACGAAATATTAAAAGTTAGAACACTCCTGTTCCAATTCCACAGATCTTCGCAAATGGACATATAGAACAGTCTTCAGTGTATGGTTCTAAAGGAGGTTCACCTTTGATGGCTTTTGTAATCTCCTTAGCTCTCTCCATATCTTCGTCATCACCCTCTAGGACAAGAGTAACGCTTCCTTCTGCGCCTCCGGCTCCTCCAGAGGCTATGGGGATTGCATCAACGTTAGCTAGGATGTCATAGGCCTCCACTTCCGTAACTGGAATGGCATGTGGGATTGGAACTAGTGCAGCATAAAGGCCTGTTCCCCAATCAAAAGAATGAATCCCTGTAAGTTTGGCACTAATCTCAACTGGTGTAGGAGTGAACTTCTCAAGGCTTATTGGGGTTATCGTAATGACTCCCTTTGTTATCGTCCAACCATACGTTTTGCCAATTGTCCCTCCGTCAGAGGCTGCAGCAAAAACTGCAACATTCCAATTAACGTCTATGGCATTTGCTCCTTTGATGAAAACATCTTCTGGTCCCATTTCTTTTAAGGCCTCAAGTGGGTCATCAAATGGCTTCCCTTTGTAAAGGACGAGATGTTTTGGCCATGTGGTCTTTGCGGTAACACAGGTTCTCCCTTTGCTTATTGTTCCAACAGTCCACTTTTCTTTTTCAATTTTCTCTCCTAAGATTTCCTCGGCAATGTAAGCAGCTGTGGTTCCGGTTGCTATGTAAACAAAACCGTTTTTAAGGGCATTTTGAACTTCATCAAGGGCAACAACAGATTTGGCAATCAAGCGCTTGCTTTCAGTGGGGGTAAGAGTAACAAGGGCTCTTTTCATGAAAATCACCTCATTAAATTTTGTATCTTAACCTTATTAAAATTGTGGAAAAGTGAGTTGAAAGGTCTTTCTTGGAGGATTTTTCTAATGAACTACCCTCACCCTTTCGGGTGGGCTCCCCCGCCCTAGTAATCAAATCCTTCAAGTTCTGATATCCTCTTGCATGGTATTGGAATTTTACCGAGTTCTTTTGAGTTTTTTGATTCAGGGAAGAAATTTCTCATTACCCTCAGCTATTGCTTTTTCTATCGGGCCGAGGGCTGATGTGGAGACCAAGAGGGAGCTTGTGAAGAAAATAACTGAAGTTGGTAGGGAAGTCTGTAAGGTGCACCACGTGAGTGTGATAATCCATGAGGTCGAGCTTGAGAATGTTGGGGTTGATGGAGAACTTCTCGCTGACACAATAGCAAGAAGGAAAGGATGAGTCAAGGATTTGTAGATACTTTTTTGCTTTTGTCTTTCCCTCTCGCCTTCGAACAGTAAAAAGAAAGGAGTTCAGGGCAAAGTAGTGTTTTTGGTTTCTGAGAAGGTCCTTTTAAAGCTCCTTATCCTCAACCTCCCCCAGGTGAAGCCCGTAACCGCTGCTACCATGTTACCTATTACTATTCCGAGCCACACCCCTTTGAGCCCGAGGGAAGTGTAGTGCACGAACAGGTAGGCAAAGCCCACCTGCATGATGAGGGTCCTGAAGATCGTGAGTACAAGCGACTTCTCACCCTCTCCTATGCCCTGGAACATCGCCGAAGTCATCATGCCGAAGGGTGTCAATATTAAAAATACTGGGAGTGTTCTGAGTGCAGAGATTAGGATGTCCTTTATGGCTTGAGCAGACTCAGAGTAGGTGAAAAGATATGTCACTTGGGGTGCGAAGACTATTATGAAGGCCACAATACTGAGCTCGATCGTGAAGGCCAGCTTTATCGCGTAGAGGTAAGCGGTGTTAAGTTTTTCAATGTTTCCCTCGCCGTAAGCAGCGCCGGTAACCGCTGTGGTTGCAGAGGCCATTCCGAGTATCGGCACTATGCCGAGCATTGTAACACGCCAAGCGCCCGTGAAGACAGCAACACCTCTTTCTCCACCCGCTGCTATTGCCACACTGTTGAGGAAGAATATTGCTATTGACATGGAGAGCTGGGAGAGCGAGGATGGAAGCCCGACGCGCAGTATGTCTTTAATGATTTCTCCACTCGGCAAGAAGTCCCTGAGCGTTATGTCCACATAAGTGTCTCTCTTGATGAAGAGCCAGTAGGCGATGAAGAGGAAAGTTACGATCATAGAGAGCAGAGTTGCATAAGCGGCCCCAACAACGCCGAAGCCGAGGGTGTAGATGAATATCGGGTCAAGGATTATGTTAAGGCCCGAACCAAGTACCATCGCGAGCATAGCCCTATTTGCATCCCCTTCTCCTCTCAGGATGCCGTTTCCAACGTTGTTGAAGACAATCACAAAGGCCCCTATGAGGAGCACCCTCGAGTACTCTATGGCGAGCTCAACGGCCTCTCCCCTTGCGCCCATTGAGCGGAACAGCGAGTCTATCGGGGGGAGCATGGTGATGGTTATGCCTACTCCAAGAAGCAGCGAGAGGATAAAGGAGTGTACGGCCACATTATCGGCTCCCTCCTTATCTCTGGCCCCTATCCTCCTCGCTATCGCGGAGCTTGCGCCTATGCCCAAGCCAGAGGCGAGAGAGATTATTCCCATGAAGACTGGAAAGAAGAGCCCCACCGCGGCCAGAGCATTGGGGCCAAGGCCAGAGACCCATATTCCATCGGCGAGGTTATATACCGTCTGAACTGACATGCCTATCATCATTGGAATGGAGAGCTTGATTATGGCCTTTTTTGGATCGCCCCTCAAAATCTGTACGCCCTTTGTCGTTTTTTCGCTCATTTACTTCCCTCCAATCCTTTTATCGCCTTTTCAAGGAGAAGCAAGAAATTGGATTTCTCTTGGCTGCTCATTTCCGAGAACATGCCCTCCTCAAGTTCTTTCCCCGCCTTTTCAATGGCCTTGAGCATCTCAAGGCCCTTATCTGTGAGCTTTACGCTGTAAACCCTTCCTCTACGCTCCCTCCTTACAATCCCCTTTCTCTCAAGGGAGGAGAGCACTTTTGAGACCGTTGATTTAGAAACGTTCATTTCTCTCAGAAGATTGCCCTGGGTCTTTGCCCCTTTGAGGTGTACCAGAGCTTTGAACTCAAGAAAAGTAACACCTAACTCCTCAAGTCTCTCCTCGAAGGCCTTTCTCATGGTCCAGTAGAGCTCCGATATGAGGTCGCATGCTCTCTCACCTTTTGCAGACATAGTTTCAATTGAAACTTTAGAATTTAAAAACTTTTTCAGAAACACATATTAACCACAATGACCATTTTAACTGGGGGATATTCATGAAAACGCTCGTTGTGTTCTATTCACGGAGTGGAACAACTAAAAGAGTCGCTCAAGAGGTTGCTAAAGCCCTCAACGCCGATATTGACGAGCTCATAGACAAAAAGTCCCGGAAGGGGATTCTCGGCTTTCTAAGGGCGGGCTACGATGCAACAAGGGGCAAAACCACGGAGATAGAGTTTGAGAAGGACCCTTATGATTATGATCTTGTGATTGTAGGAACTCCCATCTGGAACGGCCGCGTGACTCCGGCCATAAGGACGTATCTCCTGTGGAACCGGGAGAAGATTAAAAACGCTGCCTTTTTCTCCACGTGTGCTGGAAGGCCTGGAAAGTGCCTTGAGCAGATGGAGGAGCTCTGGGGAAAGAAGCCTATCCTTAGGAAGGTTTTAATTAGGAAAAGGCTCGATGAAGGAACGGAAGAGCTCGCAGAGGAATTAAAGAAGTTTGTGATTATTTCATGAGCAGTTGAACAAGGTACATGTATTTTCTCTCTTGCAATGATTAAATTCATAAAGCCTTTTTCGTATTCCTTTCGGTGAGAGGTATGATGGATTTCTCAAGACACTTTCCGATCATTGGTATAGAGGGTCAAAGAAAATTGAGCGAGAGCACGGTTGGAGTAGTTGGTGCTGGAGCATTGGGGAGTTGGGAAGTCTATTTCCTTCATAAACTTGGAGTTGGAAAAATCGTTGTAGTAGATCGAGACTTTGTAGATGATAGCGATCTCCCTAGAACAATTTATACTAAAGAAGATATCGGCAAACCGAAAGTTGAGGTTTTAAAAGAGAAGTTTGGTGTCGAGGGGTATTTTGAAGATCTAAATCCAGCAACAATAGGAATTCTTGAGAAGGTAGATTTAATAATCGATGGGACTGATAATATTTATACTCGTCAGATAATAAACGACTATGCCGTAAAGAATAACAAACCATGGATTTATGTGGGAGTCCTGAGTACATATGGTAATATAATGCCAATAATTCCTGGAAAAACAGCCTGTTTTAGGTGTTTTATGCCAAAACTCCCTGAGAGGCCAATGCCAACATGTGCCGTCGCTGGAGTAATGAGCTATGTTCCTTCATTAGCAGCTTCTATAGCAGTTGGTCTTGCTGCAAAGATCCTTTTGGGGGAGGAAATTAAAAGCGAGTTAATATTCTTTGATACGAAAACACTTGAGTTTGAAAGGGTTGAAGTTCCTAGAAGAGAAGAATGTCCAGCTTGTGTAAAGAGAGAATTTACATTCTTGGAAAAACATATGAAAATTGAAAGACTTTGTGATGGTTCAATTCAAGTTACACCTCCAGAGAAAATGAATGTAAATTTGGAAAATCTTGCGGGGAAGCTTGAAAAACTTGGGATAGAGTACCTCAAAACTTCTCACTTTCTCCAGTTTGAAGATGATGAATATGAGATACTAATCTTTAAAAGTGGGAGGATGATTATAAGAGGAGCTGAGGGAGAGATAGAAGCAAAGAATTTATTTGCGCGTTATTTAGGTGGTTGAAGTGATAATAGTTAGATACGGAGAAATAGCAATAAAGCGTGGAAAAAGAAAGGAATTTGAGAGAAAACTCGCAAAGAACATTGAAAAGGTCTTGGAGAGGAAAGGGATAACTGGGAAGATTAAGGTTATACGGGGGAGAATTCTTGTTGATGCTCCAAATGAGGCTGCAGAAATTATAGCAAAAGTTCCAGGTGTTGTTTCGGTTTCTCCAGCGGAGGTTATGGACTATAACGAGATCCCAAACTACCTTAAAGAGGCTTTAAAAGGGAAATCACCAAGAAGTTTCAAAGTTGAGACACAAAGGCTTGATAAAACGTTTCTAAGGACCTCTATAGAGGTGAATAGAGAAGTCGGAGCATTTGTTGTAAATGAATTTGGTTGGAAAGTAGATTTAGAGGATCCTGAACTTGTTATTGGAATTGAGATTATTGGCGGGAAGGTATATGTATTCTTTGAGAAGATTAAGGGGGTTGGAGGTCTTCCCGTTGGAACTCAGGGAAAGGTAGTTGTTCTTTTAAGCGGGGGAATAGATTCCCCTGTTGCAGCTTTTCTTATGCTTAAACGGGGCGCTGAGATAATTGCCGTTCATTTTGACCAAGGAATGAATGCGAGAAAGGTTGTTGAAAAAGTAGTGGAAATTTTGAATGAGTACTCCCCAAGCCCTATAGAGTTAATAGTTGAAAACCACTTTGAGATTCTCAAACCTTATGTACTTACCTTAAATAAACTTGGCTGGAGAGAGTGGACTTGTGTAGTTTGTAAAGTCGCTATGCTAAGAAGAGCGGCAGAAATAGCAAGAGAGAGGGGAGCACTTGCAATCGTTACAGGGGATTCCCTTGGTCAAGTTGCCTCACAAACTTTAACAAATCTTTACTTTGAAACGATGAGTGCGGATTTTCCGATACACAGGCCACTTATTGGTTTGGACAAAGAGGAGATTGTGGAAATAGCTAGAGAGATAGGGACTTATGGGGCATTTCTTGAATATCCCTACTGTGATTGCCCGTTCAGGCCAGAGAGAGTTGTCACTCAAGGTAAACTTGAAGAGTTTGAGAGAATCCGAAAAGAGTTAAAAAAGGAGGAGATACTTTGAAGTGAACACTTAAATAGTTGGAAAAACAAATAGCTTTGATGACTAGGATGTATTGACTGAAAAGATATTGAAAGCTTTAAACGAGCAACTTAATAGAGAAATGTATTCAGCATACCTTTATTTCGTCATGGCGGCCTATTTTGACGATCTAAACTTTGAAGGCTTTTCTAGTTGGATGAAAGCTCAGGCAGAAGAAGTTGGGCATGCATTAAGGTTTTATAATTACATCTATGACAGAAACGGCAGAGTGGAACTTAAAGAAATTCCTCAGCCTCCAAAAGAGTGGGATCTCCAATTGAAGCTTTTAAAGCGGCTTACGAGCATGAACAGTTCATAAGCAAGTGTATAAATGAATTGGCTGCACTAGCAGAGGAGGAGAAGGGCTATTCAACCAGGTCTTTCCTTGAGTGGTTTATTAATGAGCAGGTTGAAGAAGAGGCCAGTGTAAAGAAAATTCTCGATAAGCTTAGATTTGCAGAAAACAGCCCCAAAATACTGTTTATGTTAGATAGAGAGCTTGCATCCAGAGGGCCAAAGTTACCAACTCTTTTAATGCAGGAAGAGGAGTGAAATCTTCCAATTCTGCACTTCTTTATTTCATGCTTTTGAGCAAAGTTTTTGAGTATCTGTATTTCTTCTGTTATTACTCATTTTTGAGTAGAAAACTTTTAAAAATACTTTCTCTTACACAAAAATGTACCGATAATGGACGGTGATGGTCATGTTAAAAGCTGAGAACCTAAGGGTAAAAGTAGAGGACAAGGAAATTCTCAAAGGTATTAACCTCATTGTTGATGATGGAGAGCTTCATGTTGTAATGGGTCCTAATGGGAGCGGGAAATCAACACTAGCCTTAACAATAGCTGGTCATCCCAAGTATCAGGTGATAAATGGGAAAATTATTTTTGATGGAGAGAATATAACTAACTTGCCTCCTGAGGAAAGGGTTAGAAGGGGCGTTTTCTTGAGTTTTCAACATCCTGTTGAAGTAGAGGGAGTGAAGGTTATTCAATTCTTGCAGAGGGTATTGAAGAACCTCAAAAACCTTGATGAAATTCAAGCTTATGAGGTCATTTTCAACGCTGTTCAAGAGCTTGGTTTGGACAATTCAATGCTTACGCGATTCTTAAATGTCGGGTTTTCTGGTGGTGAGAGGAAAAAGTTAGAGATGTTGCAGGCCTATCTCGTTAAACCAAGGCTCCTCATTCTTGATGAGCCGGATAGTGGAGTTGATGTTGATTCCCTTAAGGTTATTGCGGGGATTATAAATAAGCTTCACGAAGAAGGCACTGCAATTTTACTTATAACACATTATGGTAGGATTCTAGAGCACTTAAAACCCCACAGAGTTCATGTGATCAAGGAAGGAAAAATAGTTGCATCTGGAGGGATTGAACTGGTTAAGACTATTGAAGAGAAGGGTTTTGCGGCGGTGGAAGCATTATGAGCGAGCGATCAAGACTCGAAGAAATTCTAAAAGCAGGTTCGTTAGAGGAGATTCTTGGAACTGCAGTCCCTTACCCTAAGGAAATCGAGCTCAAAGGGAGAATAAGTAGAAGTATTATTGAAGAACTTTCAAAAATAAAAAATGAACCAGAGTGGATGTTTAGACATAGACTTAAGGCGTTAGAGCTCTTTGAAAAATTGCCTATGCCAAAGTGGGTTGTGGGTGTTGAAGAACTTGATCTCGAGAACCTCGTTCTATACACGAAACCCGAGCTTGAGAAGGAAGTTAAAGATTGGGATGATTTGCCAGAAAACATAAGGAAAACCTTTGAGAGGTTGAATATTCCTGAGATAGAGAAAAAATTTCTCTCCGGTTTAACGGCAGTTTTTGACAGTGAGAGTGTTTATTCTCAGCTTAAAGACGAATTTGAAAAGAAAGGAATAGTCATGCTTCCTATGGAGGAAGCCGTTAGAAAATATCCGGATGTAGTAAAACGCTATTTTGGCAAGATATTTCCTGCAGGGGAGCACAAGTTCTCTGCGTTACACCATGCTCTCTGGAGTGGGGGGGCTTTTGTTTACATCCCCAAAGGAGTTCGTGTTCCATTTCCTATTGAGGCATTCTTTGTCATAGGCTCGGCTTTAGAGGGTCAATTTGAGCATACTCTCGTCGTTGCGGATGAGGGAAGTTATGTTCACTTTATCGAGGGATGTTCTGCACCGATGTATAAGGGCTTCTCCTTCCACGATGGGATGGTTGAGATTTATGCTCACAAAAACGCCACGGTCAAATTCACCACCATACAAAACTGGAGCCGTAATGTTATAAACTTCAATAATAAGAGAGCGATAATCGAGGAGAATGCTTACGTAGAGTGGATTGAAGGGAGTATAGGGAGCAAAATCACATACACTTATCCGGCAAGTGTCTTGAAAGGGAATAACGCCAGAACAGCTCAATATGTGGTTTCGCTTAGCAACGGGCCTTTCTTAAAGGACACCGGGGCGAAGAGTGTCCATGTGGGAAAGAATACAAGCTCAAAGATAGTTTCCAAGAGCATAAGCGCTAATGGAGGAATAAACATCTATCGTGGCCTCGTGAGGATAGGTAAAGGAGCAAAGAACTCAACTGCTACGGTTTCCTGTGATTCGTTAATTCTTGACGAAGAGAGCAGAGCATACACTTATCCGCACAATCAAAATGACGAACCAACGGCAAACATAATTCACGAAGCGACCATCGGAAAACTAAGCGAGGATAAGCTCTTCTACCTCAACGCGAGGGGGATAAGTGAAGAAGAGGCAAAAAGCCTCATAGTGCTCGGCTTTATAAGCGAGATTCTTGAGGGACTTCCCTTTGAGTACGTCGAGGTTCTCAAGAAGGTTATAGAGTTGGAATTCAGTGAAGTGGGAGGTGTTGGTTGATGCGTCCTAACGAACTCTCTAAAGAGCACCTCAGTTTTCCTTCAATCACCCGTGAAACCCTTGAGAAGCTTACGTACCAAAAATACGGCGATAGTCCTACGATAAGGAGTTACACAAAATGGAAGCTCTTTGAAGAAAACTCTCCCCTCACACTCCCTACCGAGGCAAAGGCCGGGGAAGGGAGGATTAGAGCTAACGTGCTTTTCTCGGGAAGTGAGTCGAAATTTGATCTTCCGGAAGGTGTTGAAGTGGAAGAAGGAACCCTAGGACTCTCTCGGCCAGAGGAATCAAGGATCTTGGGTTTCCACTTTTATGCCCTCAAGAGAGGTTACCGGCTTAGGATAACCAAAGACTTGCTTGAGCCACTTGTGATAGTTTCTCATCTCTCTGAGAAGGCCTTTGTAAGCCACCACCTTAGTATTGAAGCGGAAAACGTCAACGTGCCAATAATAATCTATGAGATCTCTGAGAAAGGAGCGAAATCCCTCGTGGTTGAACTCAGGCTTAAAAATGCTGAAGCTGAGATTTTGACAGTTGGAAACCATGTATCTCTATCACATCACTTGCTTAGGGCTACGCTTGGCGATGGAGCAAAGGTGAGGGCTTTCACGATAGTGAAAGGGGGTAAAATGAGCCACCACAGGGAAGATTACTCTCTTGAAGGGACCAAGAGCGAACTCATACTTAGAGGGATGCCCATAGGGATAGGGTCGGCTGTTGATTATCTCACCAACGTCCTGCAGTATGGAGAAGAAAGTAAAAGTGAGACGAAGGTAAACGGCTACTCTCACAGGAAGGGTTGGGTGGTGCATAGGGGTGTTGCAAAAGTTTTTGAAAAAGCTAGGGGTTCCTCGAGTGAAGTTAGCTCTCACGTGATCATCATGGATGAAGGCTCCCTTGGCGTCAGCGTCCCAATGCTTGAAGTAGATACCGGAGAAATAGAGACAGCATCGCATTCTTCAAGCGTTGCCCAGTTTGATGAGGATGCGCTTTTCTACCTTCGCTCCCGTGGATTGACCAGAGAAGAGGCTTTGAGTCTCTTTGTGCACAGCATAGGAGAGGCACTGAGTGATCACTTGGAGAGGCTGAAGGCAAAGGCAAGGAGCAACATAATAGAGCTGATTAAGGATCTTCTTTAGGGTTTCAGTCTCTCTTTCATTAGTTTAAAAATTCAAGCTTGGTGAGAAGGATGGACATGAAGGGTTTTAAGAGGATAACACTCGTCGGAGCAACCAAAAACCCAATGAAGTACGGCAACACAATTTTGAAAGATCTCCTTGGCAAAGGCTTTGAGATTCTTCCGGTGAATCCGAATTATGATGAAATAGAAGGACTAAAATGCTACAAAAGCGTTAAAGAGCTTCCAAAAGACGTTGATGTAATAGTCTTTGTTGTCCCACCAAGAGTAGGGCTTGAAGTGGCAAAGGAAGCCGTTGAAGCCGGCTTCAAAAACCTTTGGTTCCAGCTGGGGGCAGAGAGCGAGGATATAAGGCAATTCTTAGAGAAGGCTGGACTGGATTACAGCTTTGAGAGGTGCATAATGGTGGAAACAAGTGATAAGAAAATGTTCTTGGAGGTGTAAAGGTGTTCTATTACGTGAGAAGGTTTGAGGAGGACCTCGACTTTCTCTGGGAGCGCTTCAAGAAAAAACTCGAAGAGGAGGGCTTTCTCCTCATAGGGGAAAGAATTCCGGTGGCAATCGTGGAGAGGGAAGATGGGATTGTGGCTGATTATCACCTCCTTTTCATATGTGACAGAGAACTCGTGGCGGAGCTCGTGAAAATAAACCCAAACATCGGGGCCCTGCTTCCATGCACTGGCTTTGGATATAGAAGGGAAGACGGCAACTATCTTGGCGTTACTTTGCCGAGTGTAGCCTGGAAAATAGCGGGGGAGAAAGTGGCGGAACTAATGAGGCCCATGGAGGAGAGAGTGATAAGAATCATAGAGACACTTTAGTCCCGTGGGCTTTCAGGATTTAAAGTCGCTTCACCAATATTTTTCCACTTTGCAAAAGATAAGCTCCATAAAAGTCTCATTCTAAGATAATTTTGGTGATGTCAAAATGGTGAAAGCAATTTTGAAGATACCCAACATGAGTTGCAAGCACTGTGTTATGAGGATAAACAAGGCCATCCAGAGCGTTGGGGCTAAGGGTGAGGTTAGCCTTGAGAAGAAGACCGCGGTAGTTGAATTCGACCCCGAAAAGGTGAGCCTCGACGATGTCGTCAACGCAATAAAGCGCTACGGTTATGAGGTCGAGATAGATGGAGAGGGCTGTTGAGGAATTTAACTTTTCTTCTTTTTTCTAACCTTAAGCTTTTACCTTCATAAAGCAACTCCTTTCAAAACGGACATTTTCAAAGATGCCGTGCTATGCCTTTTGATTGGTGCTACTCTGCTTAAAATGATGCAACTTTGTATTACTCTTCTATTTTTTGTGTGAAATAAGTTTATAACTCTCCCCTTGTATTTGCCTTCATGACCCATCATTACGGCTATGTGGGTGCGGTTTTGGCGGCCCTGCTCTTTGGAATAAGCTCAACGCTGAATAAAATTGCCCTTAGAAATGTTCATCCAATGATAGTAGCGGGAAGTATTTATCTAACCGCGGGGATAGTTGTAATGTTCCTCCGCTTTACGCCGCTTAAAGACAAGCTCCTCAAAAAGCTTGAATTTAAGGTCAAAACTCAAGAGTTCTTCTCAAGGCGAGATTTCTTGATATTGACTTTTATAGTATTTTTTGGATCATTCTTAGCTCCTCTCTCATTCATGTTTGGCTTGAATAAGACAACAGCTGTTAACGCATCCCTCCTACTCAACACGGAGACTCTGTTCACGGTTTTAATAGCCCTTTTGGTTTTCAAGGAAAAAGCCTCGGGAAGAAGCATTATTGGAATTCTCCTAATCTTAATTGGAGCCGCTGTGATCTCGACGGAAAACTTCAAGGAAGTAGAGCTCAGTAAAGGAATTCTTGGGAATATTCTAATAATCTTGGCAGGCCTTTCATGGGCGATAGACAATAATCTGAGCAAGTTGCTAAGCGTTAAGAGGGATCTACTCTTGGTAACTTCACTAAAGGGCCTGTTTGGAGGGAGCGCGTTATTAATTCTGGCTTCTCTAATTGGAATTCGCTTCTACATCCCACTTCAAAGCCTTCCATATGTATTAACGGTCGGTGCCTTCAGCATAGGCTTTTCCATCGTGCTGTTTCTGTTCGCCCTGAGGGAAATTGGGGCTATGAAAACAGGAGCAATTTTTTCAACTTCCTCACTAATCGGCGCTCTTTTTGCTTTTCTGATCCTCGGAGAGAGCTTCACGGCAATTAAGGCATTTTTCGGCATTTTGATGCTCTTTGGGGTGTATTTGTTATCTTTGGAGTAAACCTTATGTGAAAACGCTCATTAATTTCTGGGTGATGAGATGTGCTGTTGCCAGCATTGCTGGAAGCCTCGAGCCAGGGTGGTACCACTATGATAGAAGGGGGTAGGTTCTAAAGCTTATTCAAAAGGGAGATTTAAGGGAAGAACTCCTTTGTGCATGTCTCAGGCGGAGGTTTTAGGCCTCCTTCTTATTCCCTATCCATTTTTGTCCAGCAACATTTATAAGAACATTTGCACAATTGCTCAAATATAGAGGTGATAAAAATGAGCAATGAAAAGGGCACGGAAGTGTGTAAGGTGTATGAAGAACACCTAGACAAAATATTGGAAGCTAAAAAGAAGTTACCAGAGGAGGAATTACTCTTGGATGTTGCGGACTTTTTTGATGCCTTAGGCAATCCAACTAGGTTAAAAATACTTTTCGCACTTTTGGAGGAAGAATTATGTACGTGTGATCTTTCAAACATTGCAGGTCTCTCTGTATCTGCAATATCACATCAGCTTAGAATTCTAAAGGACAGGAAAATTGTTGCTTATAGGAAAGATGGGAAGAACGTCTTCTATCATCTAGATGATGAACATGTTAAAGAGATACTGAATGTCGCATTAAAGCACATGGAGGAGTGAAGATGCCAAAAAAACTTAAACTTGAAGGTCTTGACTGTGCTAGTTGTGCCTATGAAATTGAAGAGGTTCTGAAAAAAGAGGGCTTTGAGTTTGCGCTGGTGAACTTTCCCACCAAGGAGGTTGTGATAGAGGGAGATATCGAGAAGGCGAAGGAGATAATAAAGAGGGTTGAGCCGGGAGTTAAGATCATCGAGAAGGACGAGCATGATCGCAATCACGACCACGACGACCTCAAGAAGATGCTCTACTTCATAATTCCCTCACTTTTGCTGTTCATCATTGGAATAGTTCTGAGGTATTACTATGAGATGAACAATGCCTTCGTGTTTGGAATCTTTACAATGAGCTACCTCCTTGTTGGCTGGAAAGTACTTAGAAATGCTGTGGTTAACTCAGTTCGTGGCAATGTCTTTGATGAGAACTTCCTCATAACCATAGCTACTTTGGGAGCTTTTGCCATCAGAGAATATCCCGAAGCAGTCGGTGTCATGCTATTCTATGTTGTCGGTGAGTTCTTCCAGGATTTGGCAGTAAATAGGTCAAGACGTTCTATCAAATCTTTATTAGCTCTGAAGGCAGAGTATGCAAGCCTCAAAGTGGGAGAGAAGATAGTCAAAGTCAAGCCCGAGGAGCTTAAAGTCGGAGATATAATAGTCATAAAGCCGGGTGAGAGAGTTCCGGTTGATGGAATCATCATTGAGGGAAGCTCGAATGTTGATACCTCAGCTTTAACCGGAGAGAGTGTTCCGAGAACTGTAAAGGAAGGAGAGGAAATCTTATCAGGGATGGTAAACTTAAGCGGCCTTTTGACGGTCAAGGTCACGAAGGAGCTTAAAGAATCTACAATCTCAAGAATTTTGGAGCTTGTTGAGAACGCGAGTGCAAGAAAGGCCAAGACGGAGAAGCTCATTACACGTTTTGCCCGATACTACACCCCAGCGGTTGTGGGATTAGCTGCACTTATTGCTTTAATTCCACCATTAGCCTTTGGAGAGCCTTTTTCTGATTGGTTCTACAGGGCTTTAGTGCTCTTGGTAATCTCATGTCCTTGTGCTTTGGTGCTTTCAATACCTCTCGGCTACTTTGGAGGGATTGGAAAATCTGCTAGGGAAGGAATCCTAGTTAAGGGATCAAACTTCCTTGACGCGCTTAGCAAAGCTACAATAGTTGCCTTTGACAAAACCGGAACACTAACAAAGGGTGTCTTTAAAGTCACGAAAATAGAGATGAGAAACGGCTTCACAGAGGAGGAGATAATAAAGTTCGCAGCTTTAGCTGAGGCACACTCCAACCACCCGATAGCCAAAGCGATAAAGGAAGCTTATGGGAAGGAAATCAACGAGGCTGAGATAAAGGAGCATGAGAATATAGCTGGACACGGAGTTAAAGCTAGAATAGACGGTGTCGAGGTGATGGTAGGCAATGACAGGCTGTTGCATCGCTTTAACATTGAACACGACACATGTCGCGTTAAAGGAACGGTCGCTCATGTCGTGATAAATGGCAAGTATGCCGGTTACATCATAATCTCCGACGAGATAAAGGAGGACGCACCCATTGCAGTGAGAGATCTCAAGAGGCTCGGAGTTAAAAGGGTCATCATGGTTACCGGAGATAACCGGGAGGTTGCGGCAGAAATAGCGAAGCAACTTGGCCTTGACAGCTTCTATGCCGAGCTCTTGCCGGAGGATAAGGTAAAGATCATTGAGGAGCTTGAGAAAGAAAAGGCACCGAACGACAAGATAGTCTTTGTTGGGGATGGTATTAACGACGCCCCGGTGCTTGCGAGGGCCGATGTGGGAGTTGCGATGGGAGCACTCGGGAGTGATGCAGCGATAGAGACGGCGGACGTAGTTATAATGGATGACACGCCCTCCAAGCTACCGAGGGGCATCAGGATAGCCAGAAAGA
>Ga0164311_10000276_pt1 | contig 21450 bp, 15 predicted proteins | sample GuaBasSedimGuay2_FD_121796 | JGI IMG/M metagenome (GOLD analysis project Ga0164311, IMG submission 121796) | Subseafloor sediment microbial communities from Guaymas Basin, Gulf of California, Mexico - Guay2, Core 4569-9, 9-12 cm | ecosystem: Environmental > Aquatic > Marine > Hydrothermal vents... | reverse complement strand
TGACTATTGGCTGTACGTGCTGCGGGTACGGGCCGTAGGGAGCGACATCATTCCCCCACTCCTACGCCAGGTATGGGGAACGTTTGCGTTCGCTGATTGATGCTGCGTCTGCTGGGCACGGAATCGTTTTCCTTCTCAACCATGCCGTTGAACTGGCACTTGGCATGCCACTGGTCATATCGGGCTGCCTCTAGTAAGCCCCTTTGCCCAAAAGAACCACTCCAATGGTGCGCCAGAGAATGCGCAAGTCAAGCCAGATGGAGTAATTCTGAATGTAATACAGGTCATCTTCCACATGTAGATGCATTGGACGGTCACTGCGGCCGGAAATCTGCCACCAGCCGGTGATCCCTGGCAGGACGGCAAACCGTTTCCGTTGCCATCCTTCGTACCGTTCTACCAGCCAAGGCAATTCCGGCCGTGGTCCCACCAGGCTCATCTCTCCTTTGATAACATTGATCAATTGTGGGAGTTCATCCAAACTGAACCGGCGCAGGAAGCGGCCCACGCGGGTCACCCGTGGATCATCGGGTCGTTTGTGAATGATCTGCCCGTCGGAGGTCCTTTGTATTACCTTGGGGAGTAGATCATCTGCATTCTGTACCATCGTGCGAAATTTCCACATCCCAAAGGTCCGACAGTTCTCGCCCACACGCTCCTGTTTGAAGAATGCGGGCCCAGGCGAGTCCAGTCGGATGACCAAGGCAACGAGGAAAAACAGGGGTATACAGAGCACTAGTATGGGAAAGGCAATCGCCAGATCAAATAACCGCTTGACAATTCTTGCCGTGCCTTCAATAGCAGAGGCCCGCAGGCGAATCAGGGGCAGGCCGAAAAATTCATCCATCCGAGTGCGGAAGAAAGCCAGATCGAAATAATCCGGCACTATACTGACCTCGACCGGCAGTTTTTCCAGATCTAACACCAGATGCACCAGCCGCTCGTGAGCCTGTCGTGGCAAAGCGAAGATCACTTCATCCACTCCCTTAGCCTGGACCGTCTCCTCCAGCATCTCGAGTGTGCCCAACACAGGAAACCCAGCTACCTGGCTACCCACTTTATTCAAATCGTCATCGAGAAAGCCGACCAACTGCCAGTCACCGCTGTGGCACTGAATCCGTCGGGCGATTTCCTCCCCCACTTGACCGGCCCCAGCGATCAATAGCCGAGGTACATGCCCATTACGGCGGGCAATGAGGCGCAGAGAATGAGTAAACACCCGGACCAATGTCAGCAGGGAGAAATCAATGATGCCAAAGTAGAAGAACAACCGACGAGGCACCTGCCGGTAGGAAAAATACAGGGTCCCTGCCAAGACTAAGAGCGCTAACCCCACGCCTGCTAAAAGCGAGCGTATCTCAGCAGAGAGACGGCGATAGATATGAGGCCGGATGTCGTAAGCAGAGGCCAAGGAAAGGATAATTGGCCAAAGAACGGCGGCTACCATGTAGATCGGCCATGGTAGGGTAACGAACCGCCAAGTAAGACGTCGCCCCCAAGGAATCAGATAGCGGGCCCACGACGCGAGATAAAGGGCCAGCAGGGTGAGGGCAACATCTATCAAACCTAGGCTCACTACGCGGTTGACTTTGTGACGTTGGGTCATTGCCTTTCCCCCAGCCCTTCAGGAGGCTTACGGGCCATAAGCACCATTGTCCCACCTCGGCCGACCCATTCCTCTAACCACGTCATCAGGAGCAATAGTGGCCACGTCATGCAGAGGAAGAGTAATACGCCTACTAAGTTCAGGACCAGCGCTGCCTTGGAAGAAGGCAACCCATCCCGGTTACGCTTCAGCAGATTGAACAAAAGATTGGGACTGAACCCCAGTCGGTTAAGAATTGTCTGCACCATCCCAAATTCATTCAGTTCAGGGTAGAAAAAATACACTTCCGGTGTCTCAAACCCACAGGATGTTAACAAACTGGCCGCTGTCTGTGGGGTGAAATGGGAGAGATGCCGAGGGGGATCTAGATGGAACCACAGCGGGCCGCCTAGGAGAGATTGCAGGCTGGCAATGTTGGGAACAGCAATGACTGCCAAACCACCCGACACCAGCCAGCGTTGGACATTGCGCATCACGTGCAATGGATCTGGGATGTGCTCAAGTGTATGCCACAGGGTCACGACCTCGAAACTCTCTGGCGCGAAGTGATCGTCTCGGAGAGGCTCGGTCATCACCTGCAGTCCGTACTCCTCAACTGCCACGCGCCAACTGCGTTCCATCGGTTCAACCCCCATACACTCCCAACCGGCATCGCGAGCACAGGCCAGAAATCTTCCTCTCCCACAGCCGATGTCGAGAAGCCGCCCGGGTGAACGTCGCCAAGCCCGCTCAACCATCCACAGCCTCAGGCGGTTAAACCACCCCATCATCGGTCCAATCGCCATCCCCATAATAGGAGGACGGTGGCTGTAATAGCCGCTTTCCTCGTAGTGAGCAGCCTCCGATTCGATTGCCGGATCCAAAAACACAAAACCGCAGTCCGGACAGCGTAAGTAAGTGTACTCCGCACCCGAAACCTGGTCCAGGCGAGGAGCACAGAGAAAGGCATAGGGAGCTGGAGAGCCACACAAGGGACAAACAGCTTGTATCATCTGTTCCTCTCACAGCTGGAGAGTAGGCTTGGCTCTACGAGTCATGCCACATTCTCCCGTGCACCTGTCTCCCCAGAAGCCGAATGCTTATCGAGTATGGTCTTCATCAATTGCACAGTGCTGTGGTCAATGCCCCCCAGTAAAAATAGGGCTATGCCGTACACTATAAGACCCATAGGGAGGCGAAGCAGTAGAGGGAGTGAGCCTGCTAGCCACCAAGCACCAAGCATAGTGAGAGTTGCCAGCAAGGGAATGAACAAATGCCTTGCGGGAAGCCGTCCCAGTAGTGGGAGTGTGCCAGCAAGGGCAAGCCCACTCTGGATTCCCTGAGAAACTAGGACAGCTACAGCCGGCCCCACGTAGCTCAAACGCGGGATGAGCAGCAAGTTGAGAAAGAAGTTAGTCGCCAGTGCTCCCGACGTGCAAAGCAGGTCGTAACGCTGCCGGCCACTGGCTCGCAGCAGAGCTCGCAGAAGTGCATTGACTGCTGCCAGCACTACTGCAGGAGCCAGAACCTGAAGGGCAAGCGCCGCTTCCCCAAATTCTCCTCCCAGCAGCCAGGGAGTAAAATAGGAGGCAAACATTACATAAAATCCTGCCAGCGGCAAAGTGGTCAACAAAAGCGCCTTCAGGCCACTGACAGTGATCCACTGGAGATAGTTTTTCGATATGCGAGCAGCCGCCGCCATACTTGGGAAAAGCGCATCGGGAACGGAAGAGGTCAGGGAGTTGGTCAACTGGTAGACCCGATTAGGACCGGAGAAGAGTCCCACTGTGGCCGAATCACTTACTGTGCTTAATTGCACGATACCTACTCGATCATACACTCTGCGGGCTCCCAGCGTCAGGCCAATCGGCCATGCCTCCCTCAGCAAAAAGCGCCATACTCTCAAGTTTACGCTAGGGCGGGGACGAGGGAGATGTATCCAGCAGATAATGAAAGCCGAGGTCAGCCGGATGATGGCAGCGAAAAGGAAGACCAAGAAAACAACCACTAGGCCCAGATCCAGCCAAACGACGAGTAGGATGCCGACGACCCAACAGGCACGGTCCAGCAAGGTGATGATGGTCTCATAACCCATTATCTCATAAGCGCGCAAGGCGGTGACCAACGTATTGGCGTAGGTACGGATGCCACTTTCCAAGGCGCAGATGGACAAAAGAAGCCACTCCAGAGAACCGAAAGAGCAGGCGATGGCTGCCGTCATCACCACGACTAGAAAGAGAAGCACCAATAGGGTCTTCAGGACCAACGTCTGGCCGAGGAGCCTCGAACCGTGCTCGCGTTGTTTCGCGATTTCTCGGTTTAGGATAACATTAAGGCCGATGTCCCCCAGGATGCTGCAGGTGCCTACAAATGCGTAGATGCTAGTATAGAGCCCGTATCCTGCCTTGCCCAGATAACGAGTCAGCAACGGTAGTATCAGCACTGTCACAAGGGCGGTTGCGGCCTGAGAAATGAAAAGCGCAAGCGAGTTGCGTGCAGTCCTGCCAAGTACAGTGCTCCTGCAGGTACCCTGAGTCTGCAAGCCTCTCTTCGCTCCGTGCTGTCTCTTAAGTTCAGGCAATAGTCCCTCTAGATATAGCCCAAGTCGCTTAGACGATCCAGAACCTGCTTTTCCTCGCTCATTTCATACCCACTTTGTCTGCCTGCCATATCAAGGACATTTTCAAGGTACTGGACAGGGTGACGTGCTCGATACTGAGAATCAATTACCTCGCTCAGCACCCTTCCATCCATATCAGAGGGGATAGGAACATCCATCAGGTATAAAATCGTCGGTGCGATATCCTGCAGTCTAGCCCCTTCGATGTGAGCACCAGGCGTGATATTCTCACCCCACAGCATACAAATGCCGTTTAACTTATGGGAGGCATTCGGGCGTGTGAGTTGAGCCAATTGCCTCTTATCGAGTATCTCGACCGGGTACTTACGTTGGGAAAGTGTACCGTGAAGAGTGAGCGGCATATATGGTTCACTAGCCCATACCACCAAGAGATCAGGGATTAGATTCAGGAACGGTCCATGGTACAGTTCCTCCCGTTTGTATACCCGGGCCACGAGCGGTTCGTCTGTCAGGGGATCTCGCATACCCAGCAGCCGCTGTGCAATTTCGTCCCGCAAGGCTTCGTACTCCGCGCCAGGCGATACGATGCCCTTCGGTTCTCGTCCCTTCAGGTTGATCCAGATCGTTCCTCGGACTTCAAGTGAATAGGCACGCGTGCGGTCCCAGTCAATGTCGGAAAGCACAAAGAGGGAGGGGAGTTGACGACGCACTTCCGAGAACCTACCCAGCAGCCATTCTCTAGGCCGCCTTGGAACCGTACTACGTATCCACACCCACATCCTCCACAGTTCCTTAGTCAAGAACTGACTACGGAACCGCTGGAGACGGTTGCTCTGAAATGAAAGCCAGCCTTGGTCTCGCAGCCAAGTGTTTAGATATACTACGCGGTCCCCAACGGGTCCTGCACCATGGTCAGACAGAACGATCAAGGTCTTTACCTCAGACATGTACCGGCCAAGCAACTGATCCATATGCTGATAGACCTGAAGGATTGCTTGGGAGAATTGTTCATCTTCCGGCTGGCGATGGGGATGATTAGGGTCTAGGTTTTTCCAGAACCAGTGCTGGACTAAGTCCGTGGAACGAAAGAGGATGACGAAGAGATCACAAGGGAAGCGAGAACGCAGGAATTGTCCTACTTCGTAGCGCTTCTCTTCTGAACGGATTAATTCTTTTACAAGGCGAGCAGGGTCCTGCCGGGGACCATACATCAAAGGGAATGACCGTGTTTCGATGGTATAATCCGGAAAGCGCTCCAGGAGTTCCTCCTGAAGCTCAGGCGGATGGGTGAAGCGGCTTTGAATAGAGGGAGTGTCCATCCCTGAGATGAGGAAGCCGTTCACTGGCTCAGGCGGATAAGTCATCGGCATATTCAACACACCGACCTGTTTGCCCAGGCTGCTTAGGTACGCCCAAAAAGTTCTGCTGTGCCGATTTGATGCGTTGACAATCTGGAGAGCGTAACTCCCCGGTTGGCGCATGATAAAATCAACAATACCATGCTTCCCCACATTCTTGCCGGTCATAAAAGTGGTCCAGGCCGGCGCCGTCATAGGAGGAACAGTGGAGAGCAGAGGGCCTGCAGCCCCTTCACGCAGAATACGGGCTATATTCGGCAACCGACCCTCCTGAACCCAAGGATGGATCAGATCGAAAGTGGCACCATCCAGCCCAACAACAATGATCTTCTCGGACATCACTTGCTAGTTTCCATACACTTCATTCAATGGGGTGCGTGGATTTACATTATAGTGCAAATTGAGAGAGGTGCAAGGACGCTTGCACCTGTGGGTTTTCGGAATAGAAACAGCAAACGGCATCCCTTGATTGACTTACCGTCACACGGGGCGGATGCTGATCGGATATATTTCAAAGGGGCTTCGATTCGTCTGCCGCGTGATATGACCAGACGCAGGGATTTGTTGCAAAAAGAAAATCTGGCCTCCATATATAGAGGCCAGATTCCTGTGCGTGTACTAACCAGTAATAAGGGGCTAGTCCAGCGGCTCGGCGTTAAACGCACCGTACCGGTCCGCTGACCAGAGCAAGTCTGACGTGGCCACTATAGGCTGATCGGACGTTACCACAACCGTGCCCTTCCAGTCATCACCCAGCACATCGCCAAAGGTGGAGGTACGCAGGTTCATCCCGTCCACGATCTGATACTGCACGGCTGACTGGTCAAGATACTCCATGGCCAAGGTACCGTCCCAGTTGTAGAAATAGAAGTCAATATCATTGGCAGTACCGGTGCCCACATTCATTACGCGCAGCAAATTCCACCGGTTATCGGCTGGCTGGTTACGGCGACGCCAAGCGGTAGGGATGGCCAACGTGGTCGCTGCATCATCATCAGTGACGGAGGCGTACATAGCCGACGTAGCCTGGCGCATTTTCACATTGAAGACAACCGCTGCAATGTTAGCCCCAGCCTCACCCTCAACCACTGCCGACCCAACCCAGATGCAATAACCGTCAGTCCAATCACCAAGGCTGGTGTTGGAGGGAGTAGAAGTGTCATCCCAATACTCCAGTTCTTGATAGAACTCAGCACCACCCGGCGTATCGGCTCCGGTGCGGGTATTATAGCCGTGTGCACAGCCAGCGCAGAGTGTATCGTTGAAAGAGCGAGTTAGACCGGTAGCTTTACTGTAGAAGGTCACGGTAATGTCCACTGGATTGTCGAGATCGAAGTTTTGCACGATAATGGAAGTCAGGCCCTCCCATTTCCCGTGCCGTGCATCCGTGGCTTCGTACAATTTACGCTCGACATTGGTCAGGTAGATTTTCTCACCGCCACCGGTCAGGGCGCTGTAGGAGGCCGCATACTCAGTCCAGGTATTCAACAGGGCCGCAGCCACTGGATTGTCTGCCTGGATAATGACCCCACCGGTCCAGTTACCATTCGCTGCCCAATAAGCGGTTGCCGTGAAATCCGGCACGCCGGGGGAAGTCGGATCAGTCATGTCATAGGTGTTCATACCATTGCCGGGAATGGTGTCATTGTAAGGCCCATAGCTAGTGCCATCACGATCAATGTAGGTGATCTGGATATTTGTATCGGAGGAACTGGTGTTCTGGACCGAGAAGGTGGAGTACTGGGTAATGTCCCCCGTCCCTCCGGCCCGGGCATAAACCGCGTAGGGCAGGTAGAGGGTCTCAGCAGGCTCGGAGAAACCATTGTAGTAACCTACCCGCATATCATCCGTAGCGCTGCCGCCCTCAAACATTAGCTCGGCGACAGAGGCTATTGGCTTGTCAGAGCTCACGACCATCGAACCTCTCCAAGGGCTGCTCAGGCCCGAGGCGTCGGCCTCGAACTCGTACCCGCCGTAGCCGGTGATGGTCCGTGAAAGCTCAACATCCGGCGAGGCACCGCCGCTCTCCGGCCAGTACGCGGCCACAACCTCGGTCGTGTCGGGAGAAGGCTGCAAGCCCATCACGAAGACATCAGCATCAATCGTACCTGGCGTTGCATCAGCAGCCAATGCAACCCCAACCATGCCCAGTACGAGCACCAAGGCTCCTAGTGTAGACAACTTCTTTTTCATAACTATTTTCCTCCTTTAGTTAAATTTTGAGTGGGAATAAGAGTAGAACACATCTGCTCTTCCACTCATTGTTATTATAGCCAGAAACCTACCAAAAGGCAATAATGCTTTAGGATTATTGCGGCTACAACAGCCTACCGTGCCCCACGGGTTCCGCTTCACTCCCGCCAGGTGACAGATGCACCTTCTGGCAGCACAAACTTCCGGCTCTCGGCCACCAATGTCTCCAGTGGGACCCCTTTGCCCAGATACAGAACCCGTATGTCATAGAATTGAATCACCACCGCTGGCAGACTATCTACCCACGCCGCCATAGAGCCATCCCGGTCTATGTTAACCCGCTGCCCCCATCCCTGCACAAACCACATACGCGGGTAGGTATGGTAGATCTCCTGTACTGCCTCCAGGGAGAGGCTGGGCAAGAAGTGTTTCTTGAGGGATGGTTGATACAGGTCCAGGAAGCGGTCGTAGGCAGGAGCCGAGATAGGCTGATTAGGTTGGACATTTTCGACGAGGAACTGGGCTACGCCGCGCAGGTCCATCTTCCGTTCCTCGTAATAATCATCCAGACCTAAAATGCCAGGCACGATGAAGACGAAGGCGATCAGCAAAATTGCCAGTGCTATGCGGCCTCCCCGTCGCGGGACTGCGTGGGCCAATCCAGCAGCCCCTGCTGCGATGAGGCCATAGTAAAACGACGCTAAGAAGATCAGATATCTGGATAGCAGTTTCCGCGGCGTGACGAGATACAGCACGCCCCATGGCACAGCGAACCACAGGGTCACTAAAAGCAACACACGCCAACGGCGTTGCCAGACCAACGCTCCTAACCCGACGCCCGCCAGTCCTAGGGCCGGCCATAGGATCCAGCCCCCGCCGACCCCCATCTCTGCTAGTTTGTCAGCTATGACTGCGAAGCCGATCTGCATCCCGCTTGCCGCTGCCTCCTTGCTCAACTGGCGTTCGAAGAAGTTCACCTGCATCACGGGTACCCAGGGTAAGTACGCCAGGACAAAAGCCAGCAGGCTTAGGCCGAACGCGCGAACGCGGGGAGGGGGAGGCCACCCTCTGCCCGTCTGCCACTCTAAAAGCCAGGCACGTCCAAGAACCAGTGCACCGAATAATCCCTCCGTGGCCACGGCGAAGAGGGCGAAGTAATGAGTGTACAGTGCTAGCGCCAGGAAGCAACAGAACCCTACCCACTGGCAGCGCTCATCGGTGTGAATCGCCCGCCACAGGAAAGCCATCGAGAGGGCGCTGAAGAGCAGAAAAAGTGTATAGGCCCGCGCTTCTTGGGAATATCGGATCAGAAAAGGTGAGATGACGGCCATGCTGACCGCTAGTCTTCCCTCCAGCCGTCCCCACAGTCGCCGCACCAAGATGTAGATTGCCGGAATAGCCAGCAGGCCGAAGCAGGCCGCAGGGAAGCGAAGGAGGAACTCGCCCTCACCCAGGTAGAGAATGAAGTGGAATGGGATCATCGCCAGAAGCGGCTGTGCCTGGCGACGAAGCATATGGGGCATTTCTATAAGGGAAAGAGAAGCATAACGCCAAGTGAAGATCTCATCGAACCAAAAACTGTCCTCGCTGAGCCGATGCAACCGCAGGGCCCAGGCAATCCACAACGACAGAATCCAAAAAGACAGTGAATTGGTGTGTGAGATGGTATTTTCCGTCATCCACCCCGCAATTAAACCCTGCTTCCAGTTTTTCCTTCGTCCACCTGCTCCCCCATCCAGGTTGTCCAACTTACACCCTCCTGGTACGGTTCCCTACCAATACCCCAGGTCACGCAGCCGCTGTTCCACTACTTCCTCGTCGCCAGGAGCGAATACTTCGACGGACCGGGGTTTCGGCATGTGCACCCGTTGCCGCACTTCCGGTTGTCTGGATACTAACGCTGGATCGAGCATAGAGTAAAGAACACGCCCGTCCATATGGTCAGGCACAGGCTGATCAAGCAGGTAGAGGATTGTCGGCGCCAGATCGAAGATGGTCGCCCTCTCCACATGGATACCCTGCTGCACTCCCCGTCCCCAGGCGATTAGAATCCCATCGCGCATATGGTCACCGGAGAGAGTGGTATAGCCAAAAGCATACTCCCCCCACGGTTCGTTAGCCGCAAAGTGAGTGCGTCGCTCCTCCGGTACCTCATGCCAGACGACACGTAAATCAGGGCTTTCGTCGGTGAAAGGCCCTTCATATAATGCATCCCGTCGCCACACCTCGGCCACCACTGGTTCGCCGTAAAGGGGATCGCGCAGAGCCAGTAACCTCTCCCGCAGTTCCTCGCACAATGTATCGTACTCAGTCCCCGGCTCCACGATCCCCTGTGGCTCGCGTCCTTTTACATTTAGCCAGAACCCGTTGTCCGTCGTCCAGAATACTCTCGTTCGCGCCCAGTCCACGTCCCACGCCAAGGTCATGCTGCGCAACCGGCTGGGGACAGCCCAGCCGGGGAGCAGCCGTACCGCCGCTCGCTTGACGAGGCCGCCCAACCCTGTTCGCTTGAAGAACCGCCGTCCCCAAGCGACAGCGGCGGACGTGCTATGCCGCCATCGGAGATACCCCTCCTCGGCGAGCCACCGGTTGGGGAAGAAGAACTGGTGCACGCCTCCCAATCCGTGGTCTGACATCACCACCACTGTCGTCGTCCGCGGATCGACAGCCTCCAACAGTTCTCCTACTAGGTGATCCAACTGCTCATAATGAGCGGGGATTGCGTCACCGAATCGCTCCGCGCTGGCCGGATCGTGGAGGGGATGCCGGGAATCCATATCGTCCCATAGGTAAGTCTGCAACCTATCCAGACCGGTGAACACTACTATAAAGAAATCCCATGTCCCCAGTTCCCGCATCAGGAAACGGGCTGCAGCCGCCCGTCGCTCTGCTCCCTCTGTGACCTCCCGTTGAAGACGTTCTTTCATATCTATACGTGGCACAGCGCCCAGGATCGTCGGCTCCAGGCGATAGCCGGGTACGGCTTGAAGAAGCCGCTCCCCCAACTCCGGGGGATAGGTGAAATTGCTGCGGAGATCAGGCGTTAGCATCCCCGCCACCAACACACCTTGCACTGGCGCAGGTGGGTAAGTCACAGGTACGTTCAACACCCCCACGCGCAGCCCCTGCTCGCTCAGCAGATGCCACAAGGTGGGCAGCCGCACCATGTTCGCATTGATCAACTCGACGCCGTAGTCCCCTGCTCTCTTACGCGCGAAGTCGTACACTCCGTGGCGGCCCGGATTGCTGCCCGTCGCGAAGGAGACCCAGGCCGCGGCGCTCACGTAGGGGATGCTGGAACGGAGCGGGCCGTGCACTCCCTCCGCCATCAGACGACCCAGGTTTGGCAGTCTGCCGGTTTCTAAGAGTGGTTTCATCACCAGCCAGGTTGCCGAATCGAGGCCAATGACCAGAACCTTGGGGGCATTGGGGTGGTGTCCCATGATTCTTTCCCTACGGTTCCCTGCGCTCGAAACGTCCGGCTGCAAAGTCCCACACGCCGCGCCAGATCCCCCACCACACATCGAAGTCCTCATCGCGCGCCACCGCCTTCACGGCCTGCCACCCCCAAAGAAGGGGGAAGTAGAAGCCAAACTGCACCCAATGGTGCCAACAGGCGTGCTTACGCATTGTGAGGAGCCGGTTGCGCGTCATATGGTAGTAGGTGAATGCTCCTCCCCACCGTCGCGCACTATACCCCACCTTATGCCAGATGACCGCGTCGGGGCAATATAGAATCGCATACCCTGCCTGAAGGAGACGCAGTGAGAGATCCACATCCTCACCGAAGAAGAAATAGCGTGGGTCGAACAACCCCACCTGCTCCACGGCTGCCCGCCCCAGGAGCAGCCCACAGCCTGTGGCGAAAGAGACTAATCTAGCGTCGTCAAACTGCCCTATGTCCTCCTGGTCTATGCCCCGATGCAGGGCGCTTCCCTGCCTCCAGTCTATAGTTCCCCCTGCGTACCACAGCCGCCGTGGTGAATCCATGTAATAGATCTTGGGCACTACAGCGCCGATCCACCGATTTTGCCCCATTGCGTTTACCATCCGCTCCAGGGTATTCTCAGCGACCGTCGCATCATTGTTTAGAAGGAACAGGTGCGTGGCCGACGGGTCGTCCAGGAAGCGCTCTGCTCCCAGGTTGTTGGCCCGACCGAACCCCAAGTTTTCCCCCGCTTCCAAAACCTCCACGGTTGGGTGACAGGTGCGGATGGCCTGGACCGAGTCGTCCATAGAGCCGTTGTCCACGACCAGGATGTGAACCGGTCGCAGCGTGGAGCGCATAATAGATGCCAGGCAGGTCAACGTATCTTCCCGCCCGTTCCAGTTTACGACGACAACCCATACCTTCGCTGCAGACGAGGGCTCCGGCTCAGACACCCACCGCCTCCTGGTACACTGCCACTGTCTCTCGGGCAGCTTTCTCCCACGAGAACTGGGCTGCGCGGACCAAGCCGGCCAACACGAGCTCTTGTCTTTTTGCCTCGTCACACAGCAAATCGCGCAGCGCTTGGGCCAGCGCGCTGACATCGTAAGGGTCGAAGAGCATTGCCGCCTCCCCCACCACCTCCGGAAGTGATGAAGCGCTGGAGCAAATGACGGGAGTCCCGCAGGTCATTGCCTCCAAGGGGGGCAGACCGAACCCTTCGTAGACCGAGGGATAGACAAAGACCTCTGCCCCCCGATATAAGGCAGGGAGGTCCTCGTCAGACACATAGCCGGGAAAACGAACACGCTGGGCCAGCCCTTGTTCCTCCACTCGCCGAGCGACCTGCGCTCCCTGCCATTGAGACTGCCCGGCAATGATTAGTATCACGTCCTCTTCAATCGCTGCCTTTGCCACCAACATACCGAAGGCTTCCACTAGTCGTCCCAGGTTCTTGCGGGGCTGGATGTCGCCGACAGCAAGGACGTAGCGTCGCCCCTCCGCATACCGTTTCCGCACCTCTGTCACTTTCTCCTCCGGTATATCCACTAAGAACCGATCGTCGGCGGCTTCGTAAACAACTCGAATTTTTTCCTCCGAGATGTGATACCACCGAATTAGATCTCGCTTGGTCCATTCCGAGACAGCAATGACCCGTGCCGCTAAGCGGGAAGAAAGCGGCACGGTGGCGGATAGCAGCCACCGATCTCGAGGAGAGAAGAACTGTGGAAATAACTCGTAGGCGATGTCGTGGACTGTGACGACAGTGGGACAGGGACAGATAGGCGGTGCAGTGTAGCTGACATGCAGTACCTGTGCGCCGATGCGGTGACAGGTACGTGGTATCGCCCATGCTACTCGAGGGATATTCTCCGCCGGACGGACGACCTGCAGTTCGAAGTTCGGCGGCAAGGAGAGCCTGCTTTGCAGGGGAGCAGGATCTGTGACCAGCAGCGTGTACCGATTCTCAGTGTCCACCCGGGTCAGGCCAGTGATCAGACCGAACATATACCACTCGCCCCCTGTCTCCCGCTGGCCGATCATATGGGCGTCAATCGCAACGTGTATCGGCGTCATTTCTCCTTACCTATGCGCTGTCTCAATCCATATACCCCAGCCCGGCCAGACGTTCCTCGATCCAACGGTGCTCCTTTTCGGAATAGGCGTATCCCTCTTGATCTCTCATCTGTGCACCGACCCCGCCGTAGGTAAGGGGATGCGCGGCAAACCACTCGGCCAGAAACGCTTCCTCCACCACCCGTCCCTCCGCGTAGACAGGAACTGGCTCCCCCATCATATACAGGACTGTCGGGAGCACATCACGCATGTCCACCCGGGTGATGGTGACTCCGGAGCGGATTCCTGGTCCATGCAGGATCAACGTCCCATCCATACGGTGGTCGCCAGTGATAGTGAGGGCATTAATTTCCTGCTCTGTAAGCAGGCGGATCGCCGGGCCACTGTGGTCGCCCCTGTGGATACTAAACTGGGACGGGGATTCCACCTCCACCAGTAAGTCGGGGATACAGTCCAAGAACGGCCCGTCGAATAGTTCCTCCCGCCGCCAGACCTTGTGCACCACCGGTGCGCCTGTCTCCGGGGCCGCCATGCTCTCCAGAGCAGCAATGATCTCACTGCGCAATGTCTCATACTCTATACCGGGCTCCACGATACCCTGCGGGTCTCGTCCCTGCAGATTAATCCAGATATTGCCACGCCGTTCCTCGGAAAAGGCCTGGGTGCGAGACCAGTCCACGCCCGCGAAAAGTTCATAGCCGCTCAGCCACCTCCGCCAGCGATCAGGCCACATCCGGCGGAGCCAGGTCAGTCGTTGGTAAGGGAACAGGCTATACGCCACTCCCTTTAAACGTGTGATCCCATCGGCAACCCAATGCCTGGCACGACCTTCGGGGCCACCATCCTCCTCAAAATGAAGCCAACCGTGGGAGGCAAGCCAGCGGTTCAGGTGGATAGCCCTGAGCGCGCGCCCTCCGGATCCATGATCCGAGACGATCACGATAGAAACGTCGCCGCCTAACTCCTCCAACAGATCCCCTAGGCACTCGTCCGTACGCTGGTATACCGACAGGAGTACATCACCTAACTGTCCAGCCAGCACCGGGTCATGGCCGGGGAAGGCCGGATCGTGCAGGTGCCAGAAGAAGTGCGCTGCCCCGTCCGTGGCACTAACAACAAACATGCAGAAGTCCCAATCCCGTGTCCGTGTCAAGTGCCGCACGGCGGCAAAACGGATGTCCACTTCGTTCAGTAGTTCCTCCCGAGCTTTCCCAGGGCGGCCAAGTCGCATCCAGCGCCAGTCGTTAGGCACAATCACGTAAGGACAGCCAAGCACTCTTTCTAACTCCTCCCGAACCCCCGTCGGATGTGTGAATGAACTGTGGAGGCCGGGCGTGTCCCTGCCAGCAACGAGAACCCCGTTCACCGGTTCTGGCGGGAAGGTCATCGGCACGTTGACCACGATGACGCGACGGTCGCGCTCGCTGAGGACCGTCCACAGCGCTGGGGCAGCCCGAAAACTAGCGTTCGTCAGGCGGAAGCCGTAGATTTCCAGATCCCGCTCCCAGAAGTCAAATAATCGGTGGCGGCCGGCATTCACCCCGGTCACCATCGTTGTCCATGCTTGTGCTGTATAGGGATGAACAGTGGAACGAAGTGGGCCGGATGTGCCATGCTGGAGCAACCACGCCAGTGTCGGCAGTTTCCCCTTTTCGGCCCAAAGGCGGATCAGATCCAGTGACGCTCCATCAAGCCCTACGACGATGACCTTGCTCATCTCAGTCTAGATATCCTAGATCGCTCAAGTGCTCTTCCAAGAGCCGCCGCTCATCCGGGGTGTATGCCTTCTCGTCTGACGTGCCTCGGACCGAGATACGGTCAGCCAGAGGTTCGCGTCGTGGCAATCGTGCTGCTAGCCAGTCGGGATCCAGGATCTCCTCCAATACACGACCATCCATCTCAGAAGGCACTGGAAGCCCGAGTAGGTATAGGACGGTTGGTGCCACGTCTATGATCGCTGCCTCCCTGCGGTCGTGCATCTGTCGCATCCCGGCCCCTGCAGCGATCAGGATTCCATCCCGGGCGTGCCCTCCCTGTCCCTCACTGCTCACATCCACAAAGATATCCCCCTCGTAGGCGACCTCCGGGGTACACTCATATCCTTCGATAGGCTCGAAGAGGATATCAGGGGCCAGGTGGAGGAAGGGACCCTGATAGATTGCCTCGCGCTCATGAACGTGCTTTATCACTGGAAGCCCATTACGGGGATCACGTAGTTCAGCCAGTCCAGTGATGATCTCAGAACGCACCTCACGGTAATGCCGACCGGCCACGACCACCCCTTCGGGCTCTCTCCCCACCACGTTGATGTGGACGGCGTTCTCGGACGCATCACCCGAGTAGGCCAGGGTGCGAGTCCACTCCAGTGTGCGAGTAACAGCAAGAGTTCGCCGTCCCCAGAGCAGAAGCCGCCTGGGAAGAAGCCGCTTCAGCCAACCTCGTGTCCTCTTGGCGTGTCGTCGCGCGGCTCTTGCTCCCTCCCTGAACTCTAGCCACCCTCCTTGGGCCAGCCACTCGTTCAGGCGAACTTGGGTGTGCAGCCCACAGAAACCATGGTCAGACATGACAAGAATCGTTGTCTTATTGTCACGCCGTGCCAGTAGGTCCCCCAAGGCCTGATCTACTGCCTGATAGACCGCGAGCACGCGCTGACAGGTGCGATCCTTTCGTGCTGCCTCTGGCTCTTGGATTAACCGCTCAATGTAGCGCCATGCGAAGTGCTGAATCCGGTCAGTGGCAACGAAGACGAGGACGAAGAAATCTGTCGGTCGCTCTGCCAGCAACTGGAGCGCCACACGCGTCCGGCCCTGCACTGTGGTGACCAGGTCGTCCGCGAGGTTGATGATTTGCTCCTCAGTGCGAAGCTCCCGCTCACGGCGACCGATGTGGAGATCAACCACATATTTCCGCGTGCGCAGCATGCGCTGGATGTCCTCAGGATAGGCGACAGCCAGATTCCCGTCCGGGGACAACATGCCCGAAATCACATACCCCTGGAGCGGCTCCACAGGATACGTCATCGGCACATTAATCAGGCCAGCCGAGAGGTTGAACAGGTTAAGGAACTCCCATATACGGGGGGCACGGATGGCGGAAGCATTGCAGACGGGACGTTCCCAGCGCCCCCACATCGGTCCCCGGAAGGCATAGACGCCATGTCGCCCGGGATTACAGCCCGTCAAGAAGGAAGCCCACGCCGGGGCGGTGATAGGAGGCAGGGTCGAGAGCAAGGACACCGTGGTCCCCTCGTGCATCAGTTGTGCCAGATTAGGCATCCAGCCGCGCGCTGCGAACACATCCAGCAGCCGGAACGTGCCTCCGTCGAGCCCGATCACCCAGACGTGCTCTGCGCGAGGTTCCATAATGGAAACAAGATCCGACACTGACCGCTTACCTCATCTTCTGGCCTGACCTACCGAGACTAACTGGTGGAACAGGGACTCGTAGGCATCGGTCACTTGCTCCCAGTCGTAATGGCGGGCCACGTGCTTCAACGCCTTCTGCCGGTATTGCTCGACCAGCTCTGGTTGGTTGAGCAACCTCTGCAAGACCCGCCGCAGTGCCCGTCCGCCTTCCTGTCCAGCATAACTCAGCCCGGCCGCCCCGATCGTCTCCAGGTTCTCCTGTGTGTCGTTGACGACGACGCAGTTACCGAGCGCCATTGCTTCCAGTAAGGCCGGATGAGTCCCGCCAACTGCTGAAGTCTCCACGAAGACATAGGCGTTGCTCGACAACTCTTCGTACCCCTCACCGAACACATAGCCGGTGAATATGACACGGGGATCAGTATTCGCTTTCAAGCGGGCGATGTAATCTTCTGCGTACGGTGCGTCGCCGACGATGACGCACTTATAATCGGTCTGAAGCCCAGCGAATGCCTCGATAAGGTGGTGAACACAGTTCTCCGCAACTAGGCGGCCTACGAAAAGTACATATTCCCGAGGGCGCAATCCAAACCGGGCCAGCCACTTGCCGGCTGGACGGTGCACTACATCTGCCCCGTAGGCAATGTATATAGTCTCTGCGCCGTACCGCTTACGGTAGTACTGCTGCACCGCGCGCGAGTCGGTGACGGTCGCGTGAGGCAGGCGAGTAGCTACGCGCTCCGCCCAGCGGATGTAGACCTTCGATAGACGGTTCCACTTCTCCCGTCTCCAATCCAGCCCATCCACATTCAAGACCACTTTCTGCCCAGCCAGACGTGGGATCCAAGCCAGGGGGCTGTTACCGACGATGAACATCATAACTACATCGTAGTCCTGGCCCAAAGCATGAAGAGTTGAAAGAAAGGTGTGAAGGATCGTGTCCAGATACTTGTTCTTGATAGTGGGTAAACGGACGAGCCGCATGCCGCGATAGGTGGGTTCGCGGTAATGGATATGGTGACTACGGCAGTATACAGTAACCTTGTGCCCACGTTTCACCAGCCGGCTGCCCAGTTGCTCGACGCAGGTCTCGAATCCACTGTAGGAGGCGGGTACTCCTCGCGTCCCCAACATCGCGATCTTCATAACCTACGTTGCTCACCTCCCAACCCACACTGGATAGCCGTCCTCCACCCCTGGTGTGTTGGTCAACTGGCGGGATATGCGCTGTTCTAGATCCAGGACGTAGAGGTTGTAACCACCTTGCTCCTCATGGGCGTAATAGATCAGACGGCCATCGCCGCTCCAATAAGGTTCTCTACTTTCTTCACTACCATCGGTCAACCGCTCGATCTCGCCAGTCTCGATATTGAGGAGGTAGAGTTCCCAGTGGCCGGTATAGTTGCCCTGGAAGACAATGTAGTTGCCATCCGGCGACCATCGGGGGCGCCACTCATCCATCATAGAATCGGTCAGCCGCTGCAAGTTGGACCCATCGGGGCTCATGACATACAACTCGCCGCGTCCCTCCCGATCGGAGGCGAAGACGATTCGAGTGCCATCAGGTGACCAATCAGGCATCATATCATTCTGAGGACTACTTGGGATTTCCCTCACCTCACCTCTTTCCGGGGACACAGCGAAGAGGTGAAAATGGCTGGCCCTTGTGGCATAGAAGATGATTTCATCCCCGTCTGGCGACCAATCCGGACACATTGCAATGCTGTCCTTCATATATGTGATACGCTCTGGATCCGCACCATCCGTGTTCATTACATATATATCCTGCCCGCGTGGGTTGAAACGCGTACGAGCGAATGCAATGCGCGTGCCGTCCGGCGAGAGAGCAGGCTCAATCTCGTGGTCAGGCGAATCCGTGAGACGGCTCACCTCTCCTGTCTCAATATCCAGCATATAAATATCGTAGTTCCCTGCCCGATTAGAATGGAAGAGCAATCTACCGGCATCACTCTTAGGAGTGGCTATGGGCGATAGGAATGGCGATGTTACAGGGGAGAGCCCAGGCTGCGGTGTTGTTGGACGAGGCCGACATCCTACTATCGCAGCCATCAGAAGCAAAGTAATGATCGTACCCCTTGTCATTATACATAAGGTTTGTCTTTTGACCATTTGCTCCTCTTAATATTTTTGGTGCTCCAAATTCGGATTTGCCCTAGATTGATCCCCAGAAGTACGGCACAATTAGCATCCCTAAACAAAGCGCATCGAACGCCACCATCAGCCCGACAGTCATTAATGTTCCCACACGTTCCCACCGACGTGGTAACACCTGATAGAACCCCCAGGCCATCAGAACGGCAATAGCGAATACACCTGGAAAGAGATACCGACCCTGGGGCAGCCAGTAAGTTCCTCTGTGGACAATCATGGGCAGGAGTGTTTGGAGAAATAACAGGACTAATCCACCCATCAAGACAAACAAGTAGCCGTTCCGCCACTCACCGCTTGATCTGCCTACAATGAAGACCAGGTTGCCCGCCAATGCTAACAGGCAAATCAATGTGATCGGTCGATACCAACTTGGAGGTAGAAACAATGTCACCGAGCCGAAAAGACCCCAGAACGACTTAAAGCAGAAAAATGCCGCATATGCATATTCCCGCCAAGCCTGCCGACTCCATGAATGCGGACTCAATATCAACTCCACCAGGCGTGCAGATACGCCAATTCGACGGGCAACACCGCTCGCCAAGTTGAACAATCGGCTCTCTTCTTGCTCGGCGGAACTGTTGCGCAATAAGTTCGCTCCATGTCCAGCCAGAAGCGCCAGATTGTCAAACAGGAGTGAACCACCCACGCCCCCACAAGATAACCGTACTGCTATCCATCGGGCATTGGGGGCCACTGTATGGGTCAGGGAAAAAGGCTGCCACTCTTTCCCCACTATCACCTCCACTTGGGAATGACTCTCACTATCCCGGATCGACACTATTCCTACTCCAGTACCTGTTGTGGCGCGAGCCCAGCCGCTCAATGTAACAGGCTGTCCAGCTACCTCTCTTGTTGTCTCCGGTAACAAGGTTTGGATAACCCATCCATCGTCGCACGCCCCGACCAACAGGGCTGCGCTCCCTTCATAAGCGCTTTCCTCAGTACGGGTTGGACCGTAGAGGTTCCCGCCCCGAAGCCAACCCGCCGCATTGCCACTGGGCAAAAGTTTCAGAACCAACACGGTCCCTGTCAATAGAACTACACCTGCTCCCAGCGCCAGCCATATCCACCGCGGAAGCCGTCTTCCTCGCGTCCACCAGTATATAGGAATAGCCAACAATGTCGTTGGGATCAGAAACAAGGTTGTTTTCTTGCTCAGCATAGCCAGTGCTAGCATTGCCAGTACTACAACGCCCCGTCTCCAGGTCAATCCATTCCGGAAAACGGGAATTAGGCTGGCGAAAAAAAGGGTACTGGTCAACACTCCTATTGCATCACTGTTGACAGAGGCTCCCATCTGTCCTAGTACTGGTAACAAGAGCACGAATGTTGGCGGCACTACTCGCATAAAGAGCGATTCCGCAAACAACCTCCATGTCATCAGCTCCGTTAACCCTATTGCTGCTGCTAACAACAGCACGGATACCCCCCGCCCTATATACATACCTATCAGCAGGTTCTGGTCCCCGATCAATCGCAAGAGACCCCCGACCAGCAGGTAGTACAGCGGTCGCTCATCTCCTACCTGAGGGCGGGAATGCCTCAGCCAGCGATCATTTGGATCAGTGAAGCTAGCAGGTAAAACTTCCGGAGTAGGCTGGCGGCACAAACGCCAGTAATCGAATCGGTACATAGATTCCAACACGCGCCGCTGGAACTCAATAGAGATAGCCTCTGGACCCACTGTGGGCCCATACCGGCTCACCAGCCAGGCGTACTCGAAATGACCATGTTCATCGTTTGATTGCCAAGGGGGAATTACTGCAGCGTAGATAAACCCTCTAAATAGCGCCAATGCAACAAAAAGCAAGGTCACTCGCCAATGAGCGGGGCACTTACTGAGAGAGGCACCCCCAGCCCCCTGATCCCCGAAAGCACTGGAGCGGTACATGCGACTCACTCCGACGGATGAACCGTTAGAGGCTCGCGCTACGCCCCTACTCCTCCAACTCATACAGCACGTCCAGCAAATCGTCCTTGCACTGCTCCAATCTGTCCCGATCACCCGATTCCAGCACCTCCTCCAGGGCTGCTACGGCCGCTTGCAAGCCCTCTCGCTCTTCCGGTTCCAGTTCCTCCTTCAATAGCAGCCGCGCCCGCGCCAGCAACGGCCCTGCCTCATCGTCCCACAACTGCAATTCCGCCCGCGCACGGGCGATCTCGGCTGCCCCCATGCGCGTCGGTGAGGCGGTGACGGTGATACCCTTCTTCTTCTTCGTGCGCCGATCCGTCGCCTCTACGTGCAACACGCCGTCTATGTCCAGGCTGAACTGCACGGTCACTTTCGGCCACTCGCCCCACCGCTCCGGCTTGAGCCCCTTCACCATAAACTCTCCCAGTAGTGTGTTCCTCTCCGCCACCGGGCTCTCCCCCTGGTAGACCCGGATGCGGACCGTTTCTTGGTCGGGGAAGAGGGGGGTGAAGACCTCCTCCTGCGTCACCGGCACGACGGTGTTGCGCGGAATTAGGACTTTGTAGAGGCCAGGAATGATGCGTCCCATCTGAATGTCCGCCACTTCGATGCCCAGCGAGTGCGGCGTTACGTCCACCAGGATGGCGTCCACCGGCTGACCGGCGATGATGGCCGCCTGAACCGCCGCTCCCAGTGCCACGACCTCACGGGGATGGACGGCGCTGCGAGGCTCCAACCCCAGATGGTTACCCAGCAGTTCCCGCACGCGGGGAATGAG
>Ga0164311_10000275_pt1 | contig 21453 bp, 6 predicted proteins | sample GuaBasSedimGuay2_FD_121796 | JGI IMG/M metagenome (GOLD analysis project Ga0164311, IMG submission 121796) | Subseafloor sediment microbial communities from Guaymas Basin, Gulf of California, Mexico - Guay2, Core 4569-9, 9-12 cm | ecosystem: Environmental > Aquatic > Marine > Hydrothermal vents... | reverse complement strand
TTTTAAACCCTTTGGAAACTAAATAACGTATTGCTAAATTTTCAGCTTTTTCTCCCTTTTCCTTAGAAGAAAGTCTTAAAAATAAATTTTTAAATTTCATTTTTTAAAACATTTATAATAAATTCTATGAATATAACAAAGACCATACTTTTTAATCTTTTCAAGATGAAGCTTAGTTGCATAACCTTTGTGCTGAAAAAAGGCATATTGAGGATAAAGCTCATCAATCTTCTTCATATATCTATCTCTTGCTACTTTTGCTAAAATAGAAGCTGCTGAAATAGAAAGGCACATCCTATCTCCATTAACTATAGCTTTTTGCAAACCTTTATATTCTGTAATAACATAAGGACCATCCACCAAAACTAATTGAGGTTTGATTTTTAAATTTTTCAAAGCTTTGAGCATTGCTTTAAAGGTTGCTTTAGAAATACCTATTTGATTAATTTCTTCTGCTTCTACATAAGAAATAGCATAATCAAGAGCAATTTTGCAGATATAATTGAACAATTCTTCTCTTTTTTGTGGAGAAAGAAGTTTCGAGTCTTTTATTTCTGAATATTCAAATTCTGAAGGTAATATTACTGCTGCAGCAAAAACAGGACCAGCAATAGCTCCACGACCTGCTTCATCCACTCCAGCAATAAGAGAATATCCAGATTTTCTAAATTGAAACTCTAAATTTGAACAAGCTGAAAGATTAAATAGTTTCTCTTTCAAAATTTTTTAAAAATTATTCCATAATTTTATTGTCAAATCTTTCTTTTATACGTGCAGCTTTACCAGAACGTCCTCTAAGATAATAGAGTCTTGCTCTTCTAACCCTTCCTCTCTTAACAATTTCTATTTTTTCAATACGAGGAGAATGGTAAGGAAAAGTTCTTTCTACTCCCACTCCAAAAGAGACCTTTCTTACTGTAAAAGTTGCATTAGTTCCTGATCCTCTTCTTCTTATTACTACACCTTCAAAAACCTGAATCCTTTCCTTTTCTTCTCCTTCCTTTAATCTAAAATAAACTCTCACAGTATCTCCAGGATTAAATTTAGGAAGATCAGTTCTCATATATCTTTTTTCAATTTCTCTTATAACAGGTAACATGTAAATCCTCCTCCAAAATAAAGCTAAGCCAAATATAGCATAATTTAAGAAAAATGCAAATATTAAAAATGATGTTGCTTTTTAGAATAATTTTTATAAAATAGAAAATAAAAAATGGTAGTAAAAATATAAATGAAAGTAACAATAATTTATGATAATACAGCTTATAAAAAAGAGCTTAAAGCTGATTGGGGTTTTTCGTGTCTTGTGGAGGCATTTAATAGAAAAATACTTTTTGATACTGGCACAGATGGAAACATTTTATTTTCAAATATGAAAAAGCTTGGGATTCAACCAAAAGAAATCCAAGATATTTTTATATCTCATTATCATTTTGATCATACTGGTGGACTTTGGATGTTTCTTAGTGTAAATAATAAAGTTACACTATGGATTCCTCCATCTTTTAATGAATCTGTAAATGTAAAAAAAATTATTAAAGTAAATAAACCAATGAAACTTTATGAAGGAATTTATTCTACAGGGGAGCTTGAAGGAATAGAACAATCTCTTTGTATCCAAACAAAAAAGGGTATTGTAGTTATAGTTGGATGTTCACATCCAAAAATAGATCACATTCTTCAAACTGCATCTCAATTTGGAAAAATTTATGGAATTATAGGTGGTCTTCATGGAAACCCTCCCGAGCCATTAAAAAACTTAGATTTAATTTGTGCAACTCATTGCACGCAATATAAATCAAAAATCAAATCTTTTTATTCAGAAAAATATATTGAGGGAGGAGCAGGAAGAATAATCGAAATTGAATAAAATATACGCCTAAAACTTCCTAAAAAGAGAGTTTGAACAAATTAATAAGATTTCCTTAATCAAATTAAGAAAAGCAGCCTTAAAGAAAAACAGAAACAAAAATCAACTAACTAAGTCTAATAAAAGATACCTTCACCAAAAGAGAACATTTGAAAATGGTGCATGAAAGAAACTTCCTTCCACAGAAAAGAACTTGCATTTAAGAAAATTAAAAAAAATTCTACCCTCATATCGCACCTTTATCAAAAATTGCTTGATCATCTTCTTACGCTCCTTTAGGTGAACACTAAACTTTTTATGATTTTTATTCTCAAAGTCTTAAACATCTGTCCTCCTCATAAAGGTGGTTAATTTACGAACCCATTTTTTAAACTTCTTATGTAAAGAAACAGCTTCCCCTTGTTCTGACTGGGGAGAATTTGTTTCCAATTCAAACAATCCTTCATTCATGCGTTTCTCAAAACCTGAAATCGTTGGCTTCTGAAGCCCGGGGAAGTGTCGAAAAACTTCTCCAGCTGTGTTTTCAATTTCTATTCCTGTACCAAAAAAGAAATCGTCCTGCGGCCTACCACCTTTGGTCACATTATTAAGAGCTGTAAGCCCAGGAGTAAGATTCAAAAAATGCAGAAACTGATCTCCTGTGGTCCCTTTTAAGTAAGTAGAAAATCCATAATGAGCATCCTTTCCAAAGATTCCAATATTCAATCTGTTCTTTATATCTACCTCAAGCGGTCTGAAAGGTAAACCGATATATTTTCCTGCCACAAGTGTTGACTCTTTAATGGCTGCAACTCTGCCATCACCTAAGATAAAACCTTGTGGTACTTTCAAAACCACTCCCCCTTTACGAGCCTCTACCAAATCATCCACCCAAAGATTGGCGCCATAAAGTTCTAAATGCACATCTCCTGACCCAGCCACAATGTGTCCCAAGTGAAGATCTCCATCATTAGCTATAGCTAAGTAAAGTCCTCCTGTTTCAGTAACAGCTCCAAGTTTTGATGTTCTTATATCAAGGAGGTTATTCGGAGCACCTATGCCACTTATAGCAACAAGCTCCACCTCTGGAGCATAAAAATCAACATCTGTTGGCACAGTGCCGTAGTCACGATCAAAAATACCTCCAGCAGATGTCACAAAAATCTTACCTCTCGGAGCTCCTACAGTAGAAACCTCTACGTTACCCTTGGTGGTGCTCAAATGAACCTCACCAACAAGGGAAAGCACTAAGCCTAATGGTTCCTCAAGAAAACTCCCAGCCTTGATTTCTACGTTACTTCCGTAAGCCAAAACTGATCCAAATGTTTGCCGAAATGCATGAGCAAGTTCGAACTTATCCTCAGCTCCGAAGATATTAGCTGCAAGGTCCAGAGATTTACCCTTTACTGAAACTTTGCCTGCAGCATAAGTTCCAAAACCAGTTATCTCCACTTGACCATCACTTTCTATCTCTATAGCGTTCACATCTGCGCTTTGTTCAAGCACAGAAAAAGCAAGGGAATCGAGATCCTCAGGCTGCACAGAACCCTTTTCAGCAAGAAGCTTGCTCACCATCTGTGGAACACCAGAGGCAGAAAGTATTAAACCATCCACCCGAAGATTACTTCCAGAGGAAAAGCTTATATTCCCAGGAGAAAGCACCATACCTTCCACTTCTGTTGCACCTTTGCTCCTTATTTCCACACCGTTCTCACCACCCTGGGCTAAGGTCTTAAAAAGATCAGGAAGACCAAGAGAAGTAGCATACTCAAGCACATTTGCAGCTGAAAACACAAAATTCCGAACCAGTATATTACTCTCGCCAGAAAGTTTTATCGCTCCTCCAGCCAGGAGATAAGCTCCACTCTCAAAGCTCTCTCCAGCATCCATCTGAAGATCTTGACTGGCATAAAGAATTGCTCCATCCTCAAGAGTGGTCTTTCCGGCTGAGGTAGTATAAATATTTTCTCCTCCTATGGTGCCAGCAAGATCAAGCACACCGCCAGAAATGAAAAGATCCTGCCCTGCTCCAATGGTGGCATCAGAGATAATGAAACCCGGGGCAGTGATACGAACCTCGTGATCAGGCGGTGATGTTACATCTATATTTGGAGAAGAGACGTCGAGAGTGGGAATCTCACTCGGAAGATCCACTGAGGAGACGATTTCAAGTACAGGATTTAAAGGAATATTTTCAGGTGGAATAAATTCATCAAACTGGTTTCCAAATACGAAATGCACAGTATCCTGAAATAGAGGTGTGTTTTCGATTGCAGAAAAGTAATCCCGGTATGTCCTCCAAGAGTTCGAGGAAGCATCTACCCAGCTTTTAAAATTTTGATTAATCCATTGAAGTTTCTTCACCATTTGGTCACGATTATTCTCAAGATCATCTAAATGATCATTCAGGACTCCGATAGCCTCATTAAGAGCATTTATATACTTAAATTTAGCTGTATAAGCATCCTCTCCCGGAGCACCGTGAACTTCATCATGAAGCTCTATGTTGCCATGAAGGCTCTTAATGGTAAGAGATCCCTTGGAACTAAGATAACCCTGATTAAGAATGTCGCCTGAAGCCTGTATCAGCACATTTCCAAAAGAAGCTACAAGTCCATTTTCTGTAATCGTAAGATCAGCAGAACCCTCGCTATTTTCTGTTCCAGCAATTATGTTTGTAGACTTTTTACCCTGGACATTCCAGAGAAAAATTGAACCTTTCTTACTCTTTATTGTGAGATCACCTTCAGTAAAAATAGCCCAGGTAGAAGTCAGATCTCCATAACTTTCAATATTTACCCCTGTGTAACCTTCTACACGGTTAGTAAGTGTAATATTTCCGCCTGAAGATCTTAGATTCAGATCCTCAGCCAGAAGATCCCCATTAAGCACTATATTGCCGGAAACCTCAATATCGACTTTCTGCGAACTGATGATGGAGGGATGATTGGTTAAGGAACCTGCCTGGTAAAAATCAGAAATACCGGAAACAAGAATATCTCCGTAAGAAAAAATATCTCCGGTATTATGAACAAAACTACTGTTCCCTCCACCAGTAATAGTCACACCTTGGGACCCAAAAAGAGAATCCGAAACAGATATATCTCCCCCAGCTGAAATAACAAATGGCCCTTTATCAGTAGTAAGAGGAGCTATGGACTCAAAAGCTCCGCCAGCCGAAATATTAAGGGAGGTTTGCCCATAAACTGGTCCTGAGAGGGAAATATTTCCTTTGGCTTCAAGCCTCATCCAGTCAGCTGCATTGAGAGCTTGTTTGGCACTTAAGTCTCCTTTGGCAGAAAGGAAAAGATGTCCAGTAGAAGCAAGAAGCTGGCCAGAAAGAGTAATCTCACCCTGGCTTGTGAATTCTGCTTCCCCAACAAATACATCTCCGGCTACATTAAGATCCCCATAGGTATCAAGATAAAAAGCTCCTTTAACAGCGCTTTCCTTAAGATTAACTTCAGAGTCTACAGTAAGGTTAGCATTACCAGTAACATAAAAAGTAAGGTCACCATCTGAAAGATCAAGGTTCAGAGCATTATCCGGTCCACCGAGATCACCAAGACCTGCAGCTACAAAAGTAGCTCCTCCAACGTTTATGTCTACATTCACATCCCCAAAATAGTCCCGCACAATACCATTTGGAACTGAAAGGGTGAGATTTTCTGGAGTATAGATGTAGCCCACATAGAGGTTTCCATTAGGAACGAAAAGATAAATGTCTTCTCGAGCACGAGCTGTAAGAGGTTTCCCCTCGTTAAGATATACCGAAAGTGGAGACTCTGCAGTTCCGATACCACCATAGGCTGCTTCAAGAACAAGTCCTTGCGGAGCAGTTACATTGAGGATTCCAGCTGAAGCCAAAATATTCTCATAAACTTTAAGTCTTACTTGGTCATCGCGACTATAAAGATTATGAACTGTTACACTACTATCAGAGCCAAGATAGACGGGACCACCAGCAATAGCAGTAACCTTTCCAGTGGCTTTTAAGTCTATATCATCGCGCTGATGAATAATTATTTCTTTCTTCTCTGGATCGATACGCACATCACCTATTTCTGCAGCAGCAAGAGCCAGATATACCCGATCTTTTTCTTCCTGAGGCACGCTTGCTGGATTCGAATAATTGTAAACAATATCCGCCTCATCCCGTCCCACAGAGCCACCAACAAAAAGATAAACATCGTGTCCTAAAATATTGGGCTCCTCGTTTACATAAACTGTATCTGTGACGTTTTTCTTAAAAAGGAAAGAAGGTAGCGGATGCTCGAGCTGTCGTTCAGTCCAAAGATTATCAGTCAAAAGCTGATACTGATCGGGGTCTTCAGTTTTGACATCATAGGTAAAGTCGGGGTTAAAGTCCTTCTGTCCCCATTCATTGTAAAGTTGAGTCATCTTATTTTCATAATCGGCAATCATCTGATCAGTCCAGCCTGCATTACGAAAAGCCTCTCTCTTTTGATCGGAAAGCTTAAAGGTTACCTCTTCGTAAGGATCATAAGAATAAGTCCCATCTGGGTTCACTTGGAGATTGCGATAATTTTTCCAGTAGCTAAAATACTGATTTTTCATCATGCGATTGTAAGCTTTAACCTGTTCATCGGCCAAAACCTTGGCACTGTTTCCAGTAAGCCCTAAGCTTTCCCAGATATGCATAAGCTCAGCAATAGTTCGATCATCCTTCTTTTCGTTAGGATTGTCATCTACGAGGTTTCCAAAAGGCACTTCAATATAAACATCTCCGGAAGTTCTTATCTGATAAAGATTGAGGTCATCAGTAAGCTCACGCACTTTAATCTCTCCGCTTGATGCCAATACAGTAAGACGACCTCCAGCCTCAACATCAGTGTCTACATTTATGAATTCATCTCCAGCTGCTGAAATAGCTCCATAGTGGGACTCAAGGTAAATATCTCGACCCTTCACTAAAGCTCCAGATAAAGAAGTATCATCAAAAAGATCGTAAGTCTTGAAAGTAAGGTCAAGATCAGAAACAATTTTTATATCTCCCCCGGTTACAATGCTTGAAACCACAAGGTCGCTATTTATAGATTCAAGATTAACATCTGAAGTAGCTGTTACATTAACTTCAGGGGTGATGGCATTTCCGTTTACAATAGCCCCAGATATTTTTATCGGAGCCTCTTGAGTTCCAATAAAAGTCCCAGAGTTAAGATTGATGGTTTCTCCTTGAATAAGAGCCAAATTTTTCATGGAAATAGCTGAAGCACTAATAGAAGTAACACCTTCTGGATTGCGGATGGTTTTAGCAATCTCTACTGGAGCATTGCTCTGGATGTTAACTTCTCCTTTGTCATACCCAATGAAATGAATTTTTATGGGATAGTTGGCTTTTACATAATGGAAGTAATAATCATTTTGTGTATAATAATGTGTAACCGTCCAAGTAACAGTAGTTTCAGTAACCAGGCCTAACCAGCTCGAATCATGTTCTATATCTATGTCTACATAGGTCTTACCATCGATCGTTTTTATAAGATGCTTTATCACATAGGGATCCTCATAATCAGAATACTTACCTACGATTTCTCCTTCAGGTAAATCTGCTTTATCAAGCTCTTGGGTATATTCCGTCTCCAACCAATCAGATCTATAATCGTCTTCATCAATGGTAAAAAGTCCAAGGAATTTCTCGTAGGTGTGCTTATAAACGGAAACCCTCTTTTTCCCAGAAGTAGTGCCGGCGGTCCAGTAATAGAAGATCCCATCAAGGGGTTCGTATTCCGTAAGACGCCCTTTAAGAGTGTTTATCAAATAATCTGAAGTAAGTTCTACCTTCCCGGTATTCTTTCCTTTATTACTATAAACGTAAATAGTATTTCCTTTGCGGACATATTCCGTTACCAGATAATACTCTCCTTTCTCATGAAGCCCACCGTAGTTGTCTTTCATCTTATCTACAATAGTAACTTTACCTTCAACGCCTCCGGTATCGATTCCCTGAATAACTACCGGATAGTTGGTGAGATTAGTCACCGTGATCTTCCCGTAGCCATCTACTACATTAATCCAACCCTTTTTCTGATTGTTTCCGGTATTAATAATCCTTCCAGAAAGGAAAACTGTGCCGCCCTGGACATCCACAGGGGAGAGGTAGATCTTTCCATCTTTGAATTCCGCTCTGACCCCCTGAGCTATTACTGGTTCACCATCCTGAGTAAGAAAAACTTTAGGAGGCTCTTCATTGAAGCTATAAGCTTGAGAATAGGCGCTATTTGTGACCACTTCTATTCCCTGCGAAGACACTTCAGAAATAGTAATCTCCCGATCTGGAATTCCACTCTGGATCACCCCGTTGATATTGATAATAGAAGCATTGATAAAGATGTTGTTCCCAGCTATGGTATAACCATTATAAGGATCAATTGTGGAAAGAGTATCATTATAAGAAATATATCCTGGATAACGCGGAGCATATTCTACACATTCACCTATAATAAGAGGAACTCTACGTTTACATACTTTTTCCTGAAAATAAGAGTCTCCATAAGTACCTTCTCCCGATGTGTAACTTTTAGCCGAATCAGCTGTAGGTTTAAACTGGCTCTCCGGAGCTCCAAGCACGTGATAAACAGCATCCGGATTGTTAAAGAAAAAGCTTCCAGTAGCATCAAGCTTTATGGTATTAGCAGATATACTCTCAGTTACGATAATACTTCCACTGCTCTTTATGTTTACTGTTCCTCCGAGATTTTCTATATAGGTATTTCCGCTACTCTCACCTTCCGTGGCGTAGTAACCTATACAAAGAGGAGGCGGATAAAGATAAAGTGTATTACCCTGAGAATCTGTGGCGTAAGCTGTTTTCTGGTAAGTACTTATGATGTTAATTTCCGGAGCCGGAGAGTTTACTCCGTCGGTGATAGAGAAAGAGGGTGTAGAACCATCTTGGTTAATTCTGGCGATATCTGCATTTTCGTGCACCGAAAGCCCATTAAACCGCACATGTCCTCCGTATTCCCACGGGATCGCCGCTGTACCCACCTCAAGTGGAAGTGGTGAATCATTTCTAATATCTATCTTTACATCCCCAGGAGCGTTAAGTGTTCCTCTTCCCTTAAGATTGTCAGCCCAGATATTAATGTCCCCTGAGGAAGCAAAAATCGTGTCTAATTTGATCACATGCGTGGTTTGCTTCATAGCTGGATCTTCAAGTTCAGCCTGAAGCACTGCAAGTTCAGACTCAATATCCTGCAATGTATCCGGATCGCCACTATAAATTGTTTTAAGTTCCTTAAGTCTTTCAATTCTATTTTTTGTCCGAACCCCTATTGCCGTGTTGGTAACAAGAGACCACGAAATACCTTTGCTGATCTGTGAAGGCGCAATGCTCTTTACATAGTTTCCATTTGAGTCGTAAACATCATAAAAATCATCTCTTTTTACTACAGCATTCGGCACAAGATCAGAGCCTGTACCAGTCCCATTATTAATTTCATATTCCACCACATAAAACCCAGGATTAAAATCTTGACCGAAAGTCACGTACTGGTGTCGGTAAATACCGGTTTCAAGATATCCATTTACCTCCACCGTGCCTGTGCCAGAAATAGTACTGGTCCCAGCGATTTTCTTGGTGGAAGCATCTTCATCATCCCCAAACCATTCTTCAATCTCTTGCAGGGCTTCCCTATAAAGATCGGTTGCTTGACCGTAACCAGAAGCGTGAAGACGCCCTTCAGTAGCCTTGAGGTTTATATCAAGCCCTGTCTTAATCTCGGCATTGTCCTCCACAATCACGTAGGCCTGTCTTTCTGAGATAGCCTCAGCATTTGGGTCACCCTCAATGGGAACTATTGCCCGGTTGAAAATATCAGTATAAGCTGTAGTCTGAATCAAGGCATTAGACTCATCATCTGCACCAGCAAGAAATGAAACCGAACGTGAGGCTGTAATTTTAGCTCCTGAAGAAAGATAAACTTTATCTGTAGCCTTAACCGAGGCTTTAGATGAACCACTAGCCGAACTTGCTCCACCGTAAGTATAAGAACGAGCATTAGCTTCTACCTTAGCTCTGGTAGCTGCTGCCAGCACTACATTACCCATGGCTTGAATTTCTGCGTTCTCAGAAAGCCCTACCTCTGCCCAGATTCCATCCTCAGCCAAGGTTTTAGCCTCAGCATCTGCAACAGCAATTACACCTCCACTTGAAAGCTTAGCCTCATCGTAAAGGTCAAAATCATTCACAGCTTTAGCAAGAAGCTGATTTTTGCTGAGATAGTCTCCTAAAAGTTTAAGGCTGGCTCCAGAGCCAATGTATATTCCAGTGTTAGTATTTCTAAGTCTGGTCACACTTTCAGAAGCTGCTCCTTCAAACACTCCACCAGAAGCCTCGTTAGCATTGGGACCAGAGATATAAGGTTTGTTAAGTTTGTTAAAGGCTATAAGCTCATAACCTGAAGCCTCAAGATTTGAAGATTTTCCTACCTGGATGCGAACTTTGTTATCCTTCACAAGGTTAGAAGCCGAAGCTCCACTCATCCCTACTATGGAAGCCTGATAACTATCAGCTACACTGTTAAAGGTAATGTCCCGGGTGGCTTTCATAATAAGGGTATTAGGAGTAGAAAGCTTTGAAGAACTTCCAGTGTTAACCTTCGTAGTCCCTGAGATTGTGGTTTCAGCTAAAGAAGCATCTCCGCTTACCACTCCTCCAGATCCTGCTATAGCATTCGCCAGCACATTACCTTTTACCGATGCTTCAAGAATGAGATCTCCATTAGATGTTTTCAGAATAGCGCTATCTCCCACAGAAGTAGTTGCTAAAGGTTCATAACAGACCTCACTATGGCTAAGCCCAAGAGAAAGAAGTCCTCCAACTGTAATTCCAGTAGTATAGGCTTCTGCAGAATCCTCAACCAGGGCCGAGAAAGTTATATCTTTTGTAGCTTCCACTTGAGCTCCAGTCCCAGTATAAGCCTTTACCGTAGCATTTTCACTTATTGTTGTCACACTTCCTTCTACTCCTAAAAGCGCTCCACCATGAGTGGAAGTTGCTCGAGCTGAAACCTTAGAGTCAGCATCAATTTCCGAGGAAACTTTTACCCAGCCCTCGGCTTTAGTTTCACTCCTCTCACTTAAAAATGCCTCAAGTTCAGGAGATACATCCATCTTCACTACTGAGGCCCCTGCAGTTAAGAGTCCAATGTTTACTCCGTCAGCTGAAGGCGAAATGTCATAAAGGAGATGAGTCGTAATATCAAGATTTCCTTTTAAGTAAAGTTTATTTTCTGAACCAAGATAGGCTGCAAGCATTGGCATATAATCTACCTCAGAGACTGCAGCTTCCAGTGAAACCGTTCCTACATTCACCGGTAAAGCGTAAACATCAAGCTGATCTTCTTCTGAAGCCTTGATAGTTACATCTTGAAGTTTTTTGTCTGTTGTCCCAAGTGTAGCTCCCTGTCCTGTATAGGCCTTCACCTTACCTTCAAGCACAGCTTTTGAAGCCACTGCCCCAGCCACAGCAGTAATACCACCATAGGTTCCGATAGAATGAACTTTAGCAGTGGTGTTGACAGCACTTTCAAGCTTCAGGGAAGGTGCAAATTCTCCAACAAGGGTGCTGTTATCACCTACATGAGAAATCACCTGATTGCTCTGATATAAATAAGATACTGCAGCTCCTAAAGTCACTCCACCACCTGATCCAGCATATGTAGTAAGGGTTCCGTTAAAATAATGCTGTGCAGTAAATTCCGCTTGTCCACTTTTAACTTCGAGATAAGTTCCGATTCCAGTATAGGCTTCTACATTTCCAAAATTTCTTACAATGTTTACAGAACCCCCTATACTTAAACCACCTACTGCACCACCTCCAAGATCAGAGGTAAGGGTAGTGGTGTTACGGGCTTCAACTATAAGTCCAGGATCAGATTTCACCCATGCTCCGTCACCAATAGCTGCTAAAGTTTGATCTTTAAGTGTTGAAGTTGTTGAAAGATCTTCAGCTACTGAGCTTCCAAAAAGTCCTGTATTACGGTCATCATTGGCTTCTGAAAATCCAGTATCAAAAGAAAAAGGATCAGTGATACTTTGTTCAACTCCAGAAGAAGTATCACCCGTAGCTTGGGCTGCATCTTCATCAAAGGCACTTCCGATATTCACCACTGACACTGTGCCCTGCACCCCTCCAAGTCCTGCTCCGAGACCAATGGTAGTTACCTTGAGATGACGCTCTGTTTCTGCAGAAACTCGCACACCCCAAGTGGAAGCTACCTCTGAATCATCTCCAATAAAGGCTGCATTGTAACCGTGTATAGAAACTACGTTAACCGAGGCTCCTACAGATCCACCCAGAGAACCTGCTGCATTCCCTACACCACCTTCAAGAAGAGTGGTATCCTCAGACTTAACATTAACTGTCTCAGCATTAATATTAGAATTTTTTCCAGACTCTGAACTGGCAATGAAAGCCTCAGTATCTGTACCTATGGAAATCACTCCTACAGAACCACTCAGCCCTAAATATTCACCTCCCGCTACATTAGCCACGGCATAATAAATATCCCGTGTAGCATTGGCAGAAACTTCAAGAGAAGGAACATTAAGCGATGACCCAGAAACAAAAGCATAGGTTTTATTTTTAACATTAATCACTCCTACTCCACCGCCTACACCTGCAGGACCAGCAGTAGCAGATAAAGACCCCACTATAAGCCCTGCGATATCTCCCCTTCGGGTTTCAAAGGTATCCTCAGCTTTCACTACTACAGTTCCACCAGTAATTGAGGATTCATTTATAAAAGCGCTTGTAAGTTCTTCAGAATAAACAAGTCCTACAGAACCCGCCACTGAAACTGTGTTAAGAATGGAACCAGCTACTGCAGTGATAAAAGGTCTTTCAACACTTGAAGCCTGAACACTTACATCTGAAGCTTGAACCTCACTTCCTTCAATATAGGCCTGAGTTCTGTCTTTAAAAACCTGTGCTCCAGCAGAAAGTCCTACTCCAGCAGCATTACTATTTACTGCCAATGCTCCTACTCCAGCTGAAGATTCAGCTTTGTGATAAGACCTAACCTTAACATCTTTTTCGCTAATAACCTTGGAATCTTTGATGTAAGCCTTAGTATCATCCTCAAAGATGTTTACTGAAGCCACACCACTAAGAGTGAAATATCCGCTATTAGTAAAAGCTGCAGTTGCTATACCAGTATAATTTTTTTCTATCGCATGCGCAAAAATTCCTAAACCCCATATCGATTCGGAAGTTCCGTTTTCCAAATAAAGTTCAACCTTATTTGTGCCTCCAGTAGAAACAGTAGCATTTTCCATATAAGCCCACACTTTATTACTAAAAACATTTACAACACCACTTCCTCCTACCCCGAGAGAAGTACCTCCCTCGATTGTTCCTCCATAAACGTGAGTATCTCCTTCATAGTAAGCCTTTATTCCGAGAGAACCCACAGTGTCAAGCTGTGTATTTTTGAGATAAGCTTCTACAAGATTTTCTTCTTTGTTGATGGCAAGGTTAAAACCTACCCCAGCCCGTGAATAACCACCGCTTATTCCGGCATCTACTATGAGATTTTTCATTTCAGATGAGATAATTAGATCAGAAACCTGAAAAGAAGTATCTTCTACAAAAGCTCTTGAAGTATTAGCCATATAATTATAGCCTAAAGACGCTCCCACTCCAAGACTCGAGCCAGATTTATCAACAGATGCAGACCCAGCGATCACCACTACAGAGTCTGAAACAGTACTTTTTACGATAACTTTATCAGTAGAGGTTATTCCCTTGGTTTTTTTGCCTTTGATATAAGCCTCGTTGGTGACTGTAGATTCATTTATCGAAGCCGAAGCTGCTGCTGCAAGATAGCCAGAACTTGCTGACGAAGCTGAAACTGAAACTGTGATTAAAGATCGATCTGCTTCACTTTCTACCCTGGTCGTGCTATTACTTGTTATATCACTATTTTCTACATAAGCTCGCTCGGTTCCATTTACTGTATTAAAAGCTATGGCTGCTCCAGCTGAAATTTGAGCTTCAGAAATGTCCACTGCAGCAGAAGCTACATCAGAGGTGTCCTCTGTCCATATCTCTATTTCATCTGTTTCCACTGTGGAGTTATCCACATAAGCCAGCAAGGTTACATTCTTTTGATTCTTAGTCACTGAACCCGCTACAGCAATGCTTGTTCCTTCCGCAGACTCTGCTTGAGCTCCCCCAGCTCCTATAGCTACAGTATATCCCTTCTCCTCTGCTTTTATAAAAAGGTCATCAGTTTTAACTTTTGAATCTTTCATAAAAGCCTCAGTATTTACAGTCACATAATTACCCATAAAAGCTCCGTTAAGTCCAGCTCCAGTCCCGCCACTTTTGGTCACCGCAGCTGTACCACCTATAGAAAGGACACCAGTGTCACGCACAGCAATAAGATCAAAGTCTGGAACTGCATCAGTAAGAGGTAAAAGTGTGAGAGAATTCGCATAAGCCTTGGTAGTTTCCTCTATCACCTGAGTAGTTCCAGCAAATACCACAGAAAGACCAGATTTTACCTGTTTTTCCTCTCCGAAAAGATTAGGCAAACTGACTCCATCAAGAGGATCATCCTCCTTAAGTCCTTTAAAGGCTGCTGTATCTTGACTAACTTTTGTTCCAGCAATAGTAATACCCAACGCAAGTCCTGAGTTTTCTGCCTTTACCTTTACCGGAGAAGAAGTAAAAAGAGTGCCTCCAATAAAAGCCTCGGTATCCCGGTTCACAGTAGTAAGAGCTGCCGAAGCTCCTATACCAGTGCTTTCTCCTAAAACTACTCCTCCCATGATATTAATAACTGTACTTTTATCTTCAGCCTGAATCCATGTTTCACTCCCCAAAGCATCTAAAACCGTGAGTTCAGCTCCAGAAAGAATCCCAGCTTCGGTAGTTTTGTCCAGATCAACCCAAGCAAAGCCAGCATTGATGGCAAATTTCTCTGCACGGGAGCCAGTGATACCCATGTTGAAAAGGAAATCATCAGAATCTGCTAAAACCCAAACATCAGTAGCGTTTCCGCTGGCTCCAAGATAAGCCAGGGTGTCCTGTTTCCAGGTAAGGTCGGTATAAGATCCCCCCACCGCGTTTTTGTCCGAGTTGGAAAGAAGTTCTCCAGCCCAGAGAGCTGCAGCATTCAGGAAAAAGAGATCACTTTCGGCTTCTACTGTTATCTTACCAGGGTTGGCTAAAGGCTGATTAAGAAAGACTCCATCATCCACGATAGCCTTTGAAGCTCCAGAAAAATGAGTAATACTTACCATCCCAGCTACACCAACAGTATTTCCACCAGAAGTGCTTACCGCTATATTGTTAGGCCCTACGTAACTTTTAACATATTCAATGCTTTCGTTTACATAATGAAAAGTTCCATTGGAAACCCCTTTAAAGGAATCCCAGTTACCAGTATAAGGATCAAAACTCCCTCCATAGGACATATCCAAATCAGAATGAATGTAAATTCTTTCTGGAGAACTTAAAGAAGCTCCAGAATAAACATGCGTTTCTACTGTATCATCTACCTTTACAATAGATATGGCCCCAGCCATCGAATACTCCTTAGGAGCCTGCTTATTATTGCTTACAGAACCAGAAGCCCCACTTTCAATACCTGGATCCGGATAGATACAGAAAGATTCGATATTGAGTTCCCCAGCAGAAGAAACTGAAGCTCCAGAGAAGACCCCGGTTTTTACTGTAGCAGAACTGTCAAGATAAGAAAGACTCAAAGAAAAAGAAAATTTATTGTCCATTTTACTATTTGAGATAGGCTGTGGAGCTACTCGGTTTAAAAAGACATTAAAGAAACGTGTAGTTAGGTGATAATGGAGATCAGTATATTTGGTAAGAAAACCAGTTCCAGATGCTGCTCCAGATTTAACTTTTAATTTCTCCATATCCAGGCGACTTTCTATATTTACTTTCCCAGTGGTAGAGGTAACACTTCCCTTTATATCTACTCCTATATTTTCAGAAAAAGTTCCTATAGCTGCAGAACCGCTCATAGTTCCATCCTTATAAGGAGTACTTCTGGCTACTACTGAAACCTTTTTATCTCCCTGAGCCTTTATATCTACAAAACCCCCCTCCACCACTGCCGAATCTCCGATTGTCACAGTAGAAGTCAAGTCTCCCTTACCATAGGCCACAGCGATATAAAAGTTGTTATTACCCCTCTCTTCATTAACTCTAATACGTGTTTCAGCATCAGAAAGAAGTTCTTCCTTAGCTTTAGAAAAAATATTTATCCCTTGGGAAGCTTTTAGGTTTCCTTGAATATCTATTTGTGAGGTAGCTTTGGTTACACTGTAAGCTGCAGTACTCACTGGAAGAACCAACCAAACCTTAGCTGTAGATGAAGCTTCCGAGCTGATAGTAATGTTTTCTCCTTCAAGATTAGCTCCGCTTTTTACAAAAATCTGGGCATTAGTTTCTGTAATTTCTTTTCCACCCTGAACAAAAGGCATATCTCCTTCTTCATCTTCAAGAAAGTCTAAAAACACTTGATAAGCTATATCTTCAAGGTCATCTCCAAAAGAAGAATCCTTAGAAGTTTGAGCATAAATATTAATATTTTTACCTTTAAGAATAGCTCCTTCGCCGATAGTAAGATTTACTGATTCATCTCCAGCAGCATAAAGATTTATATTTCCTGAGGAGTAACCATCTGTGGCAAAGGTTAAAAGTTTAGCTCCGGCTCCAATAGTAATATCAGGAGCAGTAAAATTTATATTTCCAGAATCACCAACCGAGGAGGCTGTTTCTTGATTATCAATTGAAGATAAAGTATGGCGTGTGGAAATCACTATGCTGGGATCAACAGTAATACTCTGAGTGGCATTAACATCATAATCTCCTCCTCCAGTGTAAACATCACTAGAAATGGTAACTGTTTCTGGATCTACTACCACAACTCCAGGCTGACCGGACTCTGCTGAAACATCAAGCATTCCTCCAAGTTCTACTTCCTTGGCTGAGCTTACCTCTACAAAACCGCCATTAGAGTTCTCTCCTACACCCTTAGCTTCTATTACAGATGAAGCTCCAAGATAAGTAGTCTTTGTAGAATAAAGATAAATTGAACCAGCATCAGAATTTTCAGCTCCGTTAGCCAAAATACTACCTTTATTTTTAACTGTCTCCCCTGTTACTGAAATATACCCTGGCTTAGCTCCAGGCTCAGCTGCAGAAACTTCAAGTGTCCCGCTGTTCTCTACTGCCCCTCCTTCAAGAATAATCTTTCCATCTCTCTCAACCAAAGACTTAGCTTCTATAATTCCCTCGTTATTAACTACCGAAGAAAACACATCCTTAGCAGCCTTAGCGGTCAAAACCACTGTACCGCCTTCAGCTTTTATAACCCCTTTATTAACAACATCTAAATCTGTTAGAGCTCTTCCCTTTTCAGCTGATACCGAATAGGTAATAAGTCCATCCCCTGTAAAGTCAAACTGATATTCTGTTCCTGAAGCTAAAACCACTTTTCCTAACTTGGCAAGAATAAGTCCTTCATTCTCAACTGAAGGAGCTACAAGCATCACAAAACCATTTTGATCCACCTCAATCCTTCCTCTATTGATGACTGAAGCAAAATCCGCTTCTGGGTTTTGTAGAAAGTCGAACTTTCCATTAAGAAAGTCCTCGTTCTTTATGTCAAGAGTGGTAGCCAAAAGTCCAGCAACATCTATTTGGGCAGTTTCCCCAAAGAGAATGCCATTAGGATTAACAAGAAAGATCCGACCATTGGCAATAAGCTGCCCAAAGATTTCTGATGGATCTTTCCCTATTACACGATTCAATGCTACTGCAACAGAAGAAGGCTGATTAAAACGAACCAATTCATTCCGAGCAATATCAAAAGATTTCCAATTTATGATAGCTTTATTAGTCATTTGGTTTATCAACATCTCCGTATGTGACGGTCGAATTATAGAAGCAGTCCCTGCCACCACATTCCCATCTTGTGGCAAGGCATAGGTCTTTCCTACCATGAAGGCTGTAAGACATATAGCCCCTGTAAGTTTGCCAAAGGCACGTCTTCTTTTCCTTTTGTTCTTTCTAATTTTCCTTTGCATTTTTCTTTGAGTAGCTCGGTTAAGACCGTAATTCACGGTTTAACCTCCTTATAAAACTATTTTATTATTCGGGAAAAATTAGTAAGGGACATCAAATGGGCTTGGACAGCCCCAAGGTAACCCTTTCGAAAAAGATCTACCACTTTCTCATCTGAAAGACGATGGAACTTATCCTCGTCCACAGCTAATAAATTCTTTATAACTACTATCTTCCCATCTTTAGATTTCACCGTAGCCTCTATGTTCCTAAAAAGCTCCAATTTCTCAAGCTCATCTACAAACTGCTTAGTGATTTGGAAATCTCTATCATAGTTAAGAAGAAATTGCTTAATTCCTTGCAAAAATTGAGTTTCTTTTCCTTCTTCATCAAATAACCTTTCTCCCTCATTTTCACTAAGGTTTTCAGCTTCCCTATCTATTGCCAAGAAAAATCTTTTTTCTTTTTCTCCTTTTTCAATATCCTCTACAAATATAAAAGGATAACGTCTTACAAAAGCAGGAATATAAAACCCTTCCCGCCAGAAACCATCTTCTTGCACAAAAGCATTATTATCTGCTCCTAATATAGCCACAGGTAAATACTCATTGCGGGGACTTAAACTAAAAACTAAAGGATAGTATTTAGCAGCTTCGAAAAATTCCGTCACCAAGATCACACAACTATTTAAATTTTTAAATTTCTCAAATTTTTGCAAAGGTTTAACACGTAAGTTTTTATGACGTTCTGAATTAAGCAGTTCAAGACGAGCATAAAGTTGCTCAGCCATTAAATACCTCCAGGTTAGAATTTTTTAGTAATTTTTATGTAAAAATTTACATCTCGCCCATTATCAGAACCGGGAGAGAGAGGAAAAGCCGTATCCAATGATATATGAAAATTATAGGGGAGATTTGCTCTTAATCCCAAACCACCCCCGGTTAAAGTGCGTTGTGTCTTCTGACCCTTATAAGGGTGATTTAAAAAAACTGTGCCAGTATCCAAGAAGATCAGAAATTGCAGAAGATTCCTTCGCTCAAAGGGTGCCCATCGCAGTTCAGAAGAAAGAAAAAAACCACTGTCCCCTCCATATTGAGTCTGCAAAAAACCTCGCACAGAAATCGGTCCCCCGATATAAAAGTTCTGAGAGGAATAAAGAATATCCCATGAATATTGCGCTTTCAATCTCAACAAACCAAAAATTTTTTCAGAAAATCTTTGCACTCTCACAAAGGTAAAATTGAATTTTGTAAATGTATCAGAAGCATCATAACGACTAGCATATTCCTCCTCCACACTACCAAAAAGACTTCCTAACCCTTGGGTGATAGTAAATTCAAAAAAATTCTGACTGTTAATCTTTTGTTTCCGATAGTAAAAACCTATTTCTAAATAACTCATCTTATCTTTAGCAGTGGTTTGATCAAGCATGGTCTGTTTGGAATAAAGATAATTGAGAGTGCCTTGAAAAACAAGCTCTTTATTTCTGGATTTCATAAAAGGATAAGAAATAAAGATTCCAACATATGTTGAGTAACTTTTAATGTTTAACACAGCCAGTTCTTTTCCCAGATTACTATCACCAGCTGAATACCAAAATCCTGCTTTCCATCCTTTATAGCCTATGGGCATGTTATAAGACAGAGCATAAGAAGATAATCTTTTGCTGTTAATTGTAACAAAATCTATTGTATGTCCATAAAGAATAAGATTTCCAAACCCAATATCTAATCCATAACGATCTCTACCTACATATTCTGATCCCCAATTGTTATAATTTAATATTAACCGGTAAGGAAACGAACTCTGAACCTTGACCACGACATCTGTTGTCTCTGGTTTTTGTCCCTTTTTCAGTTCTGCAGAAGCTTCCAATTTCAAATTTTCGTTTAAAAGTAGCAGACACCTCTCCAAAATCTTTTGATTAAAAATTCTTTCCTCCCTTAGAGGTTTAAAAAAATTAAGAATATAGCGCTCAGAATAGCGAGGATGCCTTCCTACAACGAGTATACGACCAACCTTTCCCTCCACTATCTTTATTCGTAAAACCCCATTCTCTAAATTCTGAGGAGGAATATATGCCTTAGAAGTCACATAGCCCTTTCTTAGATACCACTCTGTTATCTTTTTCGCTATCTCTTTGATATCAGAAAAGGAAAGATATTTTCCCTCATAAGATGAGATAAGAACCTGGTATTCCTTTTCAGGAATTACTGTAGCATTTTCGAGAATTATCGACTTGATAAACACCTGAGTACTCGCGAATCCGAGTACAGGAAAAAATATTTTTAAAAAAAATACAATAATTGTATAAGTACTAAATTCCGTGTGTAATATGAGTTTTCTATAAAACCCTCCTTTCAAAAACTTGTCCCTCCCACATGAAATTTACTTGATAAATTATGGAAGATCTTTTAATTTCACCAAATATATATTCCCTTTCAAGAAACTTGAAAATGAATTTCCTCAATATTATGTCTCCTTATTTAATCTCCACATCTCTCTGGGTCTTCTGCTAATATTGATATTTCCTTTTTCTCTTCAATCTTTTCCTCTAACGAATTGAACTTTACATTTGTCTAAAAGAGAAAAGTGTTTATAAAAATTTTTATATTCCATTTCTTATAACTTCACTTTCTGAAGTAACTCTCTTAAAAATTAAAAAAATTATTTGTATTATATACACATCTTTATCCTTGTCAAGCACATGATAGTTTAAGAACAATTGTAATGATTTCTACTACTGTTCTTCTTAAAGCAAAGACTCATTAAAACAACGATAAACTTTATATCTTAAAAATTATCAGAATTTTTTATGAAAAGAAAATCTGAGAGATAAAAAACATACTGAAATATATCATCAACTCAGCAAAAATATATTTAAAAATCTTGTGAAAAATTTTTCAAGCAGGATGATTCGTTTCTTATTGCTGATGAATATTACCTATGCCAAACTCTGGTAATGATTTATGTTTAAAAAATCGGTAATAAATTTTAAAATACTCTTAAGTGTTATTTAAAAAAGAAAATCTTGTCGAGGAAAAAATTCTCATTTTTCAATGAAAAAATTAAGGTAACACAATGCATTTTCAGATACTTAAAAGATTGGAAAAATAAATCTTGTAGCATACAGATCCTTAGATAAGATTTTGGTACTTTTGCAGAAACACGGATTATTAGAGTTAGCAAGCAGTGTGAGGCAACGGATAATAGAGAACGGAGAAAATATCCAGAAAATCTCCATTAAAAGATTATTCAAAAATATGTAGTTTTTATTAGATATGATTAAGCTGCATTTTTAAGTAAAAACTTTTTCACTCTGCCAAAATTCTACGAAGCTGAACCTCGCACATTCACAAATCATTAAAGGAAATTATTAAAAAGTTTGATTGATATATTCCCTGTTTATTTATAAGATTGATCAGATAATAAGTATTTGCAAAATTTTTATTATCTGAAAGAGCCGTCAATTAAGGGAGGCCGACGGGATTCGAACCCGCAACACCCGGGGCCACAGCCCGGTGCTCTACCATTGAGCTAC
>Ga0164311_10000274_pt1 | contig 21517 bp, 24 predicted proteins | sample GuaBasSedimGuay2_FD_121796 | JGI IMG/M metagenome (GOLD analysis project Ga0164311, IMG submission 121796) | Subseafloor sediment microbial communities from Guaymas Basin, Gulf of California, Mexico - Guay2, Core 4569-9, 9-12 cm | ecosystem: Environmental > Aquatic > Marine > Hydrothermal vents... | reverse complement strand
GCTATAGCCGCTGTAATTAAGTCATTGAGGGAGGACGCGCTGGACAACGTCATCGTAGGCACGACGAGGTGGATCGTTGAAGACGGGTCGTCTGACATAAGGGGGTTAATCAGCCAAGTGGCTGAGGTGCCGATCGCTGCAGCTGTCCTCGACTTCTCTAAGTCGTCCATTGAGGGGTTGAGGTTCTATGAGAGGGGTTACGTGAAGGAGGGCGTTGGGGCAGGTGGCTCCTCGGTGGCAGCCATGATCGCAAGCGGAGGTCGTGTGGACTCCTCTAGGATCCTTAGTAAGGTTGAGGCGGACTATGTCTCGCTTAAGGCTAAGGGCTATGTGGAGTGAGCTGCAATACTTCACGTGCGCGTCGCAGACTCGTCAACGTGAGTTAGCAGCGCCACGCATGCTCATGCTATTACCTGCTCCGCGAGTATACCTAGGTGCACCTACCCCCTCTGTCGAAAGCTCGTAGACGTAGATCGACCCTTGGGCTCAGGGGTTTGCAAAGGAGAGGCTATCGCTAGCCTTGGGCTCGCACTTAATGGTTCAGACGATGAGCTGGCCGTCGAAGTATAGGAGGTTCATGCCACCTCGTCCTTAGGTATGCCTGAAAGCCTCGACAATTCATAGGTGGATAGGTCGACTATGCCCACCCCGCCGTCAACCACCACTACGTCGAAGCACTGGTTTGGCTAGAGCCTCTTGACAGGGACTGGGCTCCTCCTACGTAAAGAGTTAGAGAAACATATAGGAGTCAAGGGTGTTTATAGGCTTAGGAGGGGCTGAATATCTCAAGGTCATTCTTTAAGGTATGGAACGGAGTATACATGGTGGGCGGGCCTGAGATAACTTCCATGGAGGACTGTTGCGTCTATGCTATTGATGCGGGCCCTGAGGACGTTGTACTCATAGATTCAGGCTTAGGATTAAGCTACGATTCTCTCGTGGAGAATATGCTTGAGGCCCGACTAGACCCTAGAAAGTTAAGATTTATTATTGCTACTCACGCGCATATAGACCATGTGGGTGGCCTATCGAAGTTTAAGAGAGACTATGGACCTACAGTAGTGGCTCATAGCCTTGACGCTGACGCCATAGAGATAGGAGACGCTGAACGTTTAGCCTTAGACCTCTACGGCGTGGACTATGAGCCCTGCCACGTAGATCTAAAGCTCTCTAGAGATGTAGAAATCCTTAGGATAGGTGACTTGGAGCTCACCATTTTACACATACCTGGCCATACTCCTGGAAGTATATCCATCTATCTTGATGTAGGTGGGCAGCGCCTCCTTTTCGGCCAAGATATCCATGGCCCCTTCAACCCTCGGTGGGGCTCAAACCTCGATCATTGGAGGAAGTCTATGGAGAAGCTTCTTCAACTTGATGCGGATATACTGCTCGAAGGACACTTTGGCGTGATTCAACCTGCAAGCGCGGTTAAGAGGTTCATAGAGGATTACTTAAACATCATATGACGTGGTCGTCATGTTAACCCTCTTTTTTGACGGTCTCTGCGAACCTGTCAACCCTGGAGGTATAGCCTGCGTAGGCTTTGTTGTTTATCTCGATAAAGATAAGATAGGGGAGGGCTCAGGCTTCATTGGTGCAGGTTACCTTGGAGATAACACCAGCAATAATGTAGCTGAATACAGGGCAGTTATTGAAGGCTTGAGGTGGTTGTTGGTCCATGGCTATGAAGGGAGTGAATTGACGGTAAAGGGGGATAGCCAGTTAATCATAAAACAGCTCAGAGGCGAATATCAAGTTAAGTCGAAGAGGCTCAAGCCGTTACACGAGGAAACCTTGAAGTTGTTGAGGAAGTTTAAGCTGATGATGCTTGAATGGATACCTCGTGAAGAAAACCGCGAAGCAGACGCCTTGAGCAGGCAAGCTTACTTAAGGTTTCTTAAGGAGCATCCTGAAGCGCTGTTAATTTATGGAGCTAGGTCAAGGAGACGAAAGCCTGGCCCTCCTAAATTCAACTAGTTTTTCCAAGTCCTTTGGGCTCACCTCTAAACCATAATGTGGATCGCCTGAGCTAAAGTTAACCTTTTGCCTCGTAAAGACCTCCTCATCTACTAAGAGCTCGACGTCGATGGTTAATGGACATATTGCACCCGGCTCAAGCCCTAGTTTCTCCAGCTCAGAAAGGGAGGCGAGGCTAACTTTTTCCTTCACTATCTGGGCTACCTTAGCTAGGTCTACCTTTCGCATGCCTAGAAGCATGACTGCATACAAGCGTCCACTAGCTCCTCTAAGCAGCACGGTCTTGCATATCTCATCCTCTTTGACTTCATCCTCCGCATACTTTACCACCTCGTTAACGCTCACCGCTCGCTTCTTGAGCCTTATGAACCTATACTCAACACCGCTTGCACTCAACATTTGTCGGACCTTTTGCACGCTCAAGGCTTCCTCCCAGTATTCGGTTAGAGGGGTGTTTAAGTATAAGCTTGCATAAACCGTAAAAGCGGGAGACTGCATGGCTTTAATCGGTCGAGAAATGAAAGGTAGGCCTAAGCTCCTATTCCTCGCCTCATGTTTAGCCTCATTAGTGTTCGGCCTCACCGAGTATACTATGCATCTAGCTTCTTCATCAGATATGAATTGGGTGGTGGCAAGCTTAGACGGTTTGCATGTTTACGCCTATCGCTTAGGCTTCGCTGCTGTGCTAGCTGCGTTTGCAGTTGTTTTAGCCTTATGGATTAAGGCTGATAGGAAGCTTGTTAAGCCGCTTTATGCGTTGGGTTTTTGGTTAATAAGTATCTCCATATGGGTAGCTTCCTTTTTCGCAGGCAAAGCTTTAGATGGACATGGCTGGATAACCCCAGACCATCCTTTATGTTACATGTTCGGCTACCTACCTTGGCCGACTGTTACACCTCTATTCTTCCTTTACGGTCCCTTGATTCTTATCATCGCTAGATGGCTCGACTTAGAACTATCGAGGAGGGCTTACGTGACTATAATATAGCCTTATTAAGTAACTCTGCATACTAGGCCAAGCGAGGCTCTATGAGGTCGGAGAAGGTAGGTTTTAGAAGCTTTGACGAAACTGAGCTTCGAGGAGAATTATTCATCCCACAGGTGGGTTTAAAGCCTTACCCTGCTGTGTGTCTATGCCATGGTATACCTGTCAGTCCACGTCAACCAGGAGATAGAGGTTATGCTGAGCTTGCTGAGCTCTTTTGCGAAAACGGGATAGCTGCCTTGACCTTTAACTTTAGGGGTACCGGTGAGAGTGAAGGTGACTTTGACTTACTCGCCTGGCCAGCCGACCTAGAAGCAGCCATCGACTATCTCTATAACCACACACTTCTGGATAAGGAGAGGCTAGGCGTGGCAGGCTTTAGCGGCGGAGCTTTGGCTGCACTTTATGTGGCTTCAAGAGACCCTAGGGTGCGGGCGTTAGCGTTATGCTCTATGCCAGGCGATACTTCAAGAATCTCCCTTTCAGCTCTTCAGGAAACCATCAAGTTAGCTAGGGCTTCAGGAAGCCTAAGAGGAATAGATGCGCCTGGAACCGCTGAGAAGTTGAAGAAGGACTTTGACCTATTGAACCCTAAGCGCATCATTAAGCAGGTCAGCCCTAGGCCTTTACTTATACTGCATGGAAGTGCCGATGAACTTATCGATCCCAAAGAAGCCGAAGAGATTTTTGCGGAAGCTCCTGAGCCTAAACAGCTTATTATAGTGGAAGGAGCTCCTCATAAAATAAGGCTCCACAGGGAAGCCATGGAGAAGCTTGTATCGTGGTTTAAAACGCTATGGTTAAAGTGATAGGAGCTTCTTGGCGTTTTCACCAAGTATTTTTCTCCTAACCCTTAACGGTAAATCAAAGGAAACAGCCCAACGTACACAGTTAACCATTCCAGTCTTCCTATCACAGTATCCTCCGATAGCTGGATAATCTGAGCCGAAGAGCACCTTATCTTCACCTATCCTCCTGACAGCCTCCTTGACAAGCCTTCGACTAAACACGGCAGCTATGTCTACGTATACGTTATCGTGGTGTCCAGCTACTTCCATGGCTTCCTCAAACCATATTCCAGGCATAAGGGCGCTGTAGCTGCCCATGTGCGCCATGACTATCTTAAGACCTGGATACCTTGAAGCCACTTTCTCTATATGCTTAGGATTGGAGTGCGCTGAAAGCCTAGGATCCTCCCATGGCCCAGGATCGCAGCCAGTATGTATAGTCACTATTAAGCCTTCGCGATAAGCTAACTTAAACAGCGGGTCTAGGTTTTCATCTGCTGGGTTGAAAAACTGGATGGTAGGTAGCAGCTTTAGACCTTTAAATCCATAGTCTTTAATGATGCCTATCTTCTCTTCTAGGCTTTCCTCGCTCAGGTGTGGATTTATGGAGCCGAAGCCCACCACTCTGCCTGAAGAGCGCTTCACGTACTCTTTCACTTCTTCGTTAGGAGTGTTTACCATCCTAAGTATCATTCTACCCATACTTTTATGATGTGAGCTCCAGCTCTCCATGAAGTGTTCGTAGCCTTCAGGGTCTAACTCCACCGCGAACATAACCACGTAGTCTACCCCTGCCTCGTCCATCCTAGCGAGGAGCTCTTCCACAAGTGAAGGGCTGAAAGAGTGAGGGTAGCGATGATCATAATCGAGCGCGTCGGGAGGATGAATATGGCTATCTATAACCAGTAGTTTTTCCCCTTCAACCTCTATCAACCTTAACCCTCCAAGTATGGCGTCCCTCTCTCCAATATCCCTTCAGCCATACGCTGAAGCGTTGGCGGCAAGACTCCTTTCTCAGCAGCTAACTCTCTGACCTTCAGTACAAGTTTAGGTGTATCGATACCCATGGGACATACCTCTCTACACCTACCGCATAATGTGCATGTAAATGCCTGCAACGCTGCCGCCTCTAAGCCTCTCGTGAAAAGAGTCCAGGCGGTCCCAAACCCTCCCATGTAAGGTCCTTCTCCACTGAAGAACCCTCCCGCAGCATTCCATACTGGGCATACGTAAAGGCATCCTCCGCACTTAATACACGTAAGAGCCTCCTTGAACTCTGGATGGTCCAACATCGAGAACCGACCGTTATCTAACAGGATGACATGTAGCTCGGAGGGACCTGAAGCTGGCGACACCGTTATTCGCTCTATGTCGTTGGAGCGGCTGAGGCCTATCGTGCTCATGAAAGTAACCGTGGCTCCTCCTGTGGCATATACTGGGACTACCTTAGAGTACAGCTCGCAAGTATATCGGTCAGGCATTATCTTCTCTATTCCCGCCAACACGATGTGTTTTTCAGGGAGTGTTGTGACAAGCCTATCGTTAGCCTCGTTGGTAAGTATGTAGATTAGCCCAACGTCAGCTGCTATGGCATTTGCTCCAGAGAAACCTACCTTAACCTCCAATGCTTTACGTCTAACAAAGCTCCTAACAAATGACACCAGCTCCTTGGGGTCGTCAGGAAGTTTCCTGCCAGCCAGCTTAGAGTAAGCTTCAGCCGCTCTTCTCCGAGATACTGTTATAGAGACTCCTGTAGGGTGAGAAGGCTTCCACTTTAAGAGCTGTAAGAGGATGGCTCCTACATCGGTCTCCCAGACCTGAACGCCGTGTCTCTCAAGGTACTCGTTTAGCTCGATTTCCTCGCTGGTAAGGCTTTTAACTTTTAGTAACTCCTTTTCCTCTCCCATAAGCTCCAGTATGAGCCTATTTGCTTCCTCGGCATCCTTAGCTAAGTAAACATTCATGCCCTGATCCTTCATGGAATCCATGGCTTGCCCTACAAGTTCCCTAACCCTACTTAACGTCTCTCTACGTATCTCCTTCAACTCCTCTGCCCACTCCTTTACTTTAAGCCTCCTTAAGGAAGCCTCCTTCCTAGCCATGTACTTGTCCACAGCCCTCGCCACGGCAGCTCTATGCTCCTCGTCAAGAGCTGCCTCCACAATTTGTTTGAAGTACTTCTCAAAGCTCATCCTTGTTCCTCCAGTCTAGAGAGTAGATAACTGCCTAGATCTACCACCTCTACTCCTCTATTCGTCAAGGCTTTACGCCTCTCAGCAGCTATACTCAAGTTTAGTAGACAGGCTGGACAGGCGGTCACCAGCTTAGATACACCTATAGGCTCAACGTCCCTCTCTAGCCTAATCTCAGCTATAGTTAGGCAAAGCTCAGGGGCTAATGCCCAAAGCCCTCCTCCACCACCACAACACATCGCCATGTCCTTAGAGGTGAGGGGCTCAACTAACTCTGCAACGGCTCTAAGAGCCTCCCTAGGCTCATCGTAAACTCCACTCATTCTCCCCAGCTCGCAGGGGTCATGGTAAGCCACCTTCTCCTTTTGATTGGATATGGAGGTTTTTCTCAAGGCTTCAGCGGCTACTTGAGAAAGATGTCTAATAGGAGGGAGTTCCACGCTTACCTTTTCATAAGCCTTAAAGGCATGATAACACCCTGCACACTCCGTTACGACGAAGTCCACGTTGTTTTCTCTCAGGAGCTTAGATACCTTAACTGCGTTGTCCTTAAATTCACGGCTCTTACCCATGAGAAGAAGAGGGTCGCCACAACATAGCTCTCTCGTCAATCGCTTTGTCCTAAATCCTAGCTTCTCTAACAATTTAAGGTGGTCCTCCACCACCTCAGGGAATCTATACCTAAAGGTACAACCAGCCCAGTATAGAATGTCCATGTCTCAGTCTAGCTGAGACACTTTCTGTCCTCAATAAATTTTCCGCTAACCAAACATTCGGGCTTCTTCAACCATCATTCTCCTAGGCCTTTCCCAAAGCTCCTTCCTTAGAAGATCCCTTATTGCTACCCTTATAGCCTCGCTTCGGTTAGGGTAAAACTTAAGGTCTACCAGCTTGTTAAGACCCTCGATATAAGCGTCAGGTAGGTGTACCGTGAGGATCTTTAAATCGCTCTTTGATGGCACAGCATACACCAAAAATCTAATCAACGCGATAACTATTAAATCTTCGTATCATTACGGTAGTCTTACGGTAATACTGGGCACCTTCAGAGCACCTTCAGTGGCTTCTCCAACTTATCTAAAAATCTAGATAGGTAGGTTTAGGTACTTATACCCTTAATGTAACCGATGTGACAGGAGGTAATGCTTAATAATCAGCCCTCTCCCTCTTTTAAAAAGAGGAAACGATGAAAATCAATGAAAGAGAACGCTTAGAATGGGCATATAGAGAGTGGCGCGAAGGAAAGAGAAGTTTACGGCAGCTCGAGAAGGAACTTGGAATATCAAGGTCTAAGCTTAGTCGAGAATTTAAGAAAATGGAGGAAGGACGGAGACCGAGGGATAAAGGGGAGCTTTACGCAACCGCTTTCAAGTATATAGAGAACATTGTGGATACCGAAGGAGGAGCTATCAGGGAATCGGTAGTGTTAGGGCTGATCAAGGAGTTTAAGGTTACTCCTGAGACCGCTGAGGACATTGTTAGTTGGTACTGTAAGCTTCAAGGAAGAGCCAGAGCTAAGAGCTGTGCCCACGCAAATGTCGTAGAAGCTCCTCACGGTCTCGTGGTTTACTGCAAACTTAAACATGTCGGTGGCGGCGAGGCTGGAGGTGAACCTAGGTACTATGAGGCGATTAACGAAGAGAACTGTGCTCTCTGTGCCTTCTATGAGAGAGCGCCAATAAAGAGCGTTAGACACCGCCTCTAACTCTTCAGTTCTTGTCCCGTAAAGTAGGGGTACGCTTCCTCGACATGTTCTAGCTCTATTACCTCTACATGGTATCCTTGAGAATGTAGATACTCCTCTACGTCTACATATCTTAGCTCATAACGCTCTATCACTAGACCGGGCATTGGGTTTTCTCTTACCACTACCCAAACCGGTGCTAATCTCTGTCCTTTAGGTATTATGAACAGCTTTCCTCCTCCCCTGGCAGCTGCTAGCGCCTTTTCGAGTATTCCTCCCACCCACCCTATGCTGCCGTCCGGGTTAATAGTCCCCGTCATGTAGACGGAAGCGTTTAATGGTTCTCCTCTTATGGCTGATATTACCGCGACGGTTATGGCTGCCCCAGCACTTGGACCATCAACTACCTCTATACGCTCTTCTTCACTACTCCTAACCCTAACGACTACATCAGTTTCATTCAAGGAAACTCCTGTCAGCTGCTCTGCTACTTGGACGGCTGTTCTAACGCTTGCCTGTAGATCTATCCCTATTCTAGGCTCTGTATCTACTAGTATCCTACCGCTGCCTTGAAGCAGCTTAACTTCACATTGCAGCGTGACTCCTTCAAGTCCTGTAGGTGTGGACTTTACAGCTACTAGGTTTACGGTGGAGGCTCCTTGAATCCATCCCTCCTCGCCGCTCCACGTAGCATTAGGGAGATTTTCTGCTAAGTTTTTGTAAAATTCTAGTTGACTAAGGGTGAGGTTTAACTGATAGCTTAACTCAGCTACCTTAGCTGATAGTTCTTCAGAGGTTTCAGCGTAACTTTGAAGCTTGGTGCTTACATCGTTAAGTAGGTGGAGCTGGCTAAGGTAAGCGACCGTCAGGATGGAGTTGATGGCGATGCTTAAGACGAGAAGGGTTGCTAATAGATTTCCGTGCCTCAATTAGCTTCCCCCTAGTCTTGAAGAGGATTAATCGGTAATCTTAAACTTCTCGGGGTGGACTTAAACAACGCACAGTTGATACAAAAGCTCTTCCTAAATCATGCATTGTTGGCCTGAGGAGGCTAAGAAGGCTAGGCCTTAAACCTCTCTTGCCTGCCTTCCTCGCCATGTCCGAACTTCAAGTTGGGCCACAAAGTTTTTAGCCGTCGCAGGTACATTAAACCGGGAATTATTTTGCCATTGCTGTTTCTAGATTTATCAACACTGATCTTTGGCATCCTCCTGCTCTTCATCGTCCTTTCGCTGCTTTCAGCCAGCGTCAAGGTAGTTAAGGAATATGAGAGAGCAGTCATCTTCAGACTAGGCAGACTGCTAGGTGCTAAGGGACCCGGCATCTTCCTCATCATACCTGGTGCTGACAAGTTCTACAAGATAGATCTTAGAGTGACGGTAGTTGACGTACCTAAACAAAGGATTATAACTAAGGATAATGTAAGCGTCGACGTTGACGCTGTGGTTTACTACAGGGTTTTTGACCCTATTAAGGCAATCACCGTCGTAGAGGACTATAACAATGCTTGCCAACTTCTATCTCAAACAACCCTCAGAGACGTATTGGGCCAGGTAGAGCTAGACGACTTACTGGCTAGGAGGGATGAACTTAATAAGAGGCTTCAAAGCATCATAGATGCAGCTACAGACCCATGGGGCATCAAGGTTACGGCGGTAACAATAAAGGATGTCTCCCTCCCTGAGACGATGTTCAGGGCCATGGCTAAACAAGCTGAAGCCGAGCGTGAACGGAGAGGTAGAATAATAGTGGCTGAAGGAGAGCTTCAGGCAGCTAAAATAATGGCTGAGGCCGCTAAAGAATACCAGGAGCGGCTTATTGCCTTAAGGTTGAGGGAGCTCCAGACGCTTTACGATATCGCCAGAGAGCGTAACTTGATAGTAATAGCTCCTGCATCGTTTACGATGGCAGGCGAGGTCGTAGGTCTCACGAAAGGTTTACTGCAACAGGAGAAGCAACGGGAGAGGCAGTGAGATCTTTAACCTACTGTTTTATTTTATTGTTATCCATAGCCCTCTTGGCTAGTCAAGCATCTGCCCATGAGAACGGTGAGGTTATAGCTGTGCACGTTCAAGACGTTATTACTCAGGCTACCTATGAGGAGGTAGCGGGAGCTTTAAATCTAGCTAAGGAACGTGGCTGTCCTCTCCTCATACTTTTGAACACGCCGGGGGGTTCATTGGATGTTACCATTAAACTCGTGGAGCAGCTCCTCAATTCTCCTATCCCTGTAGTGGTTTACGTGTATCCTAGAGGCGCTACTGCTTGGTCGGCCGGCTCTTTCATCTTGTTGGCCTCTCACATAGCTGCTATGTCGCCGGGCACCGTCGTAGGCTCAGCTCAACCTGTTAGCTACAGCCCCTTTACAGGCTCGGAGCCTATTACTGAGTCTAAGGTCTTAAACGCTGTCGCCGAGTATGTGGAGGAAGTGGCTAGGGCTAGAGGGCGTAATGCCACGGCTGCGAGACTTTTCGTTACTGAGAACCTTAACTTAGGAGGCAGTGAGGCCTTACAGATAGGTGTGATTGACTTATTAGCCTCAGACGTTGATGAGCTCTTAGCTGAGCTTGAGGGGGTCGTAGTAGAGGTAGATGGCCAAAACTATACCCTTAGGACACAGGGAGCAGCCTTGGTGATGTATGAAGGCGGAATTAGGATTACGATCATGTCACTGCTCTCAAACCCTCTCCTGGCCTCTATCATGTTCCTGGCCGGCCTCTATGGCCTGATTTTTGGCTTGGCTTATGCCCAACCCGCCTCAGCGGTTATCGGAGGCTTACTTGTCATCTTAAGCTTGATAGGGCTCGGTTTTAACGTCAACATAGTCTCTATTCTACTTGTAATGCTAGGTGTTCTGCTGCTCTTCATTGAGCTCTTCGTCATCCCTGGCTTTGGAGCTATAGGTATGACCGGTATAGTTATGATGGTGATAGGGGCTCTCCTCTCTCCATTAAGCATTGACCCTTCGCAGTGGGCCATACACCCAGAGTGGTACAATAAACTGGCGGTGATTAGCCTAGCTATTGTTGCCCCGCTTCTAGCCTTTTCGGTCTTTGCTCTCTACAAGGTTTTGAAGGCTAAGAGGCTTAGGCCGAAGCTTTACATAGCTGGCCTCGTAGGGCAGGAGGCGATAGCCTTGGATGAGCTAGGTCCTGGCAAAGAGGGTTTTGTTAGGTGTGCAGGTGAGTATTGGGCTGCGTCTTCCGATGAATACGTGAAACCTGGAGAAAGGGTGATTGTTGTAGGAAAGGAGGGCTCTAAGCTTATAGTTAAGAGGATCGAGGGCGAAGAAGAGGGCGTACGAGATGAGTCTTGATAGGCTTGAGGACCTAGCTTATTTATTAATCAAGAAAAGCGTCACTACTCTACCTGATGACGTCAAACTTTCTCTTCGAAAGGCTTTAAGCTCCGAGAAGAGTGAAGTAGGCAGGAAACAGCTTGAAACTATTCTCCTAAACATTGAGCTAGCAGAGGCTGAAGAGCTTCCTCTATGTCAGGATACAGGTTTATTCAGCTTCTATATCGATCTCGATCCCCGTGTATATGATCCCCTAAAGGTTAAGAAAGTACTAGTGGAGGCTTTGAGGAGGGCTACCATTGAGATTCCCTTAAGACCAAACGCCGTTCACCCCTTAACAAGGGAAAACAGTGGAGACAACGTGGGCTTAGGTATTCCTTATTTCGAATGGACATTTAATCGTGAAGGTTACCTAGAGCTCACAGTAGCTCCTAAAGGTGCTGGCTCCGAAAACATGACTAAGCTAGCTATGCTTCCGCCTCACGCTGGGCTGAAGGGGATTATCAAGTTCGTGGTGGACTCCGTCGTACAGGCTGGTGGCGCACCTTGCCCTCCTACAGTCTTAGGGGTGGGGGTTGGTGGCTTGGCGGAGGAAGCGCTGAAGCTAGCTAAACAAGCTCTATTAAGGCCGCTGAGCCAGCCTAACCCTGACCCTGAACTAAGGAGGCTTGAAGCTCTCCTGCTTGAAAAAGTCAACGAGACAGGTGTAGGGCCTATGGGATTAGGAGGTAGCGTGACGGCCTTAGCGGTCCATGTAAACTATGCTCATACACACACGGCAAGTCTACCTGTAGCTTTAGCTTTTCAGTGCTGGGCTACGCGTCGAGCAACGTTAAGGGTGGAGGGCTCGCCTTGAAGCTTTTGTGCACTCCTCTTTCTGAAGGGGATGTGGAGACTCTCAAAGCTGGAGATTATGTTTGGCTCAGCGGTCTAATAGTAGTAGCTAGGGATCAAGCCCACGCTAGAATGCTTAGCCTTCTAGACGAGGGGAAGCCTCTACCCGTCAACCTCAAAGGATTGGTCGTATACCATGCTGGACCGATAGCGTTGAGGGAAGGAGAAAGTTGGAGGGTTCTGTCCATTGGTCCTACAACCTCCTCAAGGTTTGAAAAACAAGCTGTTAACTTGGCTGCAAAAACAGGGGTTAAGATGCTGGTAGGTAAAGGAGGTTTGAGTCCACGGAGCGCCGAGGTTCTACGTAAGGCAAAAGCAGTTTACTGCGCTTACCCGGGAGGAGTGGGAGTCTTACCTGCTAAGTCCATAGTTGAAGTAGTGGAGGTACATTGGTTAGACTTAGGCGTGCCTGAGGCTTTATGGATATTGAAAGTTGAGAAGCTTGGACCGCTACTAGTTGCCATCGACCTACACGGTGGAGACCTTTACAGGGATGTGGCCAGTAAGGTGAAAAGTAACTTGGAGAAAATAAATGATGAGTTGGGGCTTAACTTCTAGGAGGCAGCCCTAGCTTCTCTGCAGCTTCGTCTACTCGGCGTTGGATGAACTCGATCTCCTTGTCGGTTAAGTGCGCAAACCGACCCTGTGTCCTCAAGTAAAGCTCCACTGGCTTACGCCGAGAAGGCCTTATGGTTAACCTTAGCTTCCCATCCTCCACCTCGTAGATAGGTAGCACACCGGTTTCCACGCCTAGCCTAAGTACCTCGAGAGCTTTTTCAGACGGTATTCTCCAGCCAGGTGGACAGGAGCAGAAGATGTGAAGGTAAGCAGGTCCTTCTACCTCTGCTGCTTTTTTAGCTTTATTGACTAAGTCCAAAGCGTAGGCAGGTGTAGCTGTGGCCACGTAAGGTATATTGTGAGCCGCGGCGATTGAAGGCATGTCTTTCTTCCACGTTCTCTGCCCTATGCTTACGCTGCCCGGCGGCGACGTAGTGGTCCAAGCACCGTATGGGGTTGAGCTGGATCTTTGGATTCCCGTGTTCATGTATGCCTCGTTATCAAGACATATGTAGACGAAGTCATGCCACCTCTCTAGGGCGCCAGATAACGCTTGAAGACCTATATCGGCAGTTCCTCCATCGCCTGCGAGCGCCACTACGTGAATCCTTTCCCTCTCTAGCCTCCCCTTTCTCATCAAGGTTTTGAGAGCTGCCTCAATGCCTGAAGCTACGGACGCAGCGTTCTCGAAGGCTACGTGATACCATGGAACCTTCCACGCCGTGTAAGGATAAGGTGTGGACACTACCTCAGAGCAGCCGGTCGCGTTTGCAACTATACAGTTGGGGCCTATGCCTTTCAACGCTAACCTAATGGCTAAGGCCTCGGTACATCCTTGACAGGCTCTATGCCCAGGAGCGAAGAGCTCTTCTTTAGGCAGCTCCTTAATGGACTTGTAGTATGCCATCTTCACCACCTCACCTGTATGTACTCAAAGCCTCCATCCATCTTACCTTCCTCCGCGACCTTCAAGGCCTTTAATGCAGAGTCAGCTATTTCCGACATTGTCACTTCTCTGCCCCCTATGCCTGCTGCAAACCCTGAGATGCTTGGCCTCTGTTTTTCACCGTAGAAGGCGGTTTTTAGGTCCGAGGTTAACGGCCCAGCCACGCTGCCAGGGGAGAAGGCTCTCTCAACCACAGCTACCGCCTTCACCTCGCTGAGCGCGTCCACTATTTCCCTATATGGGAAGGGTCTAAACATCCTCACCTTTAGCAGCCCTGCCTTCACTCCCTTCTCTCTCAGTAGATCCACGGCGTCTCTAGCGTTGCCGCAGAAGCTACCCATCATTACTATTGCCACCTCGGCTCCGTCCATCCTGTAAAACTCTATTACGTCATAGTACCTGCCCGTCAAGTCACCGTATTCCTTCCAGACTTTCTTCGCCACGTCCTTGCTTCGCCGAAGAGCATCTTCAAGCTGATACTTTAACTCAGTCTGGATTTCTGGCAACCCTATGGCTCCCCAGGTTGTCGGTTTGCGAGGATGTAATGCGTGGCTTGGGATCTTTCTGGGGGGTAGGAACTTGGCTGCTTCTTCAGCCTCGAGCGGCTCTATGGCTTCTATTACATGGCTCAGGTGGAAACCGTCGAGATTTACCGTTACGGGTAGTAGCACTTCCTCGTCCTCGGCTATCTTGAACGCCGTGAAGGTAAGGTCAAAGACTTCTTGAGCGTTTTCCACGAAGAGCTGTATCCAGCCACAGTCCCTAGACCCCATCATATCAGTGTGATCTCCCCAGATGTTTAAGTTAGGCGACAGCGACCTATTAGCCACTGCCATGACTATAGGGAGCCTGTTGCCAGCAGCTATATACAACATTTCATGCATTAGAGCTAGTCCTTGCCCCGCCGTAGCTGTAAATACTCTCGCTCCAACAGCTGAGGCACCTATACATGCACTCATGGCTGAGTGCTCAGACTCAACGTTTATGTACTCAGCGTCAAGCTCGCCGTTAGCTACGTACTCAGCTAACCTCTCCACTATGTGGGTCTGAGGAGTTATGGGGTAGGCGGCTATCACGTCCACGTTGGCCAGCTTCACGGCCAATGAAGCTGCATGTGACCCTTCGATAGCTATGCGCTTAGCCATACTCCACTACCTCCTCAACCATCTCTATGGCCTTATAGGGACATATCCTGGAGCATAAGCCGCAGCCTTTACAGTGATAGTAATCGATCTCTACAACTCCGTCATCTTTCAGTACTATGGAGGCATCAGGACAGTGTGCCCAGCAAATGTAGCATTGTTTGCATTTCTCTTGATCGATGACAGGCTTAAGCCCTGTCCTCCACTCTCCTGTCTTGGACTCAGCTATATTACCAGGCTCCGTGATTATAGCGGCTATGGGTAGCTCTCTCCATGAAGGCTTAAACTTATCCATGCTACACTACCTCCGTCTCTTCATAGGCTCTCTTGACTGCTTCTACGTTGCGCGGTCCTAGCTTAGGGCCAAACCGCTCCTCCACCTTGTTAAGTAATGTGTCGAGCTTAACGATACCGACCACCTTCGCGAAGGCACCTAACATGGAGGTGTTCGTTATAGGTACCTTCAATATCTCCCTGGCTATCTTAAGCGCATTTATCGATGCAACCTTGCATTCCAAACTAAGCATTTTCTTAAGCTCGGCTGGAGGCCTAGAGGTGCAGACTATGAAAGACGTCTCGGGCTTAATGCCTTCCACGACCTCGCTGAGCTTAAGCAACGTTTCATCTATCACCACTATTACGTCGGGGCTTTTGATCGATCCTCTTGTCCTTATGGGTTTATCGCTAAGCCTATTGAAGGCTTGCACCGGCGCTCCTCGCCGCTCTGCGCCGAAGGAAGGCATAGCTTGAGCGTAAAGCCCTTCGTCAATGGCTGCGTGAGCTAGAAGCTCTGCTGCCGTTACTGCTCCTTGACCGCCTCTACCGTGCCACCTCACCTCTACTAACATCACACTACCTCCGATGGTTGGGCTAAAGACTTGCGGCACGAGCTTTATTAAGCTGACGGTCTGTTGGGCAAACTCTATTGAAGCCTTGAATTTAGCGGAAAGCTCCTGTTCACGATTGTTGCTTAAGACTCTTTAGCTTCTCGTAGAACATAGCCTTGTTTATGGCATCTATTAAGGCACCTACGGAGGCTATGACTATATCATCGTCCACCGCTTTGGCCCTAAACCTATTACTGAACTTATCTTTGATCGAGATCTCAACGCTTGCTAAAGAATCAGTTCCTCCAGTTATAGCTTCAATCTTATATTCATCGAGAGTGTACTGACCTATGGCTCCTATAGCTTTCTCTATGGCTTTGGCAGATGCATCGACAGGCCCAACACCTATGGCTGCAGCTCTTAGCTCTTTACCTCCAGCCTCTATAGTGACTGAGGCGGTGGGAGTTACGTTACTTCCCGTAACTACGATGAGCTCTTTTAGCGTTATGGCTTTTTCCCTATCAGGGATCCCACCTATTACGGACTCAGCTATAGCAAACACGTCTTCGTCCATCAACGTCTTCTTAGCTTCTCCTAGCTCCCTGATCTTCATGACTATCTTTGTGAGCTGTTCCTCACTAACCTTCATCCCCAGCTGCTCTAGGAAAGTCTTTACCCCATGCTTCCCTGTATGTTTACCAAACACGATCCTTCTGGTTTGTCCGACTACGCTTGGATCAAAGGGCTCATAGCAGGCAGGCTCCTCTATGACACCGTGAACGTGAATCCCTGAGCGGTGAGCGAAGGCGTTACGCCCAACAATAGGATAGTTGGGAGGATTATAGATTAGGCTGTATTTCTCAACGAGCCTAGAGACCTCCGTTATAAGCTCCTTTTTGATGTTTGTCGAACCTCCATAAAGCACCTCTAAGCCAACTACGACCTGTTCTAGGCTGGCGTGTCCTGCCCTTTCACCTAGGCCATTAACGGTTACCTGTATTTGGTTTGCTCCAGCAACAGCTGCTGCGAGCGAATTGGCCGTGGCTAGCCCTAGGTCGTTGTGACAGTGCACCGAGATGACGATTTTCAGCTGTTCCCTTAACCTAGAGATAAGCGACTTCATGGCCTCCGGATTCATCACGCCAACCGTGTCAGGAACATTTATCCTATCTGCCCCCGCTTCCTCTACGCTCTTGTATATTTTCACTAAAAAGTCGAAAGGCGTTCTCGTAGCATCTTCACAGGAGAACTCACATGTACAGCCATGGTCCTTAATGTACTCGACGGTCTCGACAGCTCTCTTAATAGCTTCTTCTTCGCTTATGCCGAGTTTGTACTTTAAGTGCCATGGAGAGGTGCCTATGAAGGTATGTATACAGCTTAAATCAGCTTTCAAGCAGGCGTCTACATCCTCCTTCACTGTCCTAGCGAGGCCGCAAATCTCCGCCTTTAACCCTAGCCTAGCTACGCTCTTGACTGAGTGTAGCTCTCCTTCAGAGCTTGAAGGGAACCCGGCCTCAATGGTATTTACGCCTAGTTCATCTAGGCGTTGAGCTATTGTGAGCTTCTCCTCAAGCCTAAAGGCTACGCCAGGAGTCTGTTCACCCTCCCTGAGTGTGGTATCGAAGATCCTAATTTTGCCTAATTTAAGTTGAGAGGATACCTCCTTGGTGTAGGGTCCTAAATAGATTTTGTACTTCTCCAAGTGTTTAGCCTCCGCGGCCTTTATCCACGTAGTAAGGTAGCTGTTAAGCTTAACTCAACTTTCTAAAGCTTTCCTAAACTCTTCAGCTGCCCTTTCGGGAGACACCGTGTTGATGTAGACCTCAAAGCCTTGCTCAAATCCTGCATGTATAGATATTCTAGGCCTAACCTCTATGTGCCAGTGAAAGTACTCATAGCCTTCTACTCTAGGTGAAGCGTGGAGCCATAGGTTGTATGGAGGGTCATTAAGCATCTTCGCTAAACATGATAAGGTGTGGCGTAGCGCTTCAGCTAGGTTTACGAGTTCCTCATCGTTCAGGGTAAGGGGCGAAGGTTCATGCCTTTTTGGTAGTAGCCAGAATTCATATGGCGATAAACCTGCTTTAGGAAACATAGCTACGTATCCTCCTCTATCATAAAACACCTCTCCTTCAACCTCGATGTGACATAGAGGACACTCCTCCTTATGCCAGGCTTTCCTAAACACCTTAAACTCCTCTCTCAGCCTCTGAGGAATGAAAGGCAGGGCTATGAGCTGAGAGTGAGGGTGAAGGATAGATGCTCCTGCGCTTCTACCATGGTTCCTGAAGAAAGCTACATACTTAACGTAATCCATGGAATAGAGCTCTTGCATCCTCGTGAAGATGGCTTTAAGGGCTAACATTAACTGCTCCTTAGAGGCTCTGTGAGGGTGTTCATCGTGTCGAGGTGATTCCACTACGACTTCGTGATGTCCTACAGCTCCTCCTCTGCTTAACTTTCCCAGCGTTGGAGGTTTAAAGGCTGGATATAGATTTTCAAAACACCTTACAAGCCATCCCTTAACCCTTTCATCACCATCTTCCTTACGTTCGATACCCGTAGGTCCCTGGACGTATGCCAAAATAGCTGGCGGAGTGAGATGTTCATTTCCAGGACAAAAAGGACATGTCTGTTTTCCTCCTTCTAAGGGACGCTTAGCTCTTTCCTCCGCTATTACGACCCATTTACCTATGATCTTGCTTTTCCTTAATTGATCACCTGGGTTCATGACAGCTACCGGGGAGAGAGGACCTATAGGTAAAGCTGCTCTGGTCTACGCTGCTCCATTCTTCTCGGCATTTTCTTGGAGTACCTATCAGTAATCTCTATGTCATATTTTACAAACTCCTCAGCCATACGTTTAATGTTCCCGCTTATTTCTTCAAGCTCTTCTTTAGAGAACTGACCCATGATACTCGGGTTTAATACCCATTGAAACCAACCCATAATACTTCTCTCCATGGCCCTAAGCGAAGCTGTAAGCAAATTTATCAGATCAAGCCTATCTTTATCTTGTTTGGAAGCCAGCTTCTCTATGGCTTTTAACATTTCTTTAGCTCCAGCCACCCAAGCTTCACTCAATCTAACACACCTTTAACGAGGGATTATGCCCCCCGACCTTTAAAGCTTTCCAACCTCAAAACCTGTTTCTTAAGGATAAGTGGCACCTCAGCATGTAGGTATATTGATGAAGATGTTTTAAAGAACATAAGAAAAAACAAAGCAAAGGCTCATCAAGGTGAGCTATGCTGTAGCAACATTATTGTGGTTTCACTGGGCAGCTCTTCCTTTTTCACCTCTACTTCATTGGTGGTGAGGCGTTTAACGTTGTCTTTACCTTTAAGAAACTCCTCGACGCTAGCTAAGGGGAGTTTTAGGCCAGGAACCTTGAAGTGCATGGGAATGACCACCTTCGGTTTAAGCTGCTCTACCACCTTGCTGGCGGCTGTCGCATCTATGGTAAAGGTGCCTCCGACCGGGGTCAATAGGATATCGACTTTTCCTATCTCCTCGATATCGTCAGGGGAGAGTATATGGCCTAAATCTCCTAGGTGACATATGCGTAGCCCCTCCAGCTCAAACACATAGACAGTGTTAGGCCCTCTCTTGGCTCCCTTAACATCGTCGTGATAAGTGGCCACTCCTTTAATCTTGACCCCTTTAACTTCATAGTTTCCAGGCCTATCCACTACGATAGCATCGGGTTTAGCCACTAGATTCTTTCCATCGGCGTGATCGAAGTGGTCATGCGATATCAATACTATGTCAGCGCTTGACTTGGGGGGAGGTATACCTATGTTGACTCCATCGTGAGGGTCTGTGACCACGGTGACTTTGTCCTTAACCTCGAAGCAGGCATGGCCAAGCCACTTTATCTTAACCATGCTTCCACCCGTATGTCTTTTTGAGCCTTCATGGTTATTTAAAAGCTTCTTGAGTGAAGTTGACCCTTAAATTCTTGGTTTACAAAAGATAATAAACTTTAGCGGTGTTTGAGGTTTTTACCATCAAGTGAAGGTTTAGAGCTGTTCAGGGGGCCATGTAGTCGCTATATATGTTACTGTGAGGAGCGATGGATAGGAAGGGGGCTACCCTGACCATTTTCGGCGCAACTTGAGCTCCTTCACCTACACTCGCCTCATCTCCAAGGACGCTTCTCTCCAAGAAAGCCTTATCGCCTATTTTGCATCTGGCGCCCACCACCGCGTCCTTTATCTTCGCCTCCTCGCCTATCTCGGCTTCTTCTAAGACTATTGCCCTCTCTAGCTTAGCTCTCCTCTTAACCACAGTGTTGCTACCTATTACGGTGTAGCTGTAGAGTCTAGCTCCTCTCTCCACCTTAGCCCCACCACCTATCAGGAGAGGGGGCTCCATGTATACTTCGTCCTCGATCATTGCATCCTTAGCTATCCATAAACCGTTTCCTCTAAGCTCGGCGGATAGGTCTAGGTGGACCTTGCCGTCTAGAGCGTCCATGTTCGCTTTAATGTAGGTATCGAGCGTCCCTACATCGTTCCAGTATCCTTCATAAATGAAGCCATAGATCTCCTCTCCTCTTCCTAACATCTGGGGGAATACGTCTCTTGAGAAGTCTATCATCTTGCCTTCAGGGATATACTTGAACACCTCAGGCTCTAACACGTAGATCCCTGCATTAGCCAGCTTGCTGAAGGCTTCTTCAGGTCTAGGCTTCTCCAGGAACTTAACGATGCGTTGCTCTGAATCGAGCTCAGCTATGCCGTAGTGTCTGGTATCAGGAACGGGGGTTAACACCATCGTCGCTAGCCCTCCCTTTTCTACATGTAACTTAACCACGGAAGCTAGATCAATGTCAGTTACCAGGTCTCCGCTGATGACAAGGAAGGTATCGGTCAGCTTTTCCCTAATCCTTCCAACGCCACCGGCGGTTCCTAAAGGCTTCTCTTCGATTGAAAACGTTATTTCGAGGCCTTCTACTTCCTTTAAGCATCGAGTTATGGCTTCTCCACCATACCACAGCGTGACTATGGTTTTCTTGAAACCTGTTTTCTTGAGCAGGTCGGCTACATGGCATATGATGGGCTTGTTAGCCACGGGCATGACAGGCTTAGGCCTGGTGAAGGTTAGAGGCCTAAGCCTTGTGCCCAGCCCTCCAGCCATAATTACAGCCTTCAACCCTCCTCCTTCCTAAATAGGGGGAGGGGGTTTATAGAGGCTTTGAGAACCTATAAGCTCCATTCATTGAGGATGTCGTTGAGCTGTTGTATAGTTAATCCAGCTATTCCTAGCTTCTCCACGGTCCTCCCTTTTGCCCTATAGTCTTCACCGTTTATAATAGAGAACAACGTGATGATGGAGGATATGGTCGAGGTGGTTACCCCTATCATGGAGCCTAAGGACTCCATGAATACAAGTCCGTATGGCACGTCCTCCGTGACGTACCTATCCATCGTAGTGGAAGGCCCCTTCATCTTTACCCCTGCCTCATATAGTGAGCCTGCCCCGAAGAATATTCCCATCCTGATTTCACAATCCTCCTTAGGTAGGCCTGGAGGGCATTCATAGAACTTTATGCCTAACTTCCTGCATAGAGCGCGCCTTTCATCATCTACAGCATCATAAACTTTGACCACGGACGGCGTTATACCCTCCCTGTAGAGGTAGAATTCTCCCTTAGAGTACTCGATACGACCAACGTTTAGCAGTGTAGCTATCGGATGGGTGACAGGGTTAGGGTTGTTTATTGCAGCCTCTATTATGTTGGTGGCAGGGGTTGTGGAAGGGTAGAGCTCTTTAAGCCGATCTATGACTTCTCCTGTGTTCCTAGCTGGAAGGACGCCTGTAGGATTTAGTTTTGCGTTTACGTAAACCATTACCTTTGCGGGCTCTATGAGTCTGCAGCCGTATGGTAGGGTTGCGGTCTCCGCTATAGTAATCCTCTTTTTCACCCCTTTTTCCTTCAATAGTTTCGCTACCTCCAGAGACCCTGCGTTGCCTGGCATTAAGACCACTAGTTGGCCATCATGTAGGTAGGGAGCAAAGCTTTCCGCGAAGAGACTATGTCCAAAAGAAGGGACAACCAAGAGTATTATTTCAGCACCATCTAAGGCCTCCTTAAAGTTAGTGGTAGCTTTATCGAGTTTAGCTACCCCTTGTGTAGCTTTGCCTAAGATCTCGACTTCTCCTTTATCCAGCGTGGGTTTGAAAGTTGCTTCAAAGTTTGGGTGCTCACATAGTC
>Ga0164311_10000273_pt1 | contig 21596 bp, 22 predicted proteins | sample GuaBasSedimGuay2_FD_121796 | JGI IMG/M metagenome (GOLD analysis project Ga0164311, IMG submission 121796) | Subseafloor sediment microbial communities from Guaymas Basin, Gulf of California, Mexico - Guay2, Core 4569-9, 9-12 cm | ecosystem: Environmental > Aquatic > Marine > Hydrothermal vents... | reverse complement strand
TAAAGGTCCTATAACCAACCCCTCTCTAATCCTTTTATTACAAAAGTCGTACTAATTTAAGTACTAGTTTTTTACTAGAATTGTTATGAAGTTTAGACGGTATAGAGACGGTGATATAATATACTCAAAAGAAGGCTTTATATTCTATACCTTTGGCTATCATAATCCAAAAGATAGAGTTGTGGCTTTTCTAAAATATATTCCTCAAGAGTACGCGGAATACTTCAAATTGGAATGGATAAATCACAAATGGATATTTAAGGATAGGGTCCTCCTAAGACCAAAACAACTCTTTTCTCCTAGAGTATACGCGGAGTTAGTCAGAGTTTTCAATAAAGAATTTCCAGAGTACTTGTTGTACTCAGCTAATCTAAGAAAATACGTATTTGCGGTGCCCGAGGACAAAATAGAGGAAGTGTACACGCCGAACGCTGCCTTAACGAAGCTATTAAAGAAATCGTCGAGAGACGAATTGGAGGAGAAGGCTGTAGAATTAATTAAGTTGTTATCTAGACGCTCAGAGGTCTCTCTTGATTTCTTCGGGATACACGGCTCTATAAGCCTAGGCATGCACACAGAGAAGAGCGATATAGACATAGCTGTCTATGGAGCTCAGAACTATCTAAAAGTTCTCACGACTGTCAAAAACATGGAAAAAGAAGGCTTACTGAAAATTTCGAGGAGAAATATTATCGAATTTCTGAGATGTAACACTGGGTGGTTCCGCGGGAAAAGATTTGTGATCAACGCTATAAGACTGCTCTCAGAGATAAAGGATTACTATGACTTTAGGATTAGAGCACCGGTGCTGGTAATCTGTGAAGTATTGGAAAATTCGGAAGCCATGTTTAGACCCGCAATTTATCGCGTTAAAGTGTTAGAAGTGTTAAGGGGTGATCCGGGAGCTGATAAAGCTAGAGAACTAGTTTCTATGATAGGTTTATATAGGAATATCGCTGAGAAGGGAGATCGATTAATAGTGAAAGGAATGCTCGAAGAAGCAATTGACGACGAAGACTATTTAAGAATAGTAGTCGGCACGGGTTTAGAAGAGGAGTACATTAGCATTATGTTAAGGTAACTTCTCTCCTATGATCTCCTCTATTACCTCGGGAACTTCGCTTATCTTCTCTATAGCAAAATCGGCAAAAGGAGATATCTCCCTATCTTTCCTAAGCTTTTGAATAGTCCACAAACCCGCTTTCTTAGCGCCCTTTATATCGGCTACGGGGTCATCGCCTACATGAACTGCTTCAAAAGGCTTGACTCCGACCATATCCAAAGCTATTCTGAATATCTGTGGCGACGGCTTTTTCCATATCACGGCTTGAGAAACTATAACAACATCTATGTAGTTTAAGAGATTGGCCTTTTCTAATTCTCCATATACTGAGTCGTAGCTTCCAGCATTCGAAATTATTCCTATTTTAAAGCCATTATTCTTCAATTTTTTAACAGTCGAAGCAGCATTTTCTTCTATTTGATAACTCTCTACCCATATTTCAACTATGGTTTTATAAACGGAGTTTACTAAATGCGGAGCGGGGCTTATCCCGAGTCTTTTCAATAAGAGCATGACTCTGAATAAATCCCAGTACTCTTCTTCACCCTCTCGGTACGGTACGAAATCCCATAAGTTGAAGAGTTTTTCAAGTTCTTCACGGCTTACATTATAGTTTTTGCCTAGTTTTTCGTATAGCTTTTCTACGAAATTTCGGCGTAGACCCGTATCGTAAACTAGCGTGCTCCCCATGTCGAAGAAAACAGCTTTAATGAGCATAGGCATCTTTACATATTCATTTAGTTAAAATTTATGTTCCAGCTATGCCTTAAAACTCTCGATATCTCAAGTAATGGTGATAATGGATTGAAGCTTAAGGATAGAGATTTCATTGAAACTGTGGAAGGCTTTTTCTTTTGTATAGTAGGCTATCTTCACCCGCCCGATAAATATACAGCCTATTTAAAGTATATACCTTCAAAAACTGGCAAATGGGGTACAAGCGTTAGATATGAGCGGGCGCTAGAATACTATCATGCTGTTAAAGTCTATAAAACAATTAGATTTCTTGAAAAGAAGTATCCTCATTACATCCACTACTGTCCAGTAAGACATATTAAAATATCAATGGTCCCACGGGAGGCTATTAAGAAGTACTACAGCGCTAAAGAAAGACTTAAAGAAATCTTAAAGGAAAGCAGGGACCCTCTAGAGCGTGAAGTCTGCGAGCTCGTACACTTTCTCTCTGAGATAAGCGGATTAAAGACCCGTGATTTTGGAGTGACGGGGTCTATATTGATAAAAATTCATAATCCAAATTTTTCTGACATAGATCTCACAGTTTACGGAGCGAGAGAATCCTTTAAACTTCGAGAGGCTATGGAAAATTTAAGCGAGAATTCCCTCGTTAAAAAGCCAGGTAGAGACAGACTTGAAGAGTGGATAAAAGCACTATTTGACCGTTTTAAAATACCCCCGAAAGAAGCTAGGATTATAGCTCATAGAAGATGGAATTATGGTTTCTTTAGAGAGAGATATTTCTCTGTGCATCCCATTAGAAAGGATTATGAAATAACGGAGAAGTACGGGGATAAGTATTACTTCCCAATCAAGACCGTGGAAGGCATTTGTACTATAAGCGATGCCAGCGAATCTTTCTTCCTCCCGGCGATTTATAAGGTGGAGAACGTGAGAGGGATTAACGTTGAAATCGAAGAAATAGTTTCTTATGAAGGAATTTTCTCTGGAATAGCTTTCGAGGGCGAAGATGTTAAATTTAAGGGAAAACTGGAAAGAGTAGAACCTAGAAGAGGTGAACCTTATTATAGAGTGGTTATTGGAACGGCGGAAGTACCGGACAACTACTTAGTACCGGTGATATCTGGCGATGAAAGCTAGGGATAGAGATGCTCCTGTTAGCCGAGAAGGTATAATTTTTAGAGTTATAGGCTATAATCATCCACCTGGGGCGTATTTCTGCGACGTAGAATACGCGCCCGATACGCTTTACAGAAGTAAGGATAAAAGGGCGTTAAGAGACGGCGGGAAGACGATATATTATAAATTCTACTTCGATGAAGGGCTCAAATTCGTTAAAGAAAAATTTCCCCACTATACGCTATATAGTAAGGTCTTTAAGAAGCGTATGGTCGGGATAAGCGAAAGTCAAATTGCCGAACTTAGGAGACCCGATAAAAAACTGCTACAAATTTTTGAGGAAGATGAAGAAGATAAACTTATAAATGCTTTAAAAAAAGTCCTCGAGAAAATTTTGGAGATATCCAGCTTAAGGTTAACCGACTTCGGAGTCTTCGGCTCGTTACTTCACGATTTCTACAACGTGAACTATAGCGATCTAGACTTCATAATCTACGGGATTAGGCAGACTGAAGAGCTCAGAAAAGTTCTAAGAGAATTATATAAGGATCCCAACTCCGGCTTTAAAAACGAATATGGAGGCTCTAGCCCCCCAGATTCTAGGTATAAGAGGTTTCGCTATTTATCGTTAAAGGAGTATATGTGGCATCAACGCAGGAAAATGATATACGCTATTTACAATAAAGCTTGGAGAATTCTCAAAATGGAATTCGAACCCGTAAAGCAATGGAATGAAATATTGAACGAATACCCCAACCTAGTCAGCGTTGAAAAAATCGGCTTTGTAGAAGCGGTGATCGAAGTGGTAGATTCTTCACAATCATATTTCATGCCCTCAGTATACAAAGTAGAAGTTCTCGAATCGCATGGTATACCCTCTTCAATAGAGGTGGACAAGATAGTTTCTTATGTCGAGGAGTTCAGGCTACAACTTGAGGAGGGAGAGAGGGGCTATGTACGCGGATGGCTCGAGAAAATAACTACTAGAAGTGATGAAGAGAGATACCAAATAACACTGACTTATGGCCCAAAATACTTTGATCAAGTACTTAAGATATTCGATTTAAAGCACATTTAACAAATTTATCAATCCCCCTCCTAGCTCCCGGTTCAGAAGCTACGTAGGAAGCCAGCAACATACCAAAATAGACTGCTTTTTCCATCTCCTTACCTTCTAACAGTTTTTTAATTAATCCAGCAGCAAATGCATCGCCACAACCTGTAGTATCTAAAATTTTCTCCTTAAAAGGCGGCGGATTTAACAGTTTATCGTTAATTTTTACACCCATCTTCCCTCTAGTTACAATAACATACTCAATGCCCATACCCAATAAATCATCTAGAGTAACTCCGGAAGTATTCAATATCTTCCAACTCCTCGAGTTTAGCAGTAAAATATCAATATATTGTAGTATCTTTCTCAATTTTTCAATCCCTAATCTGGCATAGGGAGTTATAATCCTGTACACCACGCATTTACCCCTAGACTTTGAATATCTAGCTATGCTCTCAGCAACTTCTACGAAAACTTCGCCGATATACACTATCCTACTTTTATCTACAACTGAATAATCGACTTCACTCGGAGATTTCAACGAGAGAGCTAGCTTATCAACAAAGGGTAAGAGTATCATCTTCCTACCATTGACCACTAATACGTAAGCCTCAACAGTTCCCAGTCTTTCATCTACGACTACGCGCGATACATCTACACCAGCATTCCTTAAACTTTCAAGACAGCGTGTAGCCCATTTATCTCCTCCAGCCTTCCCCATGAACGAAACCTTTACCCCTAGCCTAGCTAAGGCATACGCTACGTTCGCAGCCGAACCTCCAGCCTCTATGTAATATTGTTTAACGATTTTAACTTCATCCCACTCGGGGAGCTCATCTAGGATAAATATATGGTCTATTGCTAAAGATCCGAAAACGATAACTTCTGCCATATAAACAAAAAGTGTTTTTGCTTATTCTATCTTACTCTTTCGGCGACGCTGTAAGCTATAAAACCGTAGATAGCACCGCTAATCATAGCCAGCACTAACAGTATCACGAAAACTTCAGGCGGGTAGACGGATCCCCAAAGGAATATATCTAACAGTATTGAAGGCAATGCTGGCACGGCGCCCGCCAAGGCGGCCTGTAATCCTCCGAAATTCTTGTACTTGCCAATAGCGTACACTATCTCGGAGAATAAGCCTTGGAAAAACGCGTATATAAGCGAGGAAAAGCCGCCTATCTGAGGTATTAGAGATTCAACAAGCCCGGCTAGAGTCTCTCCGAGAATCGCGGAGCCCGGTTTTTTCAGCAGTGTGGCGGCGAGCGGGGCAGCCATATACCATATGCCATAGGTCAGTAGTACGGCGACTGGCTTACCGCCGATAGCTTTTATAGCATAGTAGGGCGTCCACGCAAATGCGAAAATTGCGCCGAATAGCGCCGCTACTACGGCTAAAATAGCTAAATCTACCGTAGTATAGTTGAGCTTCATATCGAAGGATTAAATTATCACTTTCTTAAAAATTCTGTCTCTAAGAATCCTTTAGGAAAATTCTCAAAACATTAGGAAAACTATTATCTGAACGAGTATTAAAGTAAAAATAAGAAAATCCAATAAACCGAGTTTTAAACATGTTTTTTTACTTTTCCTCAATGAGAAGCCCCTGAGCTCCGCTGCTATGCCGATCCACCTGCCTCTTTCAAGTCCTATGCTTAAAAGTGGCGATAGAAATGAACTCCAGCCAGATGGAGTTAAAGGAATTGTTCTCAAGCCTCTACTCTTCCTCACGGCCTGCACTTCTCTGATGTCGGCTTCGAATATTCTTAAAAGCCTGAGGGAGAGAGATACGGTAAATGATACCTGTTTAGGCAATCCCAGCTCGGACTCTAAAGATCTAAGCAGGTCTCTGGGATTTGTTAAAGAGGAGAATATTAAAGTAGCGCTTAACATTAAAGCAAGCCTAAGGGAGACTTCAATAAAACCCGTAATGGCTTTAGATCGTATAATCAACGGACCCAATTGGTATATGGGCTCGCCTCCAGCAAATATAATGGCGTTGACAGCTACGCCAACTAAGCTTAAGAGAAAAGCCGCTATGAGAAATCTAAACCTTTTAAAGCCTAAAATTAGTCCTATTGACATATTCAAGAGGGCTGAAAAGATTAAAGGTTCGATTTTCCTAAGCGCGAAAGCTAGAATCGTGAGAAATAGCCCATAGAGAAATAAAACTGATGGATTAGCTTTGTTTCTCATAAAAACACTCCTCCACGGGCTTTTTAAGAACTTTAATACTATCCCTTACTCCGATTTCCCTTACTACCCCTTCCTCTATTATGAAAACCCTATCAGCTGCATATTCTAAAACTCTAACATCGTGCGTTAGCAATATCGGCGTTATGCCATCCCTACTTGCCTCTTTCAACCAAGTGAAGAACTTATCCGTTAATACGGGGTCTAGACCAGCTGTAGGTTCATCAAATACGATTACTCTAGACCCGTACACCTTAGCCAGTGTGTATGTGAGCCATTTCTTCTGGCCATAGCTGAGCTTATAGGGAGACTCATCCATCTTATCCAAAATCCAAGGGTCTAAACTCTCAATAAGCTTTCCGAATTTTAGCTCTCCATATCTGGCCGCTAGCTTTAACTCCTTCTCTACTGTACCTTTAACGAAGAAATAGTTAGGCTCTTGAGGAACGTAAATCACTCTTTTTAAAAGCTCCTTAGGCTTAAGTCGCCATGGGGCGGCTCCAGCGATTTTTACTTCTCCGCTAATAGGCTTTAATAAGCCAGAAACTATCTTCCCTAGCGTTGTTTTACCAGAGCCGTTTGGCCCTACTACGGCCACTATTTCTCCCTCATACACGTCCATAGATGCCCCTTCTAAGACTAGAGGACATTCCTCGCAATACTTGAATTTCACATTCTTCAAGTAAACTATTTTACTTTCCCTTTCTCTTTTCGCTCTCATTATCGTACAAGGCGTAAGCTCTTTACCATATTTTAATCCAAGCTTTAAGGTATGGTTTTCTATTACTGCAATTTTATCAGCTATTTTTAAGAAATACCTGGGCTTATGCTCAGTCACGATAACAGTTTTACCTTTCCTCTTTAGCTCGAGCACATATTTTAAAACCTCGCTCGCCCCCCAAGGATCAAGATTCGCAGTAGGCTCATCCAGTATGAAAAGTTCCGGTTCGTGGACTACAGAGGAGGCTAGGCAAAGTCTTTTCTTCTCTCCTCCCGATAAAGTCTCTACATCAGCTTCGGCTTTCTCCGACAAGCCATACTTTTCTAAAACTTTTCTAGCTTTTTCAAAAGCATTTTCAATACTAAGATTTTCCAAAGTAAAGAGAACTTCATCGAGAGGAGTTTGCATAGCTATTTGTAATTCGTGAGACTGTAGCACGACTCCTATGTATCTGGGGATGCGCCTAAATCCTTCGGGCTCTAACGGATTTACATCAAACAACCTTACAAAGCCTTTCACATATCCGTAGAGTAAATTATTCAAAATACCGGTTATCGCCAGGATAAACGTTGATTTCCCCGATCCCGTAGGTCCTAAAAGCAACAATACCTCCCCTTCCTCTAAAACAAGACGAACATCCTTTAGTACTGGCTTCTCAAGCTTGTATCCAGCCTCTCTGATGTCTACTTGAAGCGCTTTCCGCAATTTTTCCACCTTCTAGGTTTTCTCTAAATTAAGCTGTCGTATCGCTATTTAAAAACTGGGGGTTGGAAAAGAATATATTTTAACATGTAAAGTACATGTCGAAATTCGAGCCGCTGGCAATGCTATTGGTGAAAAACTATGTGGATTAACGTTAAAGGAAGAATTCCAGTTGCAATGACTATAGCGGGGAGCGATTCCGGAGGAGGCGCTGGAATAGAAGCTGATCTAAAAACTTTCGCAGCGCTGGGAGTTCATGGCACGGTTGTTTTAACGTCTATTACTGCTCAGAATACGGTAGCAGTTACGGGGGTTCAAGATGTAAAGTTGGATATTATAGAGAAGCAAATTGATGCTGTTGTAGAAGATATAGGGGTTGACGCTGCTAAAACTGGAATGCTTCATACGAGCGAGATTATAGAAGTAGTCACGAAGAAGGTGAAAGAGCATAAATTTCCGCTAGTTGTAGACCCGGTTATGATTGCGAAGAGCGGAGCTCCATTATTAAAACCTGAAGCCGTTAAAACTCTAGTAGAAGTTTTAATACCTCTAGCCGAAGTAGTTACACCGAACGTACACGAAGCGGAGGTCCTAGCGGGAATACATATAAAGGATTTGGAAAGTCAAAAAGAAGCCGCTAAGAGAATAGCTGAACTTGGTCCGAAAGCCGTAGTTGTGAAAGGTGGACACGTAGAGGGAGGTTACTCGATAGACGTGCTTTTCCATAACGATAACTACTATTTTTTCCGAGCACCGCGTATACCTACCAAGACCACCCATGGCACGGGCTGTGGTTTTTCAGCCGCTATAGCGGCGGAGTTGGCTAAGGGCTTCGACGTAGTACAGGCAGTGGGAAATGCTAAGAGATTCATAACCTTAGCCATAAGATATGGAATCCCTATAGGTAAAGGTCACGGTCCCATCAATCCTCTCGCTATATTGTATAAAGAATCGGAGAGGTATAACGTCTGGAAAGAAGTGTGGGACGCCGTTAACATAATCGAGAGGTCTAAGCAAGTTTATAAGCTCGTACCTGAAGTAGGTATGAATATAGCCGCAGCCGTGCCTTACGCCGATACTGTAGAAGACGTAGTCGGCATACCCGGTAGGATAAGAAAAGCAGGGAATAGGGCTGTTGCCGCTTGTCCTCCTGAATACGGGGGATCTAGCCATTTAGCCCGTTATATTCTCTCAATGCTAAACTACGATTACTCCAAGCGCGCGGCAATCAACGTGAAATTCGAGGAAAGATTCTTAGACTTGCTTAAAGCTAAAGGCTTTAAGATTTCATACTATGATCGACGATTAGAACCGGCGGAGATTAAAGAGAGAGAAGGCGCTACCATACCGTGGGGAGTTGAGCAGGCTATAAAAAACTTGGGCGAAGTTCCGGACGTGATATACCATAAGGGGGATTGGGGCAAAGAACCTATGATAGTGATCTTCGGAAAAAACGCCAGATATCTGGCAAAGCTCGTGGTAGAGCTTGCGGAGGAGATGGTTGATGAAGAGACAATTTCTTAAACTTACTCTAGCGGTTATTTTAACCGCGCTGGGAGTAGTTATAGCGCCATTTCTCTGGTTCCCCTTCCTGGCAACTAAAGCCTACCCCGGACAGCATATGATTAACGTCTTAGCGGGCATACTTTTAGGACCTTGGTGGGCCATGCTAGTGGCATTTTTCATAGGCGTAATAAGGATCAACTTAGGTATAGGGACTATATACGCGATGCCCGGCGGAATTCCCGGAGCTTTTATTGTAGGGATTTCCTATCAAGTATTAAAGAAGCTTCGTGTTAAACCCGAAATAGCCGCTTTTACAGAGCCCTTAGGCACGATCTTTATAGGGGGGACTCTCTCCGTGTACTTAGTGGCGCCTATAATGGGGCATAGCCAGATGGTGGGCGCGCTTATACCTATATGGATGGCTTTCGGAGCGAGCTCGGTTCTTGGGTCTATCTTAGGATTCATAGTAGTAGAGGTGTTGAAGAAAATTGAAATTCTCGAATTTTTTGAAAGTAGAAGAAATCCTTAGTAAGCGCATTTTAATCCTCGGAGAAGTAGGCTCGGGTAAAACCTTTCTAACAGCTAAAATAGTTGAATTTCTCTGTAGCCACGGCTTTTTTAAAGATATAACGATAATAGATATGGCTCCCGAGAGGAAGCATGGAGTGGGAGGACGGATAAGAGATTTCTTAAGCCAGAGGTTAGCGGTTAGGTATCTAGCCCCATCGAGAATCTACCCTCCTAGAACTCTGGGCAGAAATAAGAGAGAAGTCTTAGAATACGCTTATATGAACTATATGGCATTAAAATCTCTCATAGATCGCTTTATAAAAGAACCCACGCGGATACTAGTGATAAACGATCTCACCATATACCTCCACGCCGGGCCGCTAGAGGATATAGTTGAATGCTTCGAAAAGAGTGAGACTTTAATAGCAAACGCTTATTACGGCTTTAAGCTTATCCAAGACTATGGGAGTGGCGTAACCGAAAGAGAGAAAAAACTCTTGGAGAGTCTTTTCCCATATATGGATAAGGTAGTCTTGCTCTTCAAGAAAATTTAGCGGATAGGATCATCTAGGCAAGGGAACATTAAATAACGATTATTACTTCTTAAATCAATTACTAATATCATAAACTGAGGTTTCTAATATGATTCGAGAAGCATTCTTCAACGATAAGTTCACCAACGGTATAATAGGGCCTAACGTTAAAATGCCGGGACCTGTGAAAAACGGAGGTCATATAATATTCGTAACCACCCCCGGGTTGCTGGGGGCCGATGATAACTCCTACTCTTAGAGGAGGACATGATATAAAACTGTTTGACTGATGGGCCTAGACGTCGACTCCGTTCGCGAAGGGGCACGAAGTAGGTTTTAATAGAGTCGCTAAGCTTTTCGAAATGTCCATAGATGAAGTGAGGAACAGAGTTACAATAACGGGAGCCGTTGAGGTTGGGAGATTGCCTGGGGTGGTCCAGGTAACACTACCAGTTCCCTTAAAAAAGCTTGAAGAGCTGGGACTTCTAAAAATAGTCAGAAAACTTTTCTCTCTATTAAATTAAAATCTAAAGATTTTAATTATAATATATACCTTTTTAACTCTTTAGGAACAAAAACTTCTCCTTCAAACTGCTGAGCTGCCGCCTGTACATATTCTTTGGCGAATTCCTCGCTGGGGAAGCGGTAGTATGGAAGATGGACTAGAGCGAGCATTTTCACATTGGATTCTCTCGCAATTCGCCCGGCATCTCTAGCGGTGGAGTGTCCGTCATTTAGAGCTTCTTTTTCCATACCTGAAGGATAGGTGGAATCGTGTACGAGTAGAGTACAGTTTTTAGCAAGTTCGACGATTTCTCGGGAGGGAGAAGTATCTCCGGTATAGCAGAGAGATTTGTCTAAGTCCAGCCTATAGGCTAGAGAAGGTATAGGATGACGTGCCTCAGCTGCGCGAATTTCTCCTAACTTTTCTCCTGCATCGAGTTCTTGAAATTCAAGCCATCCTTTAACTCGGTTTAACGGAGTATTAAAAGTCTTCAAGGCAATTAGCGTGGCATTTTCTATGCCTTTAGGCCCTACTATTAACAGTTCTCTATTCCTTCCAGTTAACATAAAATACCAAATTAAAGATACAACTCCGGAAAAATGATCTGCATGAGCATGAGTTATGAGCACTTTATCCACCTTGTCTATCAGCCTAAGTTCTTGCAAGACCCTTACAGCCCCTTCTCCGCAATCTAAAAGATAGTTTTCGACAAGCAAACTTACCGTATTGTGGTTTCTCGCTGGCACACTACCCGCAACTCCTAGAAAGACGAGCTTCAAGCCAAAATCACCCATCAAATTATTAACATATATTAAGAATTTTAAATAGATTAAGATTTAAAAAATGTAACTTATCTCGAGAAAAGCTTCAAAATATAGAATATAGCACCAGTGACCGTACATCCGCCGCCAGTGAGTAGGAACATAAGCCTTATTCCGACTAATGTAATCTCTCTCATCGCTGGTTTGTAGGCGACAACGAGCATTTCAGAGCTAGGTAGGAAGGTTGCTAAGCCCACTAACACCATGGCTATACCGGAGAATATTAGTACGTTGCTAAACATTTTAGACGGCAACTCGCTTTTCAAACTTGCTTCTACGATGTGCACTGGTATGAAGTGGGGAATTAGGAGTGAAGCCGCTTTGATTAATACTGGCGTTAATAGTAGCAGGAAGGGTAGCATTGTTATATACCACCACAAGGTCAATCCAATCGCGAACCCTAGGTAGAACATATACGGCAAATTAGGCGGGAAAATACCGGTAAATAAGAAGTAAGCTAGTACGCCGAGTGCACATACAAAATTTGCTGCTATGAGCACGGCTATGCCCGATACTACGAAACGAGTCCACGTAAATTTCTTATAAAGCATATAGCCCAACAGGAAGAAGGCTATAAAATTAGCCGGAGTCCCTGAGACTAGGGTAAGCCATGGATGGCCGTATCTAAAAATACTCTGTATGAAAGTTCCAAGCGCTGCTCCTATCCCACCTACCCATGGTCCGAATACTATGGCGAAGAATGCAGGTATAACTATAGCTGGTCTGAACTGTCCTATACCCCATGGAGATTCGATGTAGCTCGTAGCGTAAGAGCCTACTGCATACAGAGCTGCACAGATAGCTGTTACCGTTACGTATAGACTCTTCCTCATATTCTCGAGTTCTGGATAGAACGCTAAAATTTAAGTTTAATTTTAAAAGTTCATAGCGCAACTAAATATTTAAATTATGTTAAACTGTTTAACTTACGACCTTTCAAAATTTTAATATATGAAGATGTGAAGTAGTCTAGAGGTGAGTTTATGGGTAAAGCGTTAACGCTATCTAGAGATTCGCTTATCGAGTTCATCGGAAGACTGTTGGAGAATTTCCAAGTAATAGCTCCAGTAAAAAATGGAGAAAAAGTATTTTTCGACTTAATATCAGATCCTTATAAGGCGGTTATAGAGTATGAAGGGCATACCATGTTACCTCCCAAGCGCTTTTTCTTTCCAGAAAGAGAAATATTGTTCACTTATGAACTAAAAGAAAGGGATGTAGCCATATACGACAAATGTGGAGAACTGGAAGGTTTAAGACGAGTTTTTCTAGGAGCTAGATCTTGTGACATCGAAGGCTTAAAGATGCTGGATAAAGTTCTGGTGGGAGAATTTCATGATCCATACTATAAGCTACGTCGAGAAAGAACGATAATCATAGGTTTAGCATGTAACGAACCTAAAGAATACTGTTTCTGCGCCTATACGGGAAGCGGTCCCTATCCTTCAGGCGGATTCGACCTCTTCCTCACTAACTTGGGAGATCACTATCTCGTAGATATAGGAAGCGAGCGAGGAGAAAAACTGGTGAAGTATAACATAGATTTATTCAGGACAGCGTCTAAAAGCGATTTAGAAAAAAGAGATAAGATTATCCGCAGCGTAGAGTCGAAAATTAAAGAACAATCGTTCCCCGAGATCAACACGATATATGAGGCTTTAATTAAAAACTTCAACGCGGATATGTGGAAAGAGTACGGAGAGCTTTGTCTAGCTTGTGGAAAATGCAATTTTGTATGTCCGACGTGTAGATGCTTTGATATTTTTGACGACCCGAATTTCGATTTGAAGAGCGGGAAGAGAGTTAGAGTTTGGGATTCATGTCATTTCTTAAGCTTTACCAGAGTAGCTGGAGGCTTAGTGTTTAGAAAGGAGAGACCGTCAAGGATAAAGCAGAGAGTTTATCATAAATACTGCTATTCCTTCGACGAAATAGGCTCTATCTCGTGCACCGGATGCGGCAGGTGTATAGAACTATGTCCAGCTCGGATAGATATCAGAGAAATAGTAAGGAGGGTTGTTGAACTTTGAAAAACCCTTACATTCCTGAATTAGCGGTGATCGAAGAAACGAGAGTAGAGGCTCCTGGAGTCAAGACATTCAAGCTAAAGTTGCGTCACGGCGGAATGTTCACATTCACGCCCGGTCAATTTATAGAACTTTCAGTCTTCGGGTACGGCGAGGCTCCATTTTCAGTATCTTCCTCTCCTCTCCAGAAAGACTTTTTCGAGGTAACCGTGAGAAAAACCGGAATGCTGACTTCCGCCCTTTTCGAACTAGAAAGGGGTAATACGGTGGGAGTTAGAGGTCCTTTTGGAAATGGATGGCCGATAGAGAAGATGAAGAAATATAGCATATTGATGATAGGTGGAGGTATAGGAATAGCTCCTTTAAAACCCGTCATAGAGTACGTGGTAGCTAACCGGAAGGATTACGAAGAAGTCATCTTGTTGTATGGAGCTAAAACTCCTAAAGATATAGTCTTTAAAAAAGAATTGGAAATATGGAGGGAAAAGATAGACGTGCATTTAACAGTAGATATAGGAGATAATTCGTGGAAAGGCAGAACTGGAGTAGTAACAATACTTTTCGATGAAATCAAAGTAGATCCTAAAGAGACTTACTCGATACAATGCGGACCGCCTATAATGATGTACTTCGTAACTAAAAAACTTCTTGAATTAGGCTTTCCAGAAGATAGAATACTCCTCTCTTTAGAGAGGTTAATGAAATGTGGAATGGGCTTCTGTGGCCATTGCATGATCAGCGGTAAATTTGTGTGCAAAGACGGTCCTGTGTTCAGTTATAGTCAAATAAAAGATTTTCTTGAATCAGCTATCTGAGGTGAAAGTATGGCATATAGAAAACCTAGAGTGGGAATTTTCAGTCTATCTTCATGCGAAGGTTGTTTAGTCCAGCTCTTTAGCATAGAAGACCGTATATTAGATATTCTTGGAAGCGTTGAGTTAGCTGAATGTAGATTATTAGGAGTTGAAGATTGCGGGACTCTTGACGTAGCTATAGTGGAAGGCGCCGTTACGTCTAAAGAAGAGGAGGAAAGACTTATCGAAATAAGGAAGAAAAGCAAGATCCTTATAGCCTTTGGCGACTGTGCTTGTCATGGAGGAAGGTTTCTTGTTAAAGACTTTGACAGGGAGATCGATGCAAACTTGCCTAGAGTGGGGAAATTCAAATCAGAACCTCTCGATAAATATGTCGAAGTCGAATACCACGTTTACGGATGTCCTGTAAGTAGAGAAGAAATACTTGAGCTCTTCAAAGATTTACTGTTAGGGAGGCCTCATAGGCCTAAATCATACAATGTATGTGCTGAGTGTATTTTAAGAGAAAACGATTGCCTTTTAGATCACGGCGTGGCATGTATGGGACCTATAACTAGGGGAGGTTGTAGAGCTATATGTCCGACTTTCAAGCGGGAGTGTATAGGATGCCGTGGATTGTCTGAAGATGCCAATATAGAAGCTTTAATCACGGTTTTTAAAGAGAAAGGAATAGAAATTCCTGAATATCTTCCTCTCTTAAAAAAGTACGTTGGAAGTGAGACTTTATGAAGACGTTAACTGTAGAGCATATTACTAGAATAGAAGGACATCTAAACTTCACCGTGATAGTTGATAAGGAAGCAAATGTTAAAGCTAGAGCAGAGGCTCTTGAAGGCGTTAGGTTATTAGAACGTTTGCTCATAGGGAAAAGCTATCGAGAAGTACCCGATATAGTTTCGAGAATGTGTGGAGTTTGCCAAGCTATTCATAGAATAACGTCTATACAGGCTCTGGAAGATGCCTTTGGAATAACTCTACCCGAAGAATTAGAGAAGCTACGTAAGATAATAGCTATTGGAGGTCACTTACAGAGCCATGTACTCCACCTTTTCATATTCGTTCTCCCAGACTTCACTGGACATAAAAACATTTTAGGAATGCTTCCTAAACACGGGGAGCTAATCAGCAGAGCTTTTAGGCTTAAAAAACTAGCAAACGATATCACAGAAGCTATTGGAGGTCGAGCTATACATCCAATAACACCAGTAGTTGGCGGTTTCTCGAAAATCCCCTCAAGACGTACGCTCGAAATAGCTCTAGATAAGGCGAGAGAATTCAGGAAAATAGCGGAAGAAGTGATTCCTGTTGTGTTATCTTTGGAAATGCCCGATTTCAAAAGAAAAACACACTACGTAACACTGTATAATGGAAAAGAATTTCCACTTCTACGAGGATCTGTGAAAATTTCACAAAGAAATATCTTTAAACCTTCTGAATACGAGGACTATATAGAATATATAACCGAGGAGTACTCTACGGCTAGGCATTATATCTTGAAAAAAGAGAGATTAGAGTACATGGTAGGCGCTTTATCAAGGATAAACATAAACTATGACTTCTTAACGGATACGGCTAAATCCATGGCTAAGACTTATGGATTAAAATACCCGGCATATTCTCCCTTCGAAAACAATAAGGCTCAAGCACTGGAGATAATCCACTTTGCGGAGGAAGTAGTCGATCTGATAGAGGATTTATTGCATAGACCAGCTAAAACTGAAAAAGTTGAGTTCAGCGTTAAGGAGGGAGAAGGAGTATCAGTAACCGAGGCGCCTCGTGGGTTATTGATACACCACTATAAGGTAAACGAACAAGGAAGAATCGAAAAAGCTAACATAATTACGCCAACGGCGCAGAACTACAAAAATATTGAAGCCGATCTGGCCGCGTATACCACTAAACTACTATTGAGTAACGTGGAAAATATAGAGTTCGAGTTAAGAAAACTTGTAAGAGCCTACGATCCCTGCATCTCCTGTTCTGCTCGTTTCTTTAAAGAACACTAGCCTTCTCTTTCTTCTCCCAATAACCACTCCACCAAGTTATCTAGAAAACGGCTATTATCGGCTAGCTGAATGAACGGGTCTAGCATAAACGTTATATCGCCTAGTGCAAGCGTAGTCCCGTTTATGGCGGCTATAGTGTACTCTCCCTGCTCATCGACTATGGAGAGGTAAGTGTTCCGACTAGTGCGGATGAGCGAAGTAGCGTTTGTGTATATGGCAGTGCCCGTGAGTACTACCAGCTTGTTCAAACCTATTGTTAAATTGTTTTCTTCAAAAGTTCTTATAATTGGGTTCCTGTATATGCCGTATTTATCCTTGCTTGAATAGAGATAACCAGTGGCGAAAAGCATTCCGAACTCCTGTGCTATATTATTGATCGAAGAAGGAAATCCTGCTGCCGGATCATGAGCTATTAAGAGTTTCCCGCCTTTGTTCACGAATTCTTTTATAGCCTTTATCTCTTCGTCTGCGTAATCTTTTTGAGGAGTGAATATTATCAATGCTTTAGGAGAATCCTTTAAGGCATCTTCTAAATTGCCCGTTTTCAAGAAGTATAGCTTTCCACCGTTCTCCACTATCCTACCCATAAACTCCGTTAGTAGAAGACTGGGGAAAACATTCATATGTGTTAAGTCGATGAGTATTCTACCGGTAGAGTTTACAGCATTTCCTTCTTCACCGAAAATCGAATTAGTAAATTGCGCTAGGAATCCATAGTCTCTGGGGGAATCCTCCACCATATAGGGCGGGAGGTAGAAGATCTTGAAGCCTAAATTAGAGATATTGATTATAAGAGATAGAGGGATTCTGCCTTTCTCTCTCCATATATCGTAGCCACTCAACTTATGCTCTAGCGAGATTTTCACTTCTTTAGTCAAACTTATAACATTATAATCTTCTATCTCTGCCATTTTAGCAGCTTTTTCTACAGCATCTAGATATGACCCAATTTCATCGGCCAATCCAGCTTCTACGGCATCAACGCCTACGAATAATTTTCCAGTAGAAATCTCTTCTAACGATATTTTCAATTTTCCCTCTCTGCTTCTACGAACTGTATCCAGAAAACTCTCGAAAATTTCCTCCATGATCAGAGGGAATTCTCTAGGAGAAAAGCCAGTGTATTTATACGCGCCAGTTTCTAGCATAGTCTCGCTCGGTAGAACTACGGGCGGGGCATAGGCTATGACGCCTACATTGCCTACGAAAGAGCTTGGAGTAACATAGATGTAGTCGGCGCCTAAAGCTACGTAATAACCACCTGATGCTGCTATTCCCTCGACTACCGCCACTACTGGTTTTCTTTCGGATAGACGTTTAATCCCGCTATATACTTCCTCACATATAGACGCCAATCCTCCTCCAGAGTTAATCCGCAACACGACGGCTTTTATAGTCTCATTCTCTAAAGCGGTTTCTACCGCCTTTAAGTAGAGCTTTTTATCGACATCGAAGAGAAGATAACCCTCTATTTCTATTACTCCTACTAATGGTTTCTTCCTAGGTAGTGAGAAATAGTAGAAAAAAGTGCCGAAAACCGCTACAGCGACTATTGCTATCACGATTAATGCGGCCTTTTTCTTTGCCGTAAAGCGGTCCATAGTCTTAAAAAATCTGGCGTGTATTTAAATACTCCTTTAAAAACTCTTATGACTACTCTATGATCTTTTCCAAAAATTTAAGAAATGAATTTTCATTGTAGAATCTTTAATTCTTCCTCTACCAGCTTTATAAATTCATCTATAGTCTTAGCTCCTAGATCTCCGACTTTCCGTCTGCGAACAGATACGGTTCCATTTTTCTCTTCTCTCCTGCCTACAATTAATAAGTATGGTATTTTCTCTAATTCTCCCTGTCTGATCTTATAGCCTAGAGCAGCGCTACTATCATCAACTTCTACTCTAATACCTTTCGAACTGAGTACTTCGCATATCTTATGGGCATAGTCTCTATACTTATCGCTGACTGGAATTATTCGTGCCTGAACAGGGGCTAGCCAAAGAGGGAAGTCTCCAGCGTAGTGCTCAATAAGTATACCGAAGAATCTCTCTATAGAGCCCAGTAATGCTCTATGGATCATAACCACTGTTTTTTCTTTGCCATCTTTATCCACATAGGTTATATTAAACTTCACTGGAAGATTGAAATCGACTTGTATGGTAGTGCACTGCCATTTTCTGCCAATAGCATCTATCAATTTAACGTCTATTTTAGGGCCGTAAAATGCGGCTTCTCCCGGCATAATTTTGAAGCTATAGCCCTTCTTTTCTAATGCTCTTTTAAGCGCGTTCTCCGCGTTCTCCCATATCTCTGGAGAACCCATATACTTTTCAGGTTGACTTGGTTCCCAAGTGGAGAGCTCTACTTCATACTTCTTAAAGCCGAAGGCCGAGAGTATGTACTCCATCAAATCGAGAGCCCTAACTACTTCATTCTCTAACTGCTCCTCTGTACAGAATATATGAGCGTCATCCTGTGTAAATCCTCTAACTCTCATCAAGCCGTGTAGCGTCCCAGATCTTTCGTACCTGTAGACGGTTCCAAGCTCGAAGTACCTTATAGGCAAGTCTCTATAACTCCTAGTTTTAGATTTGTATATTAGGATGTGAAAGGGACAGTTCATAGGTTTAACTACGTGTGGCACTCCTTCCTTCTCGAAATAATACATTAAATCTCTATAATAGCTTAAATGTCCCGAAATTTCCCATAGGTTTCCGTAAGCTATATGTGGTGTATAAACAAGTTGATAACCATTTTTCAAATGTACTTCTCTCAGGAAATCTTCGATAATCTTTCTGACTAATGCTCCTTTGGGATGCCAAAGCACCAAACCAGGACCTATGGTCTCACTCGGCATAGAGAATAGATCAAGTTGAACTCCTATTCTCCTATGGTCTCTTCGTCTTGCCTCTTCAAGCCGAGTTAAATATTCCTCTAGCATTGACTTCTTCGGAAAGGAGATTCCATAAATTCTCTGCATAACCGGGTTTCGCTCGTCACCTCGCCAGTACGAAGAAGAGGCAGTGAGAAGCTTGAAATATTTCACATAACCCGTTGATGGAAGGTGGGGTCCTCTACACAAATCTACGAAGTCGCCTTGACGATATACGGTAACAGTCTCCACCGACATTTCTTCTAAAAGTTCGACTTTGTACTTCTCTCCCAGTTTCTCAAAAAGCCTTATAGCCTCGCTTCTCTTCATTTCCTCTCGTTTCAGCGGTAGATCTTCTTCTATAATCCTCTTCATTTCCTTCTCTATTTTCTCGAGATCTTCAGGAATAAATGCTATGCCCCCCGTGTCGAAGTCGTAGTAAAATCCATTCTCTACAGGCGGTCCAATTCCTAGCTTAACGTACGGGTAAAGTCTCTTAACGGCGTGCGCCATTACATGAGAAGTTGTATGCCAATAGACGGCTTTACCTTCTTCAGAGCTAAAATCTAAAATCTCTATCTCCTTAAACGACGGCTCTATGATTCTTGTCAAATCCACTAATACGCCGTTTATTCGCGCCACAAGTCCCGAGCCCTTGGGTATAATATCTACTATCCTCTTCCCTGCTTCACCTTCGATTTCGCTACCGTCTGGTAACCTAATTTTCACCATGGCAAACACCTGAAATTCTCCTTAGGGGTGCTAGTCCCTCAACTAAAGAAAACAGAAAATTCATAGCTTCAATCTGTTTGACAAACACCCACTAACACGCACCCCTAACGCCAGACAAATAAATCAAACGTATATTTAAACATTTCATCACTAACATGGGTGGTGTCAAGTTAAGGTTTTGTGAAGTTCGTTCTCTAGTATTATGCTATGGTTTTTCAGCAATTTATGCTTCGAGAGGTGCTTAACTTGACAGCACCCTAACATGAAATAATTTCCTGCAGAAATTTCTTTAGCTGTTTCTCTTGGTTCTTTTCACTTTACGATATTTATCGATAGTACTAGAATTTAGTTCTTCTTCTTTCTCGAGATATTATTAATAATGAACATGGCTATTCGTAAAATATGTACGAATATTTCAGCAATTTAAGAGTTCCACGTGTACTGATAGGGACTTCTCCATTTATAGCTGGAGGCCAGTTTGGATTGAGAGCTTGGGAGTATTATAGGAGATTTGTCGGCAAGAGCGAAGAAGTAGCGGAGATTATAGAGTATTGTGTAGATTTAGGAGTTAAAGGGGTACAGGTATTGGCTTATGATTATATCGTAGAGGCCGTAAAGAAGGCTATGGATAAAACAGGGATAGATTTATTCGTCGTCGGAACTCTTATACCCGAAGATCCTCAAGAGAGTCTTAAACTGCTTATCGACATAAATTGTAGAATAGGGCTTGTCCATGGAATGTTAACTACTCCACGCAGTCTCAGAGAGGTAGGGAGGCATCTTAGACTTATAGAGGAAGCTGACATTATTCCGGGAGTAGCTTTGCACAATATCTCGGCATTAGAGGCTATTCTGAAGGAATATCCCCAGATCGAGGTTGTAATGGCTCCGGTGAACATAGAGGGGATTTTCATGAATAATAAGGAGAAAAGTTTAGAACTACTAGAAAAGTCTGGGCGTTTTATAATTGCGAAAAAGGTATTAGGAGCTGGGAGAATTGAACCCGAGAGAGCTTTGAAGTACGTTTTTTCGCTATCATTTGTGAAATCAGTAGCAATTGGCGTCGCTTCTAGAAAAGAGGCAGAGGAGACTTTTACGATTGCCTGGAGAATATTAGGAGTTAAGGGAGATATCTCTCGGGATCTCTCGGGAACAGAGTAGCTTCCCGTATATTCGAGATATTTAATAGTTGCATTGTTAATCTTTCAACACCAAGGTTAAAACCTCCATGCGGCGGTGCTCCATATTTGAAATGTTCTACAAACCATTTTATAGAGTCTAGGCTTACCCCCTTCTCCCTCGCTTGCCCTATTATCTTCTCGTACCTATGTTCTCTCTGACCTCCCGAGGACAACTCTAACCCCTTGTAAAGCAGGTCGACGCTTCGAGCCCAGAAAGGTTTTTCGTCCACCCGCATTACGTAGAAAGGTTTTACAGCGAAGGGGAATCTATTGACGAAGAAGAAATCGCTGTCATATTCTTTCTTCACGTATTTCCAAAGTAACACCTCTGATTCTCTATCATAATCTTCTCCGTATGGTATTTTCTTCCCCAGTTTTTCCAATACATCATAAACTTCGGGGAATTCCAGTACTGGAAACGGCTTTTTCGGCTCCTCTAATTCCACGCCTAAAAGCTCTAAATCCTCCTTATTTCTCCTTACTACGAAGCTTACAATATGGTGGACCAAGTCTTCCTCGAGCCTTATAACATCATAC
>Ga0164311_10000271_pt1 | contig 21675 bp, 21 predicted proteins | sample GuaBasSedimGuay2_FD_121796 | JGI IMG/M metagenome (GOLD analysis project Ga0164311, IMG submission 121796) | Subseafloor sediment microbial communities from Guaymas Basin, Gulf of California, Mexico - Guay2, Core 4569-9, 9-12 cm | ecosystem: Environmental > Aquatic > Marine > Hydrothermal vents... | reverse complement strand
GTATGACACCTTATCTTCAATGGTATTGGAGGATTGACCGTGAAAAAACAGATCCAATTTGCAGACTTTATAAAGAGGCTCGAGAAATTTTTGAAAGAGCCCGGTAAGCTCAAAGAACTGCTGCAGGCTGTCAGCGATGGGACCGTTGACATTGACAGCCAGACAAAAAGCTTCCTGACCGAAAACCGCCGGGCCCTGCGAATATTAAATGGCGATATGGGTTGTGTGGACCCTGGTGATATGGCCGAGGCGGCCTTCGGCCTTATCCTTTATCAGGATGGGCAGGAGTTTGCGGCTGTCGATTATCCCATTAAAGACGGCAGCGTTGAAATTCGCCGCATTACACCGGCGGTTTATTCGCTTAAAACTGTGACGGGGCTTCTGTTGTGGCAGAAAAGATTAAAGCAGCAGAACCTGCTCATAAGTAAATCTTCCCAAAAGGATGGTCGGTTCAAAATGGCCGCCGACAGCGGTCAAGACAAACCTGTAGCTTTGTTAGCTGAAGAACTTGCAAATGGTGCGATGACACTGAATGTGTATGCCGGTTTCGAGGCCGGTCGTATCGAGATTGTAGCCAAATCGATTGGAGACAGTAACGATGAACGGTGAAAATAAAAGAACGGGCCGGGCTAAAGTCCCTGTGGTCCTCTCGGATGGCCCAAACCAGTTAGCGGCGGTTGCAACGGTTATCGCATCAGTTAAGCATTCCGACAGCAACAGATGTAAGCTCTCCTGCACCGATGGTGCTTTTAACAAACAGACGGTGAAGCATTATCGCCGCGAGCTGCTGGCGGCGCTGAACAGTTTGTGTCAATCCTGTCAACTCCCTTACTGTGATTTTGAGCTTTCTGCTGAAAATCTTCAGGCGGCGGCTATCAATGACGCCCGGCTTGAAATAAGCGGGTTTTCTGCGGATATTTCTGTGTTTGTCGCGATGCTTTCGGCGGCGTTGGGTATTGAGGTGCCGGATGATAGTATTTTCAGCGGGCATATGTCCAAGGGCAGGGTGTTACCGGTTGCTTCGCTGGCGGCTAAGCTCAAGGGGGCTATCGCAGGGGGGCTCAAACGGTTTTACTGCGCCAGCTTAAATCCGGCCGATTCACTGGCAGTGGTTGATAGTGCCGAGCTTGATGCGGCTGATAATGCGATCCGAATGCATCGCCGTGATATAGAGATCCGATGTGCGGACACCGTTTTCGAACTATTTGACGCGGTTTTTAGCGATTACGATGTCTTGCTGGCAGCCATCCATACCGGTGTCTTTAATACCGATCTGGCGGTTGATCCGAAGTCGCCGGTTGAGAGGATTGCCCAAAAAATAGGCTCGGTGGACATGCCCACATTACGCAATACCTTATCGACGCTTACGATGGCCGAAAATATTGAGCGGGTTTACACATTATGGAATGCGTTTTTGACCTCTTCTATCAATGCCGGCCGGTATCCGGTCGGTTGCGGAGAGTTGATTTATGAGTGGATGTGTACCGTTCCGCCTCATATCAGACGCTCCGGCCTGATCAAAATACCATTGATTGAGATGGAGGTCTTTGTCAAGCTCAGTCGGTTAGCCGGCAAAGAGCACTTTGGCGATCTCGGTCTGTTGTTCGATGGCATCAGGGGCAAATACCTGAAATCTGTCAGCACTGCTCCGGTCAGTAAAAATAATAATGAGGGTGTGAATGACTGCCTGGTTTTTGATTCGGTTGTCTCTTCCATCTCAGCTAAACATCTCGATGAATCGTTTGGTACCGACATCGACAATGCCAGGGCCTCTTTTATACTGCCTTCGACTGTCGTTGAAAGCTATGCGGATTTTACTGATTTCACAGAGGCGTTTTATAATCACTTATGCGGTTTTACTAAAACCAAGCCAACGGTTACAGGCTCCGGCAAACATCAGTCGGCGGCTGTTTACTCTCTCATTGACAGGGCCTTTGCGAATAAGGGCGGCTATGCCGAGGCCCGATGCCGTGCGATCGATGGCGGCGGTGGTGGGCTTCGCGTTGTTTTAGATGAGATCACCGAGCAGTTCAAGCGTGATATCTATGCCGATCAGATCAACGCGAGCTTCAAAAGAGCCATAGACATCAGAGACGATGATGAGAAAAAGGCCTTTATTGCCGGGGCCTTAAAACGATTGGACCGATTTTTACCCGATGGTTGGGCTGACAGGGATCCTGCGTCTTTGTTGGGACAGACGGAGGTATTGGCCAAAATTTATGTCAAAGCCGTTGACGCGGTCCGGCAAAATATGAGTCGGCTGTGAACAATAAACTGTAAATTACACCCTTCAGGGTGGTAAATTCGGAGCGGTAAAGCGGTAACAATTTGTAAATGTATTACCCGCGTATAAACGGGGAAATTCAACTGAAATGAGTATGAAACTTATTTGAAAGGAACCCAAAGATGAATTTTGACGACTTTTTTCGCACAATCGATGAAGACGCCCGCAACAGGGTCGCAATCCCCCATGACCGGGCCAGGGCCAGTTATTCGCTGTCTTCAACCACGGTCAACAGCTGGCAGGAGTTTGAGCATTACCTGGCTGATTATTATCGCCACCATTGTGATATTGTGGGTGGCGGCGATTTGGGGAGTGTTTCACAAAATCTGGCAGAAGCCAAAACGCTTGCCACCCGTGGTGCCGGCCGCAATACGACCATCAAGAAACTCTTTAGGGATAGTGAGAGTGGTGCCGATGGGGGGCTTCGTCAGGTTTTGGACCATCTTGCCAATGGTATAAAGCAGCAATTCCTCGAACGGTATATTACCGACGCTTTTGACAGGTATGTTTCACCGTGTAATATTGACGAAGCGACGGAATTAATGCGGCAGTTTTTTGAGAAGTATCAGCCTATACTCCCGACAAATATCGATGTTGGAAAGCCGATGTACTATGCGGCTAACTTCAAGGAGTATCTGAACTTATTTGCTCAGTCGATGACTTCGGTTGCGTCGGAATTTCGCAGACTCTAAATTTACGGAAAGGAATAACAATGTCTGAGATCGTTGATATTTTAAAAGAACTGTCGTCTCCGTCGTACAATGAAAAAAAGTACATCGGAGTTGATCGTGCAATCAATGAGGCCGCTGTCGGCGGTCTTGTTGATTCGTTTGAGGAATTTGGAGAGATCCTTGCCGGCGTGATCGTGCTTGTTCAGAAATATCTGCTCAAAGCTCGAAATCCCGTCGAAGGTGGCAGGGAGTTTTACCTGGATGCAGCTTTCAGGGTGCTTACTCGAAAATTGGGACCGAACGGCGAGAAGGCTGCAATGGAAATCTCCAGAACTGGTAAAAATGATGGCATATACGGTGTGATCAAACTGGTCGCTTACGGCTATGCCGAGATGTTGTTTGAAAATGAGAGTAAGAGTCGCGTTGGTATCATATGGGAACAGTTAAGCAATGACGACAAGTTCGCCACTATGGACGAGTACCTTCAGGAATTCGGCCATTTATGGCCCGATGAACTGACCGAAAACGGGGCTGCAAGGCTCAAGGTTAACTTCCCCAAAACGCTTCAACTGCACCTCGAGAACATCAGAAAATTATCAAAATCGCTGGATCGCTGAAAAAATATCCTCAGACGCCTCTCTTAGTCTATCAGAAAGGATCGACTTTATGGCGTTTGAGGATATTCATCTTAGCAGCGGCAGCACTCATGCGTTAAGCCGGCTCAGCGGTCAGCTTATCTCGCATCAGGGAGCCTGTGCCGGGGTATTATATCCCCAGCCGACACCCCTTGAGCCGCCGTTTGTGCCGCTTGGCGATATGCGGGATCTTCGCGGTCTTACCGACAGGCCGGTCGATATTATCTATGAATCCCCCGATAAACAACGGCAGCTGTGTCGTTATGAGATCCTGCCGGCCTCTGACTACGAATACAGATGGGATAAAGCGGACATATTGCTTCGCCATCTTCCGGCCTTATACCATCGTTGTGGGTTTGAGATCATCGGCAACAGCCGCAAAATCAAGTTCAGGCTGCTCTGTGAGAAAAGCGATGTTTCGGTTCTTTCAACAGCGTTTTCCGCCAAGTTCCTGGACTGTGCGCTGAGAGAGAGTAAGCCGGATTTTTTGGAGTGCAGCTGTGACTGCCTGGCGTTTCGCGACTATTTTACATCTGGAATATATTCGCATCTGTTGACGCAGCCTTCGGCCATTAAGGTCAGCGCCTACGAGACACTTCTTTTTGTCCTGTCGGCCCTGCCGGAAAAAATCACGGGGTTTTGCCAGGTATTGTTTGAAGCAACAAGAAATAACTGGCACAGAAATGTCGAGCTGTTAACCGATATCGAGTTCGTTCACGGTCAGCTTCAAATACCCGGCCGGCCTCCGCAGCAGCCTCCCTCCAAGGACCTGCACGGAACGAGCTTAGAGATTGATACCAAAAGCCATCCCGACAAGCCTTTCTTTGCCGCTGCTTTGCGTGTCGGGATTGCCGGGGCGGATAATTACAACGACAGCGATACGCTTGAGAGTCTTTGCAGTTTTACAAATCTTTTCCGTCACGGCGGTCAGCCGCTGGCGTATATCGCAGGTGACCGATACGGCGGGATTGATACACGGCAATTATTCCAGCAGGGGCGGGTCTATCATCCCGGCATCCTTGTCAATTCGAGCGAGTTATGTGGACTGGCCCATGTCCCGCCGATCGCTCTTTTTAAACAAATCAGCTGTAAACTCAAAACTCTGAGCCCGCTCTTTCGAAACACGATGGGAGTTATTTCGATGGATATGAATCAAGGGACGCATATAGGTTATCGTCAGACAGAACAGGGCGAACAGGCATGTGTCATACCTGACACCATCAAAAAAAGGCACATCCACTTAATCGGCAAGCCGGATCGGGGCAAGAGCCTGTGCTGTGAAAACATGATACTCAATGAGATATTACGCGGATACGGGATAGCGGTGATCGATCCGCATGGCGATTTGATAGAACGTTTACTTGACCGGATCCCTGAAAGCGCGGTGGAAAGGACGGTGCTTTTTGATCCGAGCGATCCCGAATGGATTCCGTTATACAACCCGTTGGATATGGTTGCCGGGACGGATCTGAGTATGGCGGCCGATAACATCGTAAGCACCCTGAAAAGCATCTTCGCTGAAGGATGGGGATACAGGATGCAGCGAATCCTGTTTAATTTGATTTTTATGCTCATGCACGGCCGGGGGATGTCTTTTCTTGAGTTGATGGAGTTGTTGCGAAAGGGCAAGAAGAGCAAAGACATCATCGAGACACTTAACAGTGTGGTAACAAGCAGTGAAGCCCTGAGTTTTCTAAACGATGAGTTCAAACATTATCGTCGCGAGGAGCTTAGCCCGGCTATAAATCGGCTCAGCCCTCTGACTTATTCTGAAGTGATGTCGCTGTCTTTGTTTCAGCCGGCCAATCGGTTTGATTTTCAGAGGATCATCGATGACAGAATGATCTTCTTGGCGAACCTATCGCTCTTTGGTCGTGAGCAGACGATGAGTACGGGCGGTTTTATGATCAACTCAATGTATGCGGCTGTTTTGCAGCGGTCCAAGATCCCTTCTGAAAAGCGTCGGTTATTCAGTTTTTATGTGGACGAGGCCCATTTGTTCCAGACCGATGCCATGGAGAAAATCATGGACGAAGCTCGGAAATACAATGTCTCATTTAACCTTTCACACCAGCGTCTCAGTCAGTTCAAAAAAGAACGAGCCGATTCGCTGGTGACCACAGGCACGACGATCGCTTTTTGTCTGGGAGCGGGTGACGCTGCGGTGATGAAGAAAAATTTTCAAAATAAGGTTACAGACGAACAGTTTATGGACCTGGGCCAGGGGGAGGCGCTGGTGAGGGTTGATACGGATATTGCCAAAATCAGAACATTAGGTCCAACCGAGGTAACAAAAAGCTTTCGCGAGAAGATCATACGAAACTCACACAGCCGATACTATAAAACCGTCCAGGAAATACGCGGCAGCGATCGTCTTAAATTCAGAGACGAGTACGCTCCTTTCGGCAGCCGTATCGATGAGGATTTGATCCGGTCGGCTGACAGCGGGAAGACAGGCGTCTATGGCAGCTATGAATAAATGCAGTGCTTTTATCATTGAAAGGATCATCGCTGAAGCCGGCGACCGTTCGGTATCCGAATTACTGGATATTCGTTTTAACGAGATGCTGCTGGCTTACAGAAGAGGCGCTGCTGAGTTTGTTGTCCGTGACAATACACATTTTCACAGTCTCATCGTCTGGTTTTTTAAAAACATCTATCAGGATGATCGGCTCGATGACGCGGTGTTGCTGGCTGAGGGTATTTTCATCCTTGAGACATGTTGCCGGGGGTCTTTGAAAAAAGGCTATGAGGGACTCTATTACGATCTTTTGAACAATGGCTGTGATGTCGAGTATTTTTTTGAAATCCTCCTTGACGGTGTCAAGAACCATCAGCTCAGCAGAGATGTCGAGGTTGCCTGCCTGCGGCAGATTGATCCGTGCGATCATCGGCTCAAATTGGCCGTAGCCAAAGAGATCATCAAAAAATACGGCGATCTCTTAGGTGATGAGATTTCCGGTCATCCTGAAAATTACAGCGGCCGCATCCTGGAACTTTTGGCCTCTGTCCTTCCTTCGATTGAAGCTTTTTCAGGAATAATGACGCGCAGCTGAAAAAACAGGCTGGTTTTCAACGCTGTTGTCTAATGAAAGGATAGAGCCGTTATGAATACCGGACAATTAAAAAATGCTGATAAGGTTGCCCTCTTTATGCAGCTGTTTACCGGCCGAACCGATGTATATGGCAGCTATGATATTGAAACCGGCAAGTGCCGCCAGGTCAAACAAAGAGTTGATGAAAATGTGATACACGCCCATCTTTGCGGCCGCCGGCCTTTTGGTCTGTATCCACTGGTTGGTGAACACACCCGAATCCTGGCCATCGATTTTGATCATGAGCCGTTGGAGGTTGCTGTCGATTGTGTGTCGGCATTTCGTGAATTTGGTCTTGAAAGCTATATTGAAATTAGTAAATCCAAGGGTGCTCATGTCTGGCAATTCTTTGACGAACCTGTGATGGCCGCCCATGCCAGAAATATCGCTAAAAAAGTTCTTGCCGAGATCGGTAAAGCCGGCGCTGAGATATTTCCCAAACAGGACAAACTCAACAGTGCTACAGCATACGGCAATTTCATCAACGCCCCGATGTTTGGCAGGCTGGCCATTAAGGGCAGAACGGTATTTCTGGACTATGATAACATGCCCAGCGCCCATGACGATCAGTGGGCGTTTCTGGCTTCGGTCAAGACCTGTGGCAACAAGCTCCTGGAATCACTGATAGAAAAACATAACCTGCCCTCAGACCCTGGAAACAGGCCACTATGTAATAACGCTGATAACCGTTTTAGCCTTGTCCCGTGCGCCAGGGCGATGCTGGAAAAAGGTGTCGAGCGCTTCCAGAGGGTTGCATGCTACCGGCTTGCGATACGGCTAAAGCAATTGGGTCTGCCGTTTGATATCGCGATCGCTGTCTTAACGGTCTGGGCACAAAAGAATACCCCCGACGGTGGTAAGCGGATCATCACCGCCAAAGAGATCAAAAGCCAGACCGCCTGTGCCTATCAAAACAACAACACTGGTTTTGGTTGCAGTGAACCGGCGGTCGCTGCTTACTGTGATAAAAGCTGTCCGGTCTATCAATTTAAAATGGAAAACAGGGAGACCCAAGATGGATAATATAACCCATATCGATAAACGCGATGGTTCGCGGGTTGTGTTCGATCCGGCGAAGATCGAAGAGGCCATACTTAAGGCCGGAACCGCCACAAGCCAGTTTGACAGGTCCATCGCAAAGACCCTGACTACTGATGTTTTATGCTCTGCGCAGGCAATTTTTACGGACCAGGTCCCGGCTGTTGAACAGATTCAGGATCTCGTCGAAAAGACCTTGATGGCCTCGCCTTTTAAGGATGCCGCCAAGGCATATATCCTTTATCGCCAGCAGCACGCAACCAACAGGGAGATTGTTCATAATGCCAGGGTCGATCTGACAGACAGTTATCTGAGTCAATCTAACTGGCAGATACGGGAAAACAGTAATATGGGCTTTTCCTGTCAGGGCCTTAATAACTACACGGCCGGTGAGAATTGTAAGACCTACTGGCTCAATAAGGTTTATACACCGGATATCTGTCGGTTACACACCGAAGGAGTCCTCCATATCCACGATCTGTCCAGCTTATCGGTGTACTGTGTTGGCTGGGACCTTTACGATCTGCTGATAAGCGGTTTTCAGGGCGCCCCCGGCAAAGTCCAAAGCGCCCCAGCAAAACATTTGAGTGCGGTGTTGGGCCAGATCGTCAATTTCTTTTATACGCTGCAGGGTGAAGCAGCCGGGGCCCAGGCGTTTTCCAATTTTGATACGCTGGTTGCGCCATTCATAAGATATGACGACTTAAGCTACAGGCAGGTCAAACAGGCGATCCAGGAGTTTGTGTTTAATCTGAATGTACCCACTCGCGTCGGGTTCCAGAGCCCGTTTACCAACCTGACCTTAGATATTAAACCCCCGTCATTTTTAGCCAACCAGCCGATCATCATCGGCGGCAGGATGCAGGATAAAACCTACGGCCAGTTCCAGTGCGAGATGGATATGCTCAATCAGGCCTTTGGCGAGGTGATGGCAGAAGGCGATGCCGTGGGCCGACCGTTTACATTTCCGATCCCCACCTACAATATTACCGCTGATTTTGACTGGGACAACCCTCATTTAGAGCCGCTTTGGAAGGCCGTTGCAAAATACGGGATCCCGTATTTCGGCAATTTCGTGAACTCCGAGCAGTCGCCCGAGGATGTCCGATCGATGTGCTGCCGGCTGAGACTGGACAAACAGCAGCTTAAAAGTCGCGGCGGGGGGCTCTTTGCCGCCGATCCGCTGACCGGCTCGGTTGGAGTGGTGACCGTTAATATGCCGCGAATAGGATTTGAAGCCAAAAATGAAAATGAATTTTTTGAGAAACTTGATTCTGTGCTGGGTGTGTCAAAGACCTCCCTTGAGACCAAACGAAAGGTGCTGGAGGGATTTACCAATAAGGGTTTGTATCCCTACAGCAAATTTTATCTGCGTGGTATCAAGGAAAAGACCGGTTGCTACTGGCATAACCATTTTTCGACAATCGGTCTTGTCGGGATGAACGAGGCCTGTCTGAATCTGCTGGGCCGTGATATAGGAAGCTCAGAAGGAGCCGCTTTTGCCGGTCGGGTGCTTGACCACATCCTCGAAAGATTACATGCGTTTCAGCAGGAAACGGGCAATCTTTATAACTTAGAGGCCACTCCAGCCGAGGGGGCGTGCTGCCGGCTGGCAAAATTGGACCAGAAACACTGTCCGGGTATCCTTTGTGCCAATTATGATGCTGTTGTTACCAAAGGCGTAAGCCCGTTCTATACCAACTCAACACAGCTGCCGGTTAGCTATACCGATGATGTCTTTCATGCCCTTGACCTCCAGGATAACCTGCAGGTCAAATATACCGGCGGGACGGTTTTTCATGTTCTTCTTGGCGAGGCGGCCCCGGATATCGACTCGCTTAAGGCGTTTATCCGCCAAGTCTGCCGGATATATCGGTTGCCGTACTTTACGATTACGCCGACTTATTCGATCTGTCCCGAGCATGGCTATATCAACGGTGAGCATCCTGTGTGTCCTGAATGTGGCGATCCGACAGAGGTCTATTCCCGCGTTGTTGGCTACCTGCGGCCCGTTAACCAGTGGAACGAAGGCAAACAGGCCGAATTTGACCTGAGACACCCATTTACGGTGAAAGGATCGTGATGAAAATCGGAGGCGTGAATACACTTAGTTTAAGCGATTACCCCGGTAAAGTGGCCGCGGTTGTTTTTACCCATGGCTGTAATTTCAAGTGTCCGTTTTGCCATAACGGCTCTTTGATCCCGGATCATGTATCGCGTGATCTGCTTATTGATGAAGAATACTTGTTTGAATTTTTGCGGTATCGCAGCAACCAGCTTGAGGGTGTCGTTGTCAGTGGTGGTGAGCCGACTATCCACCGAGAACTGCCTGGTTTTTTAAGGAAGATTAAAGAGGCCGGTTTTGCTGTGAAGCTCGATACCAACGGCAGCCGACCGGAAATGATAAAAATGATACTGGCCGGCAAATTGGTAGATTATATCGCGATGGATATAAAAGCGCCGCTGGATAAGTATAAGCAGTTGGTCGGCTATCCTTTTGTGCCAAACGGAACAGAGAGCATCGAGGAAAGCATCGCACTGATCGCTCAAAGCGGTATTGACCATGCATTCAGAACAACGGTGGTTGAAGCGTTATTATCGCCGGAGGATATGCGAAAGATTCGCGTCCTTGTCCCCGCCGGTTCAAACTATACTCTGCAGAAATTTTGCCCGGAAAACGCTTTTGATCCGAAACTTCGCAAAAGATCGAATCTGTATTTAGGGAGCCCACAGTTATGAGTATTTGCCCGGATATTTGGATCGAAAAGATGGCCAGGCAACACGGGTTGATCGAACCGTTCATCGATAAGCAAATCAGAAGTGTCGATGGGACGTCGGTTATCTCCTATGGCCTGTCATCGTTTGGTTATGACATACGGGTGTCCAGAGAGTTTCGCATCTTTACCAATGTTTACGGAACCGTTATCGATCCGAAGCATTTTGATCCTCAGGGGCTCATTGAGATTGACAGCGATATCTGTGTCATACCGCCGAACAGTTTTGCCCTGGCCCTGAGTGTTGAGTGGTTTCGTATCCCTGACACGGTCCTGACGATCTGTGTTGGCAAGTCCACCTACGCCCGGTGCGGGATCATTGTCAATGTCACTCCGTTTGAGCCCGGTTGGGAAGGCAGGGCGGTACTGGAAATATCCAATACCACACCGCTGCCGGCAAAAATCTATGCCGGTGAGGGCTTGGCTCAGGTGTTGTTTTTTGAAAGTGATAGTCCATGCCGGATGAGCTATGCCGACCGTCAGGGCAAATACCAGAATCAGGAGACTATAACATTGCCTAAAACCTAACAGAAATCTGAAAATAACACATTTATGAAAGGAACAAAATCATGACACAGGATGCACCCTACAAAACACTGAGAGCCGGAAAAATGAGTATCGCGCTATGGCAGAATGAAATCACCCAGCAGGGCCGCACCTTTACTCAACATTCGGCCAGAATCCAGAAACGCTATCGTGATAAGCAAACCGGTGAGTGGAAGACGACCGAGTATCTGTATCGCCAGGATCTGGCGGATTTGATCGTCTGTGCCCAAAAAGCGTTCGAAACGGTCTCGCTGACCGAAACCAATAACGGTCAGCAGACCTTTTCACCGGAAGAATCGCAGTAAGTTTAATAATGGCGATGCCGCAACATGTATGTCTTCATTTAAGTCGCAGAAACAGCCAAAGATTTGTTAAGGAGCACTAAAATAGAAGTTGAACTGTTAGCCATAACACCCGATTCTGAAAAGCTGATTGAGCAGGCAGGCAGGACTTGTTATCAGTCCCATGACCACACGAAGGCCGGCTCTGAAAAAAGCTTCATTGAAAAGATTATCAAAAACGGCCATCACAGTGTGCTTGAACATGCCACTGCCACATTTCGTATTGCCGGGGTATCACGAAGTTTTACCCATCAATTGGTGCGTCATCGGCTGATGGCTATCTCTCAGCAGTCCCAGCGATACTGCAATGCGGCAAATTTTGCTTATGTGATGCCCATGGCCATAAAAGATAATCCACAGGCAGCGAAATTTTTCGATGAATTTATGGCAATAGCCAAGGACCGTTATCATAAGCTCCAGCAGATGGGACTCAAAAATGAAGATGCCCGGTATGTGCTGCCGAATGCGGTTTGCAGTGAAATTGTGATTTCAGCTAATTTCCGTGAGCTTCGGCATATCTTTACTGTCAGGTGCAGCAAAAAAGCACAGCTTGAAATTCGCCGGTGTGCTTTGGTGATGCTCAACATCATGAAACAACAGGCGCCTGCGGTATTTGCTGATTTTGTGATTGATGAGCAGAACCAGACGGCCTCTTCGCCGTTTGTTCATTAGAGACCGTTGTTAACAGGGAGAGCCGGTAATGTATATGAAGTTTAGAAAATCTGATGGCCGGATGGTTTACCTGCCGGTTAAGATCAATTGCAATAAATATCGTACTCAGATCGGAGCGGATGGTTTTTTTGAGTCTGTAAAATGCTCGGTCCGGAAAAAACGGTCAAAATGCAAAACATGCAGCTTGCGGTAGCGGAAAGATGGATCGTGTGACCAACATAGGCCTCAGTAAAATACAATAAGAGGCCTGACGACACTCGAAAGGGGACAGCGATCACAAAAAACAGCTTTAGGCCCTATTGCATAATACCCGAAACTCAACAAGAAAACCTTGTTTTTGCTTCAAAAACGACGGTTAAATTGTTCGAAAACGGGGTTGTGCAGCAATCTCTTTAAATTGGTTTTAGGGGCTTAGAAAAGGGGTGTTTTGGCATCGCTCACATTGTTTCTTAATTTAGAGTAGTTTCCTGCATAGGAAAATATGTGAATATGAGAAATTTGCTATTGCAACATTCCTAAAAGTACGATATATCCTGTGTAGGAAAATAATTAATTCTGATAAATTGTACGATGAGATTAACAGAAAAAGAAATCCTGGTAAAACTCAAGAATATCTGTGGGGAAGGTTCGCCAATAGAAATCTGCGATATTTCGCCTGCTGAGGACATTGGTTTTATGGCTGAGTTTCGTGTCCGGCAGGGGCCTTCTTTTTCAGGGATTGTTGAAATTGCTTCTCTGGCAACGCCAAAAATGGTCAAACAAAAGATAAGTGTACTTAGAGATTTTACGACCAAGGCGCCAGAGGTTGATGACTGTACCCCCATTTTAGTTGCACCGTATATTGGTAATAAGCAAGCAGAAATGTTAGAGTCTAACGACATCTCCTGGATAGATTTATCCGGTAATATGAAGATGAAATCAGGCAAAACAATCTATATTGAAAGGCGGGGAAATCCCAATGCTTATCCGGATACCGCAGCGATAAAAAAGATATACATAGGGGTATCATCTCTGGTAAGCAGGGCTTTGCTCCTTAAACCTGAAGGTTTCGCTTTACAGAAAGAAATCCTCGAATTCATTAGAAACAGAAATGCGGATATTACTCTGGCAACGGTTTCAAAGGTGCTGAAAACCCTTGAAGATGAGTTGCTTGTTGAAAAGGGCAGGGAGGCTATCCGACCGGTCGACAGGCTTCAAATCCTTGAGAACCTAAAGAATTCTTATGCCAATTCCATGAAGGCAATAAAGCAAAGGCAATGTCAGTATTTTTGTGGCGATATTTCAATGTTGACTTCGGTTCTCTCATCAAACAATATAGACTATGCAGCATGCCGATTTTATGCCGCCCAACTTAAGGGTCTGGCTGCAACGGAAATGCAGGATTTTTATGTGAAGGATCTTGATTCAGCATCGACTGTTTTAAAAGCCCAAATCCCTGATTTTGCCGAAGATAGAGAATACGGCAATGTCATGCTTACAGAAGTAAAGAACACAAGCGTATGGTTTAATATTGGCGGAGAACCTGTCAAAATGGTTGATGATATTGAGCTCTATCTCGAAATGTCTGTTGCGACTCCCCGAGGTCCAAAAGTAGCAGAGAAACTCAAGGAACGAATTCTACAGAAGCAGTAAATGGATACTATTTTCGCACAACTTGCAGAATTAGCAAAATCTTTAGTCGCTATTGGCGTCAGACCGGTTATATGCGGTGGCTTGGGTGTGTATATTCGATTTTACGATAAGAGTCGATCCTCTGAGCAGATGCTTAGAACGACTAATGATATAGACCTTATGCTCGTAGAGTCTGATATAATGGTACAGGCGAAACGAAAGGCCATTGCAGATGTGATCATTGATGAACTCAGGTACGCAGTCAGAGAAGATGGCCGGTGTTTCAGGTTCAAAAAGGCCATCGATCAAGAGTTGGATATTCTTACTCCGCCAGCTAAAGGAATTAAAGTAGAAGGCGGAAGAACGAAGCTCGTAAAATCCCGCTTACATGGAAGAATAACCGAAGAGGCAGAATTCATTGAAATGGGACTTAAGAAAATTTCGATCCCCAATCTATCAAAGACTGAGCAAGCCAAAGAGATATTTGTTTATGTTCCGTCATCAACAAATAGTCTCATCCTGAAGCTTTTCGCGTTTGATGATCGAATCAAAAAGGGTGATGTGGGGCGTGCTCAGGCACATGCCTGGGATATATACATTACGATGCAGCTGTCTACCAGGGAAGATTTTGAGGAGGGACAATCCTTACTTGCCAAACATATTGACTCTCCTATTTTAAGAAGGGCGCAAAGCATCGTATTTGAAAGTTTTTCCACTTTAGACCAGCAGGGCTGGCGACAGCTTTTGCAAACAGCAGATTTTCATCCTGAACTGGATAGTGCTCATAAAAAGGTAAAATTGGATGTTGCCATGAGACGAATTGTCCGCTGGTTTACGGAATGAACCCGCATAACGTATGCCGTTTTTCGCTTGGACACCCTGTGGCATTGTGATCGCATAAACATAGAATCTCCGAACAAAAAACTGCTTCCGTTCGCAACTCATTCAGCCGACAAATTGATTTGGAGCGAACAATGCTTGCTAAAGTTATCTGTTCAATTTCAGCCTGTCGTTCACGAAACTTTACAACCGCAGTCGCCACAAAAATTGGGACTACCGAACAGTCGTTTGTCGCAGACAGGGCAGCTTCGGCCAAAGCCAATCTTACTTCTGCCCGGGCCAACCAATAAAAGCAAAAGCGTTCCGATCACCGCGATGGCTGTGCCTGTTAAAAACTCTTTGCGCACAAACCGGGCCCAATCACAAACACCGGTGTCAATTAACCAAGTCGCCACGACCATGGCATTGGCTAAAAGGAAAACCGACAATAATAACAGGATAACGAACCATTTACGAATTCCAAGAGACATCATACACCTCACTGACAATAATGAACAATTTTAAGCCGCTGATCCCCTCTGGATCAATAACGGTTTTCTCAACCTGTAGTTTAGCGCATCAACCCAACAGCGCGCAAGTCTTAAATACAATTTTTTTCAGCTTTTTTTGAGATTGCATATCCAGAAGCAATCTACTCCAAAAAACGGGGATAACAGTCAGTGAGAGTAGATTTCCACTCGAAAACAAAAAAGGGGGTTTTGGATACCTGTCTGTTATTTCTGTATCTACTACTACATTACTACAGTTATAAATATATTTATATAAACAAAAAAACAACACAACACCCAAAGACCAAAACAAAAACTCCAGTGGAACGGCACTCATACTGAAAATCGAAAACTTTATAAACTTGTGTTTCCACTGCAACTACTGCGAGGTGTGCTGCCGATGGAAAAAAACAATGTGCGAAACAAGATTATTGGCCAGATTAACCATATGCTAAACTATCGCATCATTCGTGACAGGCGTTTCCTGGATGATGAGCAACTCATACGCTCCGAGCAGCTGACCGTTCTGGAAGAGATATTCAATGCCAATGTACGAGACAGAGAAATAAAAGAGATCAGCTCACATTTTGCACCTATACTGCAAAACAGCCACACTTCACACTTAGCGATATGGGGCAAGACCGGAACCGGAAAAACGCTTACCGTAACCTATCTTCTTAATCTGCTGGGCCAGATGTGTAAAGAACATAAGATCGATATGCGGTACGAATACCTCGATCTTTCAACACCAAGGCCGTGCTTTAGGGCATTAAATGATTTGGCCTGTATGCTCAATGCCTGCCGGCATTATAAAAAAGGCATATCATTAGAGGAACTGATGGGCAGAATCGAATCGGTTCTGGCTGATTATAAGGGTTATCTCATCCTGTTCATTGATGAAGTGGATAATATCAGACGTGACCGGGACGCCTTTTTATCATTCCTTGTTCGCCGATTGCCCCAGAAAATCCCTTCACGGCTGATCCTTGTCTTTGCCTCCAACCGATTAGACTGGTCAGATAATCTGGATCCGCGAACGAAATCATTCCTTAAAATAAACGAGCTTATTTTCCAACCGTATAATGCCGTTGATCTGCAAAAAATACTATCCATCAGAGTTGAAAAAGCGTTATTCCCGAATGTCGTCGCTGAAGGGGTTGTTCCCAAGGTAGCAGCCATGGCCGGTAAGAATCACGGTGATGCACGAAAAGCCGTTGCGCTGCTGGCTCAAAGTGCGTACCTTGCTGAAAAAGCCGGCACTAAGATCACGCTTGACCTTGTTGAGCAGGCAGGCATCGATATTGAGCAGGATAAATATATCAGTATGATTCAAACGGCTCCCACACAGTTGCAGCTGGCTCTCTGGTCAGCGATCAAAGCTGTAAATTCATCTTCTAAGAATATCTGTACGACCGGTCAAACCTTCGATACCTATATTCAATTATGTAAGCAAACCAGCAATCGTTCATTGACAGCAAGGGCTTTCAGCGATCTGATAGCCGAGCTTGATATGTATACTTTTTTGAGGAGCAAGATTTCATCCAGAGGCCGTTACGGAAGAACCCGGGAAATATCTATCGGCTTGCCTTCTGAACTGGAGAAGAAGCTTTTATCTACCATTCAAAATAACTTTTTGTAGCAGATTTCAGGCGTGATACTTGATATTGGCAATGGGGCATTCAAACGCCAGCTTGCCAAGAATAGAATCGGCCGGTTCAATCATTTGGCCACCGGGATACCAGATGTCTCCGCCAATGCCCGAATTAAATAACGCTGGCATATCGGTTACCCAGACAAAGTTACTATAGCGACCCAAATCACTTACAAGACGACACAACCTTGCACTGTTTTTCGTGTTATTGGCAACAAACAACACACGAAAACCTTTAAATGTGCAATTCCACACCTGCTCATACTGCTTATAAACATTGTTGTCCCAGTAATACAGATAGTTGCAGATCTTGCCGAATATGTCGTTTTTGTGTTTCCGGTCCGGACTCATTAAATTCTCGGTCCCTCGGTCTATCTCAACGAAAAACAGCAAGCTTTTGCCTGAAATTGGGTCAAGAGTTCGAAAGACCAGATCTGGTATGACTGTAATTTCCTTGCCTTTGGAAGTTGTAAATGACCGGGAGTAGTAATATAAATCTGTATAACCGCTGCCTTGCCAATACAGCGAAGAATTGGTCGGAATATTTTCAAATAGTACTTTATTTTGACGATCAGCGTAAACAAGGTGCAGCCGGAACCAGTTTTGTAATAATTGATGCTCCGTTGTGGCTCCCAGATTTTCCGCCAGCACAAACTTATTACCCGGATCCTGATTCAATATCCCTTTTTTCCTCAAGTCATGGATCCCTAACTCGGTCAGGCTATACATTGCTTCAGGGCGTCCTTTGCTGCGGCCGAATTCTTTTTGGAGCTCTTTAATCGCACCCGTTGAAAGCAGCTTGCGAATATGTCTCCATATCGCGTCTTTCTTTATACCGAAATAAACTGAAAGCTGTGTCGCACTGATCAGACGGTAATCAGCAATAACAGCAAGTACCTTCAATGCATTTGTTTTTCTGCGTGCCATGTCCATTCTCCTGAAAAGTTGCTGTCTATTCAACTTACATAGAGTTGCGAAAGCCGCTTGTTTTTCAATTTTTGATAAATATTTCAGGTTTACAGAAAACAGAAAAATACCGGTCCCGCATATCTCTGTATTCAGTGTTGAGACATTACAAAAGAATTAAGTGAATATTTACGCTTCAGATCAGAGCGGATTCGCTTGTATGAAAATTGATCATTGCCCAGTTCGAGCGTCAGAATGAACAAAAGGAACGATAATTCAACGGCAAACCATACAGACAGCAAAAGCTGTTCTATTTGCAGAGAACTGCTTGACAACCTCAACCGATTTTTTGAGATGTTAGACGGTGTCCGAAAGGCCCCGGCAGATGATTGGCTTACAGTTGAAGATGTTGCCAGAGAACTCAAACTCTCTAAAAGTATTGTTTATCGTGTTATTCGAAATGGTGAACTGGAAGCAGTAAATCTTGTCAATAATAACGGCGAAATCGCCCAAAAGGGGCACTATCGAATAAAAAGGAGTAGTTTGGGAAATTATATTCAAAGCAAAACGGTCAATCCGATACCCAAACCATTAAGAACTCATAGACACACAAAACGGTTTCCAGAAGTTAAGAATCATCTCGGATTATAAGCTTTCGTGTATTGTTAATAACTCGGTCGGTCTGCTCGGAGACATCTTGTACATAGGTTGTTGCCATTTTCAGATCAGTATGCCCCAATAATTTTTGGACAGCAAACGGGTCGCCGGAACGAGCGGCTAATGTGGCGGCAGTTCGGCGAAGCGTATAAAAGCCAACACCTTTTTCTGTTTTAAGATTTGCTTTTTTAAGAAGCTTTGAGAATTCTTTTGTAACAGCATCATCTTTTACATATTTTTTGTTTCCATGTTTGTCTGTGCTTTCGATCATCCTGACCCAAGTATTACCTCTTGATGTATAAAACACAAGGTCACCAGATTTTCGAATTTTTCTTAATGCATCGATTGTTTCTGGCCAAAGGGGCAAATTTCTATTTACCCCTGTTTTGCCTCTGGGAAAAATAACTCTGGACTTTTTCAAATCAATATTTCCCCATTTCAGTTGAGCACAATCGGTACATCCAAAACCGCAATTCAGTCCAAGCCATATCATTGCCTTCATTTGTTCATTGGCAGACCGAAGTAGTTTTTCTATTTGGGTCATATTAAAAATGGGTTTTTCGATCTTGGAAATAGTCACCTTTTTAATCACGCGGAGATTAGGAATCTTTTCGACTATTTCATTATTCAACGCCCAATTATATAATGCTTTGATAGTGGCTATACGATTGTTAATGGTGCTGGGTGACTTCTTGGCCTTAATTAGCTTTTTACGATAGTTTTGTAAATCCATGGTTGACACATCGCAAACTTGGCAGTTGGGACCAATAAGTTTAGTGAAATTTCGCAATATCAAAGTCTGGTCGTAGACATGGTTTTGTTTGATTTCTTTTATAGCTACTCGTGATTCCTGGTGATCAAGATATAGATTGCATAGCATTTTTACCGAGAGCAAATCACTTCCTGGCTTTGGACTTATTGTTCTGCCAGCATGAAGAAACGCTGCCTGGTCATAATATCTTTGGAGGGCTACTTTCTTGTCAGTACCAAAGTAATAGATTTTACCTTTTATCTTCTTGCAATACTGGCCTGTCTTGTGTAAAGTTAATGGGAGTTTGTCGGAGCGGGTCTTCCGGCTTTTTTTGTTGCTCTTTAGCATGGTTATGTCCTTAAGCTACAAATGATATGGGTTTATGTTCTTCTAACCAATAGCATTCTAACCAAATATTTGGTTGTAGTCAAGGTTGTAGTTGCCATGTTTCAAAAAGAAGTGAGTTTCACATAACTTCTTTCGTTGCAATATGTTGTGGAGGTGTAGCTCAGTTGGTAGAGCAACGGCTTTTTAAGCCGTAGGTCCTGGGTTCGAGCCCCAGCGCCTTCATTTTGCTTAACCTCTTGTAGTCGAAGGGCTTACAAGAGGTTTTTTTTATGATCCCTCAAGAAAGCAGGGAACCGCCCTAAGTTTTCTGCTGGTTTCATAACAGTTTGTTTTTTGTTTAGAACAAGCTGCACTTGGCCGCGTGGAAACCATTATGCGTATGCGGACAGGATGCCTGCGATACAAAGCGGTTATTTATTCAGCTTCTTTTGTACTGACGAGGTCGTACACTTCTTCCGGCGAGGCGGCTTTTTCCAGTTGGCTCTTGAACTGTTCATCCAGCATAAGCCGGCTGATGCGGGCCAGTGCCTGAATATGCGGGCCGGTCTGGTCTGGCGGCGAAACCAAAAGAAGTAGAATACTCACCGGCTTATTGTCGATGCTGTCAAACTCAATCGGTTCTGCCGCAATTCCAATAGCCATTACCAGTTCCTTGGCGGTGTCAGATTTGCCGTGTGGGATCGCGATGCCGGAGCCGATACCCGTGCTGCGGGTTTGCTCACGAGCCAAAACGGCTTCAAGTGCTTCGCCGCGATCATTCAATTGCCCATTGTCGGCCAGAAGATTGATCAGTTCTTCAATCGCGTCTTCTTTATGATTGCCGGCCAGCGGGGCCTTAATACAAGTCGGTTGCAAAATTTGTGTCAAAATCATCATTTTTACCTATGTAAAAGCCGTTAGTATTTTCTACGGACAAACAAAGTTGATATTTATAGCGATTCTGTTGGATTTATGCAAAACATTTTTCAAAAACTACAAAACATAACGGGTCTGGATTTAATTGGTTACGGGTTGTAGTTCTTCGACGGGCTGCTCTTTTCTGCCTCTCTGCTTGATTGTTCGTGTTGGCGTCGGGACTTTTTCGGGCGGCGCCTGGGCGATCATCACAGCGTCTGCGGCGGTTTCAGCATATAAATCAGCCCCGATTTCTTCCCAAAGCCCTTCAGCACGCGAAAAGACTCCGCCGGAAAGCATAATTCGCATTCCAGGAAATGCATTGACTCCGCGAATTGTATCGATCAGCGTCCGCACAGACGGGGCGTCCTCACCGTTAAACCCGTATAACAGAAGAATATCGGGTGCGTATCCGTGGATAAATGTCATAACATCATCGTTTCCGGCGGTTCCGCCGAGAAAACGGGTTTCCCATCCATCGCTCTCGAACAGGTCGTTCATCATCTGGCCGCCCAATTCGGCCTTATCCGACTGAGCGGTTACGATGACAACTCGTTTCGCCTTACTGGCCCGGCGGGGTAGCTTATTCTGGAGTTGATTGACGATGGTTCGGTTAATGCGGGAGGCAAATGCTTCTTGGGCAGAGTCAATCTGGTCATCGCGATACAGTTTATCAATTTCCGTCATAATTGGCCAGATGACATCCATATAAACCTGGTGGGCGGGCGTGCCGGATCGGAGGACTTCCTCGATAACAACCCTGCATTCATTACGATCGCCTGTCAGTAACGATTTGAGGTATTGAGCTATAACTTCTTCTTTAATCATATCTGCCTCTCTTTCTCAATTTTACTTTTTCAAGTTTTATTTCCGCTGCGATGTTAAAATAGGCAGCTTACACTTCTTTCTATCGGGGGGTGCACTAAAAAAGCTTTAGTTAAAATAGAGAAGATAGAGCAAGTAGGGCAGTGGTGGGTGGTTTAAGATAACTCCTTGTAAATAAATAGATTATGTGATTTCAAGCTGTTTTACAGGCCGATAATCTTATAGTACATCGATGGTAAACAGCGTTGGAAATAAATAAAATTACCCATATTAACACCTATGAGATTTTTAGTTTCCCTATTTTTTGATTTGGAAAACCATTTCTTCGGGCTATGAGATGTCCGAATTCCCTTGACAGTTGCGGCTGCTCGAAGTATCCTGCATAACTCTTCGTAGTGAACGGACTTATTAATGTTTTTTTCCGGTTAGGTGAGAGAATAATGAAGAACTTACCCTATTTCCTTGGTTTTGTTTGTATGGCTGTCGCTTATTCGGTTACGACGACAGAAATTGAAACACTTCGATTGCGTGTTCAGGATTCGAGCGCGGAATTGACCGCTCCTGAGAAGGGTGTGATATCCAAATTCTGGTCAACGGCTCTTGATCAGATGTTGCTTACAGAGACTTCAAGAGAGTGCGTCGAAATTC
>Ga0164311_10000270_pt1 | contig 21733 bp, 27 predicted proteins | sample GuaBasSedimGuay2_FD_121796 | JGI IMG/M metagenome (GOLD analysis project Ga0164311, IMG submission 121796) | Subseafloor sediment microbial communities from Guaymas Basin, Gulf of California, Mexico - Guay2, Core 4569-9, 9-12 cm | ecosystem: Environmental > Aquatic > Marine > Hydrothermal vents... | reverse complement strand
GGCGCTCATCACGGGGATGAGGTTGAAGGTCTGGAATATGTAACCTATCTTCCTGCACCTGAGCCAGGCAAGCTCGTAAGCGTCGAGCTGTGCGACGTCCACCTCGTCTATGTACACCCTTCCTGATGTAGGCTTGTCGAGCCCCCCTATCATGTTGAAGAGCGTGGTCTTGCCTGAGCCGGATGGTCCCATTATCGAGATGTACTCCCCGGCGTAGACCTCCAAGGTTATCCCCTTGAGGGCTTCGACCTCCACAGCTCCCATCTGGTAGACCTTCCTCACATCTTCGGTCCGGACCACGGTCTGTCTCGCCATATTATCCACCTCCTACCTATCCACCCTCATCGCCTCCACAGGCTCCATCTTTGCCGCAACGTATGCCGGATATATCGCCGCAACCACCGATATCACCGAACCTATCAGGAGCGATAGTCCTCCCCAGCGGAGCACGGCCAGCCACGGGAAGTACTTGAGCACAGCCGAGCCGTAGCTTCCCAGGCCCATAACGACCGAAAGCAGCAGCCCTAAGGATATCCCCACCAACGTTCCCACGACCCCTTGAAAGGAGGACTCCAGGAGGAAGATCTTTATGATGAAGGAATCCAACGCTCCGAGGCACTTCATGGTCCCTATCTCACGGAAGCGTTCCGTCACGGACATGAGCATCGAGTTCCAGATCCCCACCAGGCACACTAAGAGCGAGAGCACCACGAGCCAAGTGTTCCTCGCCCTCTCCTCGTGGACGGCCTCGGAGTCGAGGTCGAGCCCCTTCGCCTGGAGCACGGACTGCACCCTCGGGTCGTCCACGTGACGGAGCTTGTCCAGGACGGCGTTGGACGTGCCTATAGACATAAGGAAGGCTATGGCTAAGATTATACCGCTCATCGTTATCAAAGACCTCCCAAGCCTCACCCTTATGCTCTTGGCGCTCAATTCTATAGCCTTGCTAAGGGGAAGCACTATCTGCTGACCGACCTCCTTCGGCATGGGACCCTCCTAAAGTTGTGCCTTAGCCCTGCAGAACCTTCTGACCCTCCTGACCAATATCCAGACCAACACCCCAAGGGCCACATACTGGAGCAAGGGGAATATGGCCCCCTTCCAGCCCAGTATCCTGGGCCAAAGGGTGAGGAGGGAGAGGATTATGAGTCCGTCCTCTATCCAGATCCCTCTGGAGCGTCTATACATATCAGCCCCCCTTTATATCCGCCGACTCCACGAGGACCAACACCCTATCCTCCACCACCTCCAGGACCCCCTCCCCGACACGAAGGACGCTCTCCCGACCTTCCTTGAAGTACGAAAGCTCCCCCCCTCCGAGGGCCGAGAGGAAGGTGATGTGTCCGGGCAGGACCTCGAAGTACCCCTCCACGCCCGGCGCTACTACAGAGTCCACCTCATCCCGTACGACGACGCCCTGGGGGGTTATCACCTCCAACAACAGAGCCATCATTTCAACTCCTTGGCCTTCTGAAGGGCCTCGTCTATGGTCCCGACCATGTAGAAGGCCTGTTCGGGGAGGTCGTCGTACTCCCCCTCCACAAGACCTTTGAACCCCTTCACGGTCTCCTCCAAGGGGACGTATTTGCCGGGAATCTGGGTGAACTGCTCCGCCACGAAGAAGGGCTGGGTGAGGAACCTCTGGATCCTCCTCGCCCTTGCGACTATCACCTTGTCCTCGTCCGAAAGCTCCTCCACCCCGAGGATCGCTATTATGTCCTGAAGTTCCTTGTACCTCTGAAGTATCCTCTGGACCTCCCTGGCGACCCGGTAGTGCTCCTCCCCGACTATCCTCGGGTCCAGCATGCGGGACGTGGACTCCAACGGGTCCACCGCAGGGTAGAACGCCTGGCTGAAGAGGGAACGGGAAAGCACCGTGGTGGCGTCCAAGTGTGCGAAGGTCGTGGCGGGAGCTGGGTCAGTCAGGTCGTCGGCCGGGACGTATATGGCCTGGACCGAAGTTATGGCCCCCCTGCGTGTGGAGGTTATCCTCTCCTGGAGTTCCCCCATCTCGGTAGCGAGCGTGGGCTGGTACCCTACGGCGGAGGGCATCCTCCCCAAAAGGGCCGAGACCTCCGAACCTGCCTGGGTGAAGCGGAAGATGTTGTCAATGAATATCAGGATGTCCCTCCCCTCAACGTCCCTGAAGTATTCCGCCACGGTAAGGGCCGCAAGCCCCACCCTGAGCCTGGCTCCCGGAGGTTCGTTCATCTGGCCGAATATGAGGGCCGTGTTCTTGAGCACCCCGGAACGCATAAGGGCGAGCCATAGGTCGTTCCCCTCCCTCGTCCTCTCCCCCACCCCTGCGAACACGGAAAGGCCCTTGTGGCGCATAGCTATGTTGTGGATGAGTTCCATGATTATCACGGTCTTGCCCACGCCGGCCCCTCCGAAAAGTCCGGTCTTCCCACCCCTGGCGTAGGGCTCGAGAAGATCTATGACCTTTATCCCGGTCTCCAAGATCTCGTTGGAAACGCTCTGCTCCGATATGCTCGGGGGGGGGCGATGTATGGGCCAGCGCTCCTCGGCCTCTATGGGACCGAGCTCGTCTATGGGCTCGCCCACCACGTTCATGAGCCTTCCCAACGTCCCGGGCCCCACGGGGACCGTTATAGGTCCTCCCGTGTCCTCGACCTCCATGCCCCTTACAAGGCCGTCCGTGGAATCCATGGCCACACATCTGACGGTATCCTCACCTATGTGCTGCTGGACCTCCAAAACGAGCTTGGAGCCGTCGTTCCGTCTCACCTCCAGTGCGCTGTATATGCTCGGCAGTTCGCCGTCGGAGAAGGCCACATCCACGACCGGCCCTATCACCTGCGTTATCCTTCCGGTGCGCATCCGATCATCCCTCCCGGTTTCCGGGTATCATAAGGTCCTGTCCAGGTCTTATGATGTTCCCCGAGAGCCTGTTTATCTCCTTGATGGCCCTGACGGAAGTTCCGTAGACCCTGGCGAGCTCCCAGAGGGTATCGCCCCTCCTCACCCTGTGCCGGAACCATCGAGCCCTCCTTCGGGGCGGGAGCTCCGCATAGGCGGTCAGGAACCTGTCCCCCCTCCCCTCGGGAAGCCTGAGGAAGTACCTGTAAGGTGGTAAGTAGCCACGTCTCAGCGCTGGATTGAGCACCTTAAGGTCCGAACAGGAACATCCCACCAACTCGGAGGCCACCCTGAGGTCCAATATCCCCTCGACCTCGACCTCTTCGTACCTTAAGGGCGTCTCGTACTTGACGCCTCCGAAGCCGAAGACCTCAGGAAACTTGGATATTATCAAAGCTGCCATAAACTTGGGAACATACTCCGAGGTCTCCCTCGGGAGCCTCAGCCTCCAGAAGTCCCTGGTCCCGGCCCTGTGGATGGCCCTGCGCAGCCTGCCGGGGCCGCAGTTGTAGGCCGCTATGGCCAGCCTCCAGTCCCCGAATTCCCTGTAGAGGTCCCTCAGGAACCGAGCGGCCGCTTGCGAGGACCTCACTGGGTCCCTCCTCTCGTCCACCCACCAGTCCACCCTGAGTCCGTACCTGCGGGCCGTGCCCTTGAGAAGCTGCCATATTCCGACCGCATGGGCACGGGAGTACGCCCAGGGGCTGAAGCCACTTTCTACCATGGCCAGGTACGCCAGGTCCTCGGGAAGTCCTTCCTCCCTGAGTACCTTCTTGATGAGATCTACGTACCTCCCGCTCCTTGCGAGCCATATCCTGAACACCCACCTGTCCCCGCCACAGAACCTGCGGATGCTCCTCCTCACCCAGTAGTTGTAATCCACCGGAATCTGGGAGGAACATGCGACCCAGATGGCGGCCTCCTCCTCGGAACGAGGCTCGAATTCCACCTTGGGAACCTCCCGCCTCAGCCTCGGGGGGTCCCACGTCGCCCCCAATATGTCCCATAGGTCCAAGGCCCACGAGACCCCCCCTGCGAGCATCAGACCTCCGGCCACGGCCAACCTTCTCATCTGAACCTCCAGGACGCCGTCAGCACGGGGCCGTCCCTCCCCGGAACTACCTCCACCTGCGCCTCGTCCTCGGCCCCCCTGAGGGAGAATATGGCGCTTATGACCCTGTTCACCAAGATCAACCCCATCATATACCCTGCCCTCTTTAGGTACCTGTTGCTCTCCTCCCTCATGTCCTCGTACCGCTCCCTGAGGGAGTTCTTCCATGTCTTGCAGAAAACCTCTAAGGAATCACCGGGAACCGGATCGCTCAACCACTCCTCCGGAAAGTCCTCCCAGCCCGCTGCGAACTGGTCGTACTTACCTATCATCTCGTAGTAGTCCTGGTCCTTCTCCTTCGGGAGCACATGGGTCCACCAGGTGGTATCGTACCTGGTACGGTAGTTATCCCTCCAGGCCTGGAACCTGTCCAAGCTCCAATGTTCGTCCGCAAAGTTTTTGTACTCCCTCTCCTTGTCCTTCCCCTCCTCCCTCCATATGTACCACCCGGTCCACGAGGCCGCCTCCACCCCGAAGAAGACCAGGGCCGACTTCCACCTCCCCTCGTACGCCTGTCCAGCGCCCGGCACGAGGAGGGAAAGCCCGAAGGCCAAGGCCGACGATCTGGCGGAGGAGGACTCCTTCGAAGATACTGGGGCCTCAAGCCGGGCCTTCAGCGCCGTTTCCACAGGCCCGAGGCCTGAGGGAACTTCCTCGGGTCCCAGGGCAAAGCTCTGACCGTACATAAGGATTACGAAGAAGGCTATAATAGGACATGTCTTCATAACCTTACCACCTCCTCCGTCTCCCCGGAACGGGCCACGGCCAAGACCAGCTCCAGGGACTTCGCCCCCTCCCTTATGGGCACGAGGGTCTCCCTGTCGTCCTCTATCGCTTTCAGAAGGTCCTCGGCGGCGGCCTTCTGGAGGGGCCTCTCCGAGGACACAGATGTGACCCGCTCGTACGGGGAATCGGTATGATGTATCACGGCATGGTTGGCATCCTCGAAGTACACTGTCACCTTCTCCGCCACGAGCTTGTAGTCGCTTATCCACTTCCCAGGGATGGCGCCGTTCGTGGCGGCTACCGTGGCCAAGGCGCCGTTCTTGAACTTCACTACGGTGGCGCTCACGTCCTCCACCGTATAGTCGGAAAGGTCCCTGTGGAAGAGGTTGTCCATGAAGCTGAAGACCGCCTCGGGCTCGCCCAAGAAGTGCCTGATTATGTCGAAGGTGTGGATGACCTGCTCCACCACCTGTCCCCCGCTCTTGGACTTATCCCTCCACCACGGGCTGTGGAGGGAGTTGCAGAAGTACCTCGCCTCGACGAGCCCAGGCCTTCCGGCCTCCCCGGAATCCAACATCCCCTTCACGACCCTGACGGCCTCCCCGAACCTGAGCTGGAACCCGACCTGGGACTTGACCCCCGCCCTCTCGACGGCCTCTGTCATCCTACGGGCCGCCTCCACCTCCAGCGCTATGGGCTTCTCTATGAATATGTGCACCCCCCTCTCGGCCGCCGCCTCCACCTCGTCGGTGTGGGCGAAGGGTGGGAGGCAGATGTAGAGGATGTCCAACTTTTCCTTCTCGAGCATCCTATGGAAGTCTGTGTACACCTTGCCCTTGCCGTCAGCATATTCCCTGTTGAACCTCCGGGCCTTCTCCTCGACCTTATCGCAGAAGGCCACGAGCCGGACCCTGTCCCCGAGGTCTGTGAGGACCCTGGCGTGGGCGTTGGCTATCCCCCCACACCCTAAAAACCCCACCTTAAACATCTTCCCTCCTTTAAGTCATGTGCTGGACGGCCGTATCGTCCCCCGTCGTAAGGCTAAAAAATAAACAAAAAACTTCCCCCGGTCAAGGAGATTGTCGGAAAACTTGACTTTTAAGCTAGGGACGTCTATCTTGTCCTCGGAAGGGTCCACAGGCGAGGGGCGATGTTCGTCCTGATACTTATGTTTGTGACTTCGGGGCCCCGTGCAGCCTCGGATTACGCTGGGGCCTTTTTAGAACTCGGGGTCGGAGCAAGGCCGCTCGGGATGGGAAGCGCGTATGTCGCCGTGGCGGAGGGGCCCGAGGTGGTGTACTGGAACCCAGCGGGCCTCGTCTTAGGGGAGGGGACCACCTTAGGGTTCATGCACTCCGAAAGGTTCGCAGGTTTGGTGCGCAACGACTTCGTAGGGGCATCCTTCTCCCGGGGAGGTTGGGGGGCGGGGACGTCCCTCGTAAGGACGGGGGTCGAGGGGATAAAGTTCACGGCGCTGAGGGACACGACGGACACCTTAAGCTTCGAAAACAGGCCCTACGTCCTTAGGAGGGTGGGGAGCGGGGACTACGTCCTCCTCCTCTCATCGGCCCTATCCTCGGGAGGTCTGGCCCTGGGCGGAAGCTTCAAGGTCCTGTACCGCAGGCTCTGGAAGCACACGGCCTGGGGTGCGGGGTTGGACTTAGGAGTGGTGTATACCTGGAGGAGGTTCAGGGTGGGGGCCTGCCTACACGACGTGTACGGGACGCCCGTACTCTGGGATTCCGGCTCCAAGGATACGATAGCTCCTTCGTTGGACGTGGGCATATCCTACCGGAGGGACCTGCTCAGGGGCTCCTTCTGCCTCAGTACATCCTTCCGGAGGAAATTCAGGGCGGGTTTAGAGTACACGCACTCCAAGGGATTGGCCCTCAGGCTCGGATGGGACGGAGCGGGCCTCACCGCAGGGGCGGGGATTTCGTTCGCCAGGTTCAGGGCGGACTACGCCTTCCTTGCGAACAGGAGCTTGGGGGGGACGCACAGGGTCTCGCTCCAGGTGAACCGGATCGAATTCCCTTGACTTCGAAGCGACAACCTTTTATCTTTAAGATACAAATCCAACGGTCCATGTACGAGGTGGAAGGAGGGAAAGTATAAGTTTATCGCTTGAAAGGGATAACTGATCCCTCTTGTCCTACGAGTGGAGTTGAGTCGGAAACCTTCCGGCCTTCCACTCTTTTTTATTAGGGGGAAGGTCATATGGCCGAGGAGGAAGGTAAGAGGAGGGAGAACCTTCGCAAGCTCTGGGAGTTTATCCGCCCCTTCAAGGGAAGGCTATTCACGGCCGTCGGGCTCGCCGTGGTCATAAACCTCGTGGGCCAGATGCCCCCCCTGATATCCCGGTTCTTCATAGACCACGTGATAACCGGGGACCAGTGGCAGTTCCTCGTGGCGGTGGTCTTGGCCCAGACGGGGATTCCGCTCCTCTCCTACCTCATAAGCTTCTGGGACAACTACCTTATAGCTTACGTCGGCCAGAAGTTGGTGTTAGGCATAAGGCGAAAGCTCTTCGGTCACATCCTCCACCTTCCCCTGAGGGAATTCGAGGAGATGGGCACAGGGAAGCTCATATCCCGCCTAATGAGGGACACGGCCATAGTCCAGAACATGGTCACCTGGAACACCGTCTCCATGGTCAACAACCTGATCTCGTTCCTCGTAGGCATATTCTTCATATTCTACTTCTCGTGGAAGCTCTCCCTGCTGGCCTTCCTCGTCCTTCCCCTTCATTGGCTCAACTACAGGTTCTTTGTGAAGAGGATGCGCTACAAGACGAGGCTGATAAGGCGCAAATGGGACCAGATATACGACCAGCTCTACGAAAGGATATGGGGCACGAAGCTCGTAAGGGCCTACTCCAAGGAAGAGGAGGAGACCCGCCACTTCACCTCCACCACGGTCCAGGCCCTCGGGCTCACGATGGAGAACACCGCCTTGAGCGCCACCTTCGGAGGGCTCTCCACGCTTATAGATGGCCTCGGCAACACCTTCATATTCGTGGCCGGGTGCTACCTCGTGCTCAAGGGGGAGCTTACATACGGCACCGTGGCCGCGTTCATGATGTACGTGGCCCGTGTCCTCGGACCAATCCTCCAGTTCTCGAGCATAGCCAACATGATAGAACAGACCTTGGTCTCGGTCGAGCGCATATTTGAGATATACGAGGTGGAGGAGGAACCCAGGAAGGGTACGAAGCTTCCTCCCATCGAGGGCCACGTGAAGTTCGAGGACGTCTGGTTCGAATACGTTCCTGGAGAGCCCGTGCTTAAAGGGATAAATCTGGAGGTGGAACCCGGCATGAAGGTCGCCTTAGTGGGGCACACCGGATGCGGTAAGACCACCCTAACAAGCCTCCTACTGCGCTTCTACGAGCCCACGAGGGGCCGCATCCTCGTAGACGGTTACGACATCACTAAGGTGGACCTCCGTTCCCTCAGGCTCCAGATAGGCCAGGTACTTCAGGACTCGGTCCTGTTCGACGGGCTCACGATAAGGGAGAACATAGCTTACGGGATACCGGATGCGACCGAAGAGCAGGTCGTAAAGGCCGCCAAGATAGCCGAGATCCACGACCTCATACTCTCCAAGCCCGGAGGGTACGAAGCCAAGATAGGGGGCGAAGGCGTGGTCCTCTCCTTGGGTGAGAAGCAGAGGCTCTGTATAGCCAGGGCCGTGGCCGCAGATCCTGCCATACTTATATTGGACGAGGCCACGAGCGCCCTTGATACCCAGTCCGAGGCCCTCATCCAGAGGGCGTTAGAGAACGTCATGAAGGGGAGGACGTGCTTCATAATAGCCCATAGGCTCTCCACCGTGGTGGGGGCCGACCTCATAGTGGTCATGGACGAGGGGAGGATAGTAGAGATGGGAACCCACAAGGAGCTCCTGGAGAAGGAGAAAGGCTTCTACAGGAAGCTCTACGAGCAGCAGTTCCTCGCCCAGGACAGGGCCCGCTGGGCGGCTTAGGAGGGGGATATGGCAGAGGAGGAACGTATAAAGTTCAGGGAATCCATCCGTCAGACCGTAAGGTTGGTGCGGGGGTATCTGTCGAGATATTGGGCCAGGATGCTCCTCGTACTGACCATGGCCTTCGGGCTATCGCTCTCCACCTATGTGTTCGGTTTTATGACCAAGATTATGATAGATAAGGTATTGGAAGTCCGCCCACAGGTTTCGGAAAGTGGAACTCCCCCGCCCACGGCCCACAGGCCCGTTTCAGATAGGATGAGGCTTTTGGGGTGGATGTTCTTGGCTTATATCATCATAAGGCTCGCACTTGCAGGCTTCAGATGGCTCTACTCCTACAACATCACCTACGTCGGACAGAGGCTCGTCTTCACGCTCCGCCAGCAGCTCTACGATAAGCTCCAGCGTATACAGATGTCCTTCTACGACCGCCAACAGATAGGCAAGATAATGGCCAGGGTCTTCGACGATGTCGACATAATCCAGTACAGCGTCTCCAACGTGTTCGTCCAGCTCTTCCAGAACCTGGGCATGTTGGCCGTAGGGGTCGTGCTCCTGGTGCGCTTGAACCCTGAACTTTCCGCTGTGGCCTTGGCCACCCTCCCCTTCTACGGCGTGGCGTACAGGCTCTACCGGAACAAGGTACGCCCCATAAACAGGGCCCAGAGGGAGAGGAACTCCGAGATGTACGCAGTGGCGAGCCAGGCCATATCCGGGATAAGGGTCGTTAAGTCCTTCGCCCAGGAGGCCAGGGAGAGGAGGAGGTTCTTCCATAAGGCCGCGGAAGTTACGAGGTTGCTCATAAAAAGGACGGTCCTCGGCAACACCCTCGGGGCAGCCTCCGGGATAATAAGCGTGTTGGGGACGCAGGCCATATTTTACCTGGGGGCGAGGAAGATACAGGCAGGGGAACTTTCCTACGGAACCTTCGCACAGTTCATGGTCTATGTAAGCTCGATGTTCTCCCCCATAGTGAGGCTCTCCAACATGAACGCCATGGTCCAGTGGGTCTCCGTGGCCCTGAGGAGGGTGTTCAACCTGCTGGACGAGGAGGTCACCATAAAGGACGAGCCCGATGCGATAGATCTCAAGGAATGCAAGGGACATATAGTCTTCGACCACGTCTGGCTCAAGTACGAGGGCGCTGAGGACTACGCCCTAAAGGATATAACCTTCGAGGTCCCCCCCGGGACCATAGTGGCGTTGGTAGGGCCGTCAGGCTCGGGGAAGACCTCGCTCGTCAACCTCCTCCTCCGCCTCTACGACCCTACCGAGGGCAGGATACTTCTGGACGGACACGACCTCAGGAAGATAAAGCTTTCCTCCCTCAGAAGGCACATAAGGATGGTGCCCCAGGAGCCCATCCTCTTCTCCGGGACCATAGCCGAGAACCTCTCCTACGGAAGGCCCGACGCCACGCCGAGCCAGATAGTGGAGGCCGCTAAGGCGGCGGAACTTCACGACTTCATAATGTCCCTGCCGGACAAATATGAAAGTGAGGTCGAGGAGGCCGGAGCGAACCTATCCGGAGGTCAGAAGCAGAGGATGGCGATAGCCATGGCCCTCCTGACCGACCCTTCTGTCCTCATCCTCGACGACAGTACCTCTGCCCTGGACGCTGAGACCGAGGCCAGGATACGGAGGACATTGGACAGGGTCATGGTGGGGAGGACATGTTTCATAATAACCCATAGGATGAGCACTGCAAGGAAGGCCGACCTGATATTGGTGCTCAAGGAAGGCAGGTTGGTCGAGGTAGGTTCGCACGAGGAGCTTATGGCGAAGGGAGGGTTCTACGCCCAGGTCTTCCGTCAGCAGCTCGCCGCATAAAAAATGGCGGAGAGGGTGGGATTCGAACCCACGGTGGACCTTTGAGGCCCACAACGGCTTAGCAGGCCGCTGCCTTCGACCGCTCGGCCACCTCTCCGTCGTCCTCTAAGATACTCAAACTCGCCCGAGAAGTCAACCCCTCCCATAAAAAAGAGGCGGCACCCGGACTCGAACCGGGGAATAGAGGATTTGCAGTCCTCCGCCTTACCCCTTGGCTATGCCGCCTTCGGTTCAAAGGTACTCAAACTTCCCGAGGAAGTCAACCCCCTCAACGGAGCTTCTTCTTGTGCCTGTTGGCACGGAGGCGCTTCTTACGCTTGTGGGTATTGATCTTCTTCCTCTTGCGCTTCCTTCCACAGGGCATGGACGTTCCCCCCTTACTTCAGGCTCTCCTCCACCTTCCTCTTCAGAAGGCGGGAGGGGACGAAGACGGGGGACTTCCTGGCGGGAAGAGGGATGGCTTCGCCCGTCCTCGGGTTGCGGGCGACCCTCGGGGCCCTGTCCACGACCTTGAAGACCCCGAAGCCCCTTATCTCAACCCTGTCCCCCCTTACCATGGCGTCGGACAGGGCCGAGAGCACCCCCTCCACCACCGTGGCCACGTCGGTCTTGGTCATCCCCGTCTCCGCGGCTACCCGGCTGACTATGTCTGCCTTGGTCACGGTCCCTTCCTTTCTATTTGCAGGTTGAACATCTGCCCCCGGAGCACGTCGAGCAGGAGGAGCTCCCTGAGGCCTTGAGGCCGAAGAGGGAAAGCTTCCTCTCCACCTCAGCGCTGGAGCACCGGGGACAACGGACGGACTCCGCACCCCTCTTTATAAACTCCTCGAACTCCGTCCCGCAGCTCGAACACCTGTATTCGTAGATGGGCATATCGGACCTCCTCACATCCCGAAGAGGTAGTACAACCCCACCCCCACGGGAATCGGTTCCATCCTTCCCTCTAAGACCCCCAAGAACCGCTCCAAAAGCCCCTTCCTCCTGCCCCCGACTGTGGGTGGGTTGGGCCCTATCCCCGCCATCCTACCGGCCAGATCCACGGCGTCCTGATATCCCCCCAAGACGTCCACCAAACCTAAGGCCAGGGCTTGGCGCCCCGTGAATATCCTTCCGTCGGCGTAAGGCCTGAGGCTGTCCTCGGGGATCCCTCGGCCCTCGGAGACGGCCTTCAAGAACTGGGTGTAAGCGTCCTCCAGGACCTCCTGGACGAGCTTCTTCTCCTCCTCCTCCATCTTGCGCAGTGGTGAACCTATGTCCTTGTACTGGCCGGTCTTGAGCACTTCAACCTTGAGGCCCAGCTTCTCCAAGAGCTTCTCCACGTTAGGAAACTCTGCTATCACCCCTATGCTTCCGGTTATCGTCCCCGGGTTCGCCACTATGGTGTCGGCGGCGACGGCTATGTAATAACCTCCCGAGGCAGCCACGTTCCCCATGGACGCTACGACCTTCTTCCCCCTCTCCCTCGCCCTGAGGATCGCCCTATATATCTCCTGCGAGGCCGCCACGCTCCCTCCGGGGCTTTCTATCCTCAGAACTATCGCTGCGACCGAGCGGTCCTCCGTGTACTTCCTCAACTGCCTCACCACCGCCCCCGGGTCCGATATCGTCCCCCTCACCTCCACCAGGGCCACCTTCTTCTTCCCGAACCCCTTGGGAAGGCCCCAGAGGACAAAGGTCGTCCCGACGACGGCCAGGAGGAGCAACAAAGCTATTATACGGTCCCGTCTTCGGGTCATTTATCAGCTTTCCTTCGGCTTAAAGATAAACTTTTGAGGGAATTTTGTCAAGAGGTTTTCGCAGGTTTCCGTTCCACCGACATAAGTCTCTCCTGCCCAATAAATTACACTTGACCATCCTACGCTTCCTCGGCCTTCCTCATGGCCTCCGCTCCCCCCGCCACCTCCAATATTTCTTTGGTTATGGCCGCCTGCCTGACCTTGTTGTACAGGAGGGTGAGCTCCTCTATCATCTCGTCAGCGTTGTCGGTCGCGTTCTCCATGGCCACCATACGGGCTCCCTGCTCAGCGGCGAAGGACTCTAAGAGCACCCTCCACATCTGCACCACGAGATAACGCGAGAGGAGCACCTCCAAGAGGGCCTCCTCGGACGGTTCGTAGAGGTAAGGACGCACCGGCCCTTCGACGGGCTCGTGGGGGACTATCGGAAGGAGAGGCCTCAGCACGACCTCCTGGCGAACCGGGGAACGGAACTCCTGATGGACGACCTCGACGAACTCCAAGTCCCCGCTCAGATAGAGTTCCTCTATCCGTCCGGCAAGCTCCCTAGCTCGGTCTATGCTAAGCTCCTGGAATATCCCTACCTCTTCGTGGAGAACAGGCCAACCCCTCCTCCTGAAGAAGTCCCTCCCCTTCTTCCCCACCAATATCAACCCCATCTCGACCTCCGGCCTCTCGGCCATCCTCTCGGTCGCCCTCCTGAGCACGTTGGTGTTGAAGGCCCCGCAGAGCCCCCTGTCGGAGGTAACGACCACTAAGGCCCCCCTTCCCGACTTTCCAGGGGCCAAGAGGGGGTGGGATTCCTTCCTCACCCTGACACAGAGGTCGCCTATGAGCCTCTCCAGGCCACCTGCGTAGGGTCTGGCACGGAAGAGGGCCTCCTGAGCCCTTCGGAGCCTCGCCGCCGCTACCATCTTCATGGTGTTGGTTATCTGGCGGGTGCTCCGGACGCTCGCTATCCTCCTCCTTATGTCCCTCAAGGCCGGCACGGCTCATCCCATATGGAAGGTCCTCTTGAACTCCGCCACGGCGTCGTGGAGCTGCTCGAGCATGGCCTCGTCCATCTCCTTCTTCTCCGCTATGTCCTTGAGGAGCTGGGGGTAGTTCAAGTCCACATACCTCAGAAGCTCCCTTTCGAACCTCCCTATCTCCTCGGTCGGGAGGTCGTCCAGAAATCCGTTCACACCTGCATATATGGAGACTATCTGTTTCTCCACGGGCATGGGGGAGTACTGGTCCTGCTTTAAAAGTTCGGTGAGCTTCTCCCCTCGCAGTATCTGCGCCTGGGTGGCCTTATCCAGCTCGCTCCCGAACCTAGCGAAGGCCGCCACCTCCCTGTACTGTGCGAGGTCGAGCTTGAGCCTACCCGCCACCTGCTTCATAGCCCTTATCTGCGCGTCCCCTCCGACCCTCGAGACCGAAATCCCCACGTTTATGGCCGGCCTTATTCCAGCGTAGAAAAGGTCGCTCTCCAGATATATCTGTCCGTCGGTTATCGAGATGACGTTCGTGGGGATGTATGCTGATATGTCCCCTGCCTGGGTCTCTATTATGGGGAGAGCGGTGAGCGAGCCTCCCGTCCCTGGAACCTTCCTGACCTCGTGCCCCGGCATGCTCCTCACCTTCTCCATGGCCTCCCTGAGCCCCTCCTCCCTCTCGTACACCTTGCCGTCCACGCCCTCCGTTAGCTCGGGAGGGGCGCCCTCAGGGACGATTATGTACTTCTCGGCAAGCTTAGCGGCCCTCTCTAAGAGCCTCGGGTGCAGGTAGAATATGTCCCCCGGGTAGGCCTCCCTTCCTGGTGGCCTCCTTAAAAGCAGGGAGACCTGACGGTACGCCCAGGCGTGCTTCGAAAGGTCGTCGTATACCACGAGGGCGTGCATCCCCCTGTCCCTGAACCATTCGCCTATCGTCGCTCCAGCGTAGGGAGCTATGTACTGGAGGGGCGCGGGCTCCGAGGCAGTGGCGCTTACGACCACGGTGTAGTCCATAGCGCCGTGTTCCCTAAGGATGTGCACTATCCTGGCCACGGTGGAGTTCTTCTGGCCTATGGCGACGTATATACAATAGACGTCGGAGTCCTTCTGGTTTATTATCGTGTCCACAGCTATGGCCGTCTTCCCGGTCTGCCTGTCCCCTATTATGAGCTCCCTCTGGCCCCGGCCTATGGGTATCATGGAATCTATCGCCTTTATCCCGGTGTACAGTGGCTCCTTGACCGGCTGGCGGTATATGACCCCGGGGGCCTTCACCTCTATCGGGCGGGTCTCCTTGGCCTCCACGGGCCCCCCTCCGTCCAAGGGACGGCCGAGTGGGTCTATGACCCTCCCCAGGACCTCCTCACCTACCGGGACCTCTAATAGCCTTCCGGTGCGCCTGGCTTCGTCGCCCTCCCTGACCTCCGCTTCGGAGCCGAAGAGGATGCATCCTACCTCGTCCTCCTCCAAGTTCAGTGCCATCCCGAAGACATCGTCCGAAAACTCCACCAGTTCCCCGGCCATAACTTTGTCCAGTCCGTAGACCCTGGCTATGCCGTCGCCCACATATGTGACTATGCCCACCTCCGCCGTGTCCAACCTTCCACGGAACTCCCTGAAGGCCTCCTCCAAGGCCTCCCTTATCTCCTCGGCCTGGACCATAATCCACCCCCTATAGGGAAATCTCCTCAGATGCGACTTCCCTCAGAAGTCTCTCCAAATTTCCCTTCAGACTCGCATCTATCCTCCGACCCTTGCCCTCTATAACTAGGCCTCCTAAAAGTTCGGGGTCAACCTCCCATGAGATCAGGAGGTTCGGCCCCCAATGTGACCTCACCCTCTCCTCCACCAGGGCCTTAGTCCCGTCCTTCAGAGGGAAGGCCGACCTCACCCTCACCCTGACCCTGCCCACCGCCTCATCAACCAGCCTTCGGTATTGCTCAACTATCTCCTTTAATAACCTGAACTTCCTTCTTGCGCCAAGCTCACCGAGGAGCTCCTTCGTCGCCCCCGAAAGGCCGAAGCGCTCCGCCAGGCTGCGCAGGAGGTCCTCCCTTCCTTTGAAGGTCGGATGGTCCAGCTTGCGGACGAGCTCCGGTCCCAGGGCGTCGGCCAAGGCCTCGAGCTCCTCCCCGGCACGCTCCACCTCCCCGGAGGCCTCCGCCAGCCTCAGGAGCTTGAGGGCGTATCTTTTGCTCTGACGACGGGGCATCTCAGTTCCACCCCGATATGTACTCCCTCAATATCTCCTCGTGGTCCTCGGGGGATAGCTTCTTCTTCAGTATCCTCCCCGCCAGGAGCACGGAAAGTTCGGCCGCCTCCCTCCTCAGCTCCCTCCTGACCTGCTCCGCCTGGGCTTCGAGCTCCCTCTGGGCCCCTCGGAGGAAGCCCTCGGCCTGCCTCTTAGCCTCCTCCCTTATGCGCCTGGCCTCCTCCTGTGCGGCAGCCACGGCCTTGTCCACTATGCCCCTGGCCTGGGCCCTCGCCTCCTGGAGGGCTATTTCCCCCTGCTTCCTGAGCTCCTCGGCCTCCCTCATCTTCTCCTCCGCCTCCCTTATGGCCCCCTCCACCTTCCTTCCCCTTTCGTCCAAGAAGCGTGTGAGGGGCCCCCAGAGGAGTTTCTTGAGGATGTAGACCAATATCAGGAAGTTGATGATGGTGAGGAGGGTGGTAGCGTTAAGGCTGATCATGCCCTCTCCTATTTCGCTGCCACGAATATGAGCAACAGGGCTATAACCAGGGAATATATCCCCGTGGACTCCGAGACCGCCTGGCCTATGAGCATGGTCCTCGTGAGGAGCCCGGCCTGCTCTGGGTTCCTGGATATGCCCTCACAGGCCTTCCCGGCCGCGAACCCCTCCCCCACCCCGGGGCCTATGGCTCCGAACCCCATGGCTATACCGGCACCCAAGAAGGCAGCGGCCCTTATAAGTTCCGCTCCGGTTATCCCTTCCATCTCTCCCCTCCTTTCACCTTATGACCATAAGATCAGGACAAGTTTGAAGGCTGTGGATTATCCCTTTCTCCTTATCCCGACTATCGCCGAAAGTATGGCCAGGAAGAGGGCGAGCTTGAAGGCTGTGAACCAGGATATGCTCCTGGCGACCAACCCCTCCCGCACGGCCCCGGGGAAGAGCCCGGGAACGGTCCAAGCCCAGAGCCATTTGACGACGAAGGGGACGAGGACGAGGTATGCTACTAAGAGGAACAAGCTCAAAGGCAAGAACGGCAACCGTATCCAAAACCTTCTCATCCTCCCCCCACCACGAATATAAGGAGGAGGGCTATCACCAAGGAGTACACCGCTGTGGACTGGGAAACGGCCTGACCTATGAGCATGGTCCTTGTAAGTAACCCCGAAAGCCTCGGCTGCCTCCCTATGCCCTCGCAGGCGCTCGCTCCCGCTATCCCGGCTCCCACCCCAGGCCCTATCCCTCCCATGCCCATAGCTATACCGGCTCCAAGGGCCACGGCGAACTGTAGAAGCGGGGGGCCCGCCACCGAGCCGAACACGAGGACGAAGGCCACCAGGAGCCCGAATATCCCCGATGTCTCGGCCACGGCCTGGGCTACGAGCATGGTGCGGACTACCTGGTCCGCGGCGGCGGGCTGTCTTGCTATGGCCCCGTTGGCGTGGTGGGCGCAGAGCCCTTCTCCCACCCCCGAGCCCATCCCTCCGAACCCGACGGAGATACCTGCCCCCAGCAACCTCGCTATCATCCCCAGGTCCATCCCCCCTCCTCAGTCGCTCACTGCGACGGCAGTGTATGCTAAAGCCAGCATGGTGAAGACGAAAGCCTGTATCGTCCCAACGAAGAGCCCGAAGAAGAGGTTTAGGCCCACGGGAAGTAGGACGTACCTCACCAGGGCCGACACCACGAGGAGTATTATGGCCCCCCCCATGATGTTCCCGAACAGACGGAACGCCAGGGACACCCCCTTGGCCATCTCGCCTATTATGTTCAGGGGAAGCATTGGAGGGAAGGGCTGCAGATAACCCTTTATGTACTTCTTCAGTCCCTTCTTCCTGATGGCGGACGTGTGCACCATGGTGAGCACGACGAGCATACATCCGACGGGTACGTTCAGGTCCCTCGTCGGCTCCTCGAGACCTGGAACGACCCCTATTATGTTGGAAAGCCACAGAAACAGGAAGAGGGAACCTATCCACGGAAGGTACTCCCTGCTCTTCTCCGGCCCGAGGGAATCGCCCAAAGTGTCGGTCACGAGGCTCTGGAAGAACTCCGTTAAAAATTCGAAGGTGGCCTGGAGCCTTCCGGGGACCTCCCTGAGCCGGGAGCGAACCAGCAGGGCCGCCCCTATCCAGATCCCCATGACGAGCCAGCTCATCACCGCCGTGCGGGAGTTTATAGTAAGTTCGTGCCCTCCGAGCGAGAACCTCCACTGGGGTATGGGTCCTATCTCTATCTCAGGTTTGGCCTTCAAGGCCAAAGCCACCTCCAAGGCCAAAACTCCGACCAGGCCCAACAGGAGCTTACGCCGTCCGGTCATAACGGTCCCCCCGAGCTAATGCGAACTTCCAGATGTAGACCCCGGCCTGTACGGTGAGCAACCCGCATATGGTGGCCAGTGGATCGAGGTCGGTCTTGGTGAGAAGCAGGACCAGGGCCGATATGAGCGCACCGTACCTCAGGAAGTACCTTCCCGCGGCGTATCCCCTGGCCCTCCCCTGGGGGATGGTGGCGGCCCTGAAGACCTCCTGAGCCATGATCCGGAAGTTGGCCATGCTGAGCAGGGAGCCGACCCAGAACCCGAAGGCCACCTCCGGACGCCTCATCAGACTTAAAAGCACGAGCCCCACCACAAGGCCCAACCCCGAGGCACATCCCAAGATCTCGTACATAGCCCTCCTGGCCTCCGGGAAGGTCCCCGTCATATAGCCCCCGAGCTTTTAAGGAGCCTGTACACGCAGAAAAATCCGGCCCCTATCCCCGAGAGTATCCCTAAGACCACGAAGGCTCCCCCCCCTCCTACCCTCCCTTCCAAGAACAGGCCCAGCAGCAACCCCAGGGCTACGGCGGACGCCATGATCAACCCCAGTTGGGATATGAGCCCGAAATATTTCAGCACATCCCGCCATTGGGAGCCGTAAGGTTCCCTACTTCTTCCCCTCATCACCTGTCTTCGCCTCCGGAGCCCCGCTCGTGCAGTTCCCCTTGAAGACGGCCCCCTCCTCCACCACCAGGAGCCTCGTCCTCAGGTCTCCGATGACCGAAGCGCTGGACTGAAGGACCACCTTGTGGGATGCGTCCACGGAACCCTGCACCTTCCCGCCCACCACGACCTCCTTCGCCTGGATGTCCGCCTCGACCACCCCTTCCTCCCCTATTACCAAAAGGCCCGAGCATTTCAATTCCCCCTTCACCCTTCCGTCCACCCTGATGCTGTTCTCCACCGAGAGCTTTCCTTCGACCTCGGAGCCTTTGCCTATAAGCGTGTTTATGGCTCCTACATCGTTCTTCGGCATCCTGCCCTCCGTGCGTTTGTCTTTGCCTTTGGAAGAGTCTTAGAAAATAGCAATATATCCTCCCGATGTCAATACCCCCGGTTCGAAAACCCTTGACAGAGGAAGGATATCACAGTACATTGAACCCGGATCGTCAACGGAGAGGGGCTCAGATGCATCAGAGGATCCTGGAGATAGTGGTATTTCTGGCCGACGAGCCCAACCGCAGGGGCGGGGAGCTGAAGGACATAGCTAAGCTCTCGGACGACCTTCGTCGCCAGGGATATACCGAGAACGAGATCAGCGCGGCGCTTTCCTGGCTGTTCGAAAGGCTCGAGGAGGGCAGGAGGTGGGAAGGAACTACGTATTCCGGCGTCAGGGTGCTCCACGAGGTGGAGCGGAGGGTTCTGTCCCCGGAGGCGTACGGGTACCTCCTCCAGCTCAGGGCCTTGGGCCTTATAACCCCCGGACAGATGGAGGCCACGATAGAGAGGGCCATCATGACCGGGGCCGGCAGGGTGGACAAGGAGGACATAAAAGCTTTGGTCGCATCCCTGCTCTTCGGCGAGGGCGTGGAAGGCGGTGAGACGCTACATTGAGGTGGGATATGGGGAAATCTTTGGTCATAGTTGAGTCTCCGGCCAAGGCCAAGACCATAAACAAATTCTTAGGGAAGGGTTACGATGTGAGGGCCTCCATGGGCCACATCTGCGACCTCCCTGAAAAGGAGCTCGGGGTGGAGGTCCACGATGGATTTCGCCCTAAATACGTGGTGATACCCGAAAAGCACAAGGTGGTATCCGAGTTGAAGAGGGCCGCCCAGTCCGCGGACAGGGTGCTCCTGGCCACCGACCCCGACAGGGAGGGGGAGGCGATAGCTTGGCACATAGCAGAACGGGTGGCGAAGGGTAAGAGGGAGGTCAGGAGGGTCCTTTTCCACGAGATAACCGAGAGGGCCGTAAAGGAGGCCATAGCAAACCCGCAGGACATAGACATAAGGAAGGTGTACGCCCAGCAGGCGAGGAGGGTGCTGGACAGGCTCGTCGGGTACCAGGTCAGCCCCTTACTTTGGAAGACCATAAAGGGTGGTCTGAGCGCGGGTAGGGTCCAGTCCGTGGCGCTGAGGCTCATATGTGAGCGCGAGGAGGAGATAGAAAGGTTCGTGCCCGAGGAGTACTGGACCATAACCGCAAGGCTGAAGACATCCTCGGGCGAGGAATTCGAGGCCGTCCTGGTCCGGAAGGGGGAGGAGAAGCTTAAGATCCCAAACAGGGAGGCCGCCGAAGGGGTCCTGAGGGAGCTCGAGGGCCTCCCCTTCGTGGTGCGTCAGGTGATCTCGAAGGAGGTGAAGCGCAACCCTCCGCCCCCGTTCATAACCAGCTCCCTCCAGCAGGAGGCCGCCAGGAAGCTCGGCTTCTCCGCCGAGAAGACGATGAGGGTGGCACAGGAACTCTACGAGGGGGTGGACCTGGACGGGGAGCGAACCGGCCTCATAACCTACATGCGCACGGACTCCGTTAGGCTCGCCGACGAGGCCGTCAAAGCCGTCAGGGAGTTCATAGCCAGCTCCTACGGACCCAACTTCCTCCCCAAGAAGCCGAGGGTCTTCAAATCCAAGAAGGGCGCCCAGGAGGCCCACGAGGCCATCCGCCCGACCGACGTGCGCAAGGAGCCGAGGAAGGTGAGGAAGTTCCTGAACCAGGACCAGTTCAAGCTATACGAGCTTATATGGAAGAGGTTCTTGGCATGCCAGATGGCCCAGGCGGTGCTGGACAGGAAGACGGTCGAGGTCATAGCCGGAGATTACCTCTTCCGTGCCACGGGAAGCACTGTGAAGTTCTCGGGTTTCACCGTGCTATACCAGGAGGCGAAGGACGAGGACCAGGAGGAGAAGGAGGTCGTCCTTCCCGAGCGCATAGGTGCGGGCGAGACATTGGAGCTCATCGGACTTTCCCACGAGCAGCACTTCACCAAACCTCCCCCACGCTACACCGAGGCTTCCTTGGTGAAGGAACTGGAGACTAAGGGCATAGGTCGGCCGAGCACCTACGCCCAGATAATCGGGACCCTCAAGGAGAGGAAATATGTGGTCAAGGAGAAGGGGAGGTTCGTGCCCACGGAACTTGGCAGGGCGGTCAAGAACCTTCTGGTGAGGGTCTTCCCTGACATATTCGAGGTGGGCTTCACAGCCCGGATGGAGGAGAACTTGGACAAGGTGGAATCCGGGGAGGAGGAATGGGTCAAGGTCGTGGAGGAGTTCTACGGGACCTTCAGCAGGACCCTCAGATGGGCGGAGGAGCACAGGGGGGAGCTTAAAAGGAGCCTTCAGGAGGAGACCGGGGAAAGGTGCCCCGAATGCGGAAGGCCCCTCGTCGTCAAGTGGGGGAGGTACGGGAGGTTCCTTGCATGTTCGGGATTCCCGGAGTGCTCGTACACCCGTCCCTTGAACGAAAAGGGACCCCCCGAACCCACCGGGGAGAAGTGTCCCGAGTGTGGGTCCGAACTCGTGGTGAAGCTGGGGAAGTACGGGAAGTTCCTGGCCTGCTCTGGCTACCCCAAGTGCAGGTACTCCCGTCCGCTGGGGACGGGCCTTTCCTGTCCAGAGCCAGGATGCGACGGGGAGCTTATAGAGAGGCGCACTAAGAAAGGCCGGACTTTCTACGGTTGCAGCAACTATCCAAAGTGTTCCTTCGCCACCTGGGACCGTCCGGTGCCTCAGTCCTGTCCCAGATGCGGGTTCTCCTACCTTTTGGAGAAGAAGACCAAGAAAGGCGTGCGTCTGAGCTGTCCTCGTTGCAAGGCCGAGATTTCCGAAGAGGAGGTTGTGCCGGATGTCTGAAGGCCTACTTAAGTACGTAGACATCTTCTGCGATTTCTTGAAGCGTAAAGGTTCCTCCCAGCACACCGTAAGGGCGTACAGGCTGGACCTAACCCAGTTTTTGGACTTCCTCAGGGAGGAGCTCGGCCTGGACGACCCCCGTCCGTCCGAGGTGGACCGTCTGGCCGTCAGACATTTCTTGGG
>Ga0164311_10000269_pt1 | contig 21744 bp, 17 predicted proteins | sample GuaBasSedimGuay2_FD_121796 | JGI IMG/M metagenome (GOLD analysis project Ga0164311, IMG submission 121796) | Subseafloor sediment microbial communities from Guaymas Basin, Gulf of California, Mexico - Guay2, Core 4569-9, 9-12 cm | ecosystem: Environmental > Aquatic > Marine > Hydrothermal vents... | reverse complement strand
AGCATTTAGAGGTAGAGGTGTAGGGTCGGCTTTACTGCGACGAGCTGAGCGTGAGTTAGTTATGCGTGGAGCAAAGTTCGTCGAGTTGAGTGTCAAGTCAGGCGACGTCAACGCCTTGAACTTCTACTTGAAGAGAGGCTACGTCGTTACAGGCTTAACCTATAACTTGAATGCTGAAGTTTGTAAGCTTAAAGTCGATAGTCAATTAGCACCATTCAAGTGCAAATCTCAAGGCAATTTGAAGGGCATCGGCAAGTTGACGCCTATCGTTTGGTGGAGTAGGTTGACGTGGCAATTTGACCATAAATTAAGTGGTGAGGTAGGCAGCAGACCCTTAGCAATTTATGATGAAAAAGGCGTTTTAGTGAGCTATGTTGAGTACAGCATAGATGATGGTGAGCTTTACGTAGAGTATGCTGCAGTTAAGGATGTCGGTGACATTTCGATAATCAAGCGTTTGGTCGGCGCATTGAAAGTTGAGGCTGAGGGACAGGGATTGAGCAGAGTTTACGTGTCAGTGGACGCGAGTTACGATGATATTGTCCGTGAATTTCTGTCATCAGGCTTTAGGCTTTTTGAAGTTGAGTTTCGAGCGCAAAAGAATTTACTGTCCTAGGCTGCAAGTGTGATTGGTGGTAGAGCGTGGAGAAGCCTTCGAGAATTGAGAGGCTGGCGAGCGCTATTGAGGATAATGGCATTGACGTTGCAATATTCTTCTCGAGGGAGAATCTATGCTACTTGACAGGAAACCTCATAGACTATGCAGCTTCACTGTTGACTTCCAATGGGGAAGTCGTAACTGTCTGCTCATTCCTAGAATATGAGCGTGCTAAGGCTGAAACCTGGTCTGATGAAGTTGTTGCATATCTGCCATACGACATTTCTAATCCACCGCCTCAAACTGTGAAGAGTAGGAGTTTACTGGATGCTGTTTGCAAGGTGGTTTCCGACCTCGGCTTCTCGTCGTCAACCATAGGGTTTGAGGCAGACTACCTCTCAAGAAGTCTTTCAGAGAAGCTCTTCAAGGGGCTGCCTGAAGCCGAGTTTAAGGACGTTTCAACTCTAGTTTCGGAGTTCAGGCAAGTTAAAGATAGTAGTGAAGTTGAAAATATCAGAAGGGCTACGAGAATACTGTCGAGAGCTTTCAGATCTGCAGCTGATGCAATCGAGGTAGGAGTTAGTGAAGTGGAGGTTGCAGGTGAAGCGCTTAGAGCTATGATTGCTTCGGGTGGATCTGGAATATTTAAGATGCCGATTGTAGCTTCAGGTTACCGCTCTGCTCTACCTCATGGGAGAGCATCGTCAAAAGCCATTGAACGTGGAGAGCTCGTAGTTCTAGACTTCGTTGTGGCGTATAATTGGTATTACGGTGACTTGACTAGAGTTGCAGTTGTAGGCTACCCATCTAGTAAGCAGTTGAGGTTGTATGAAGTTGTTGTTGAAGCTCTTGAGGCTGCCATTTCATCGATAAAGCCTGGAGTAACTTGCGCAGAAGTTGATAGAGTTGCTAGGAAAATTATTGCTAAGGCTGGATTTGGAGAGTACTTTATTCACTCAACTGGTCATGGAATTGGACTGAGCGTTCACGAGCGTCCGAGGCTCTCTTCGACTGATAGCACCGTGCTCAAGCCTGGAATGGTAGTGACTGTTGAGCCTGGCATATACATTCCTGATTTAGGCGGTGTTCGAGTCGAGCGAGATGTGCTTGTGACTGAAGATGGAGCTGAAGTGCTGGACAACTATCCAATAGACTTGATGGTGACTTAGCTCGACAGCATATGCATATAATTTTATACGTCATTATTGATGGTGCATATGCAGATGATGTCTGCAGCGTCTTTTTCATCTATTAGCTTGACCAGCTTAATTTGAGAAGATTGTGCAAGTCTTCTTAATTCGTTGGCTGTGAACAGCTTTTTCATTCCAGTGAATACTAGAGTTCCATTTTGATTCAACTTTTCCTTCAATTCTCTTAATGCCTTCTCTGGGTTTGGTGTGTTTTGTATCAGTGTTATTGCGAGGACGAGGTCGAATCTGCCTTTCTTGACTGGGATGTTCTCGACGTCAGCTAGGATTAGTGACGCATTTACTTTTCTATTTAATCTAGCTTTAGCTATTTTGAGCATTCCTATTGAGATGTCGATTCCAACTATGTGCTCGCAATTGTCGTGTAGTTGTTCCATTAGTAGCCCTGTTCCGCATCCTGCGTCTATCACTTTCTTATACTTTGCCTTCTCTAGCTCTTTTAGGATTGCTTCGTATTTCCTTCTTTGCTCTTCGCCGTAGAGCTCGTCGTATGATGGCGCTGTTGTGTCGTACTTTACTTTCACTTGCCTTTTTGCTTCCAATTGCCAGCCTCCAATTTTAAATTTCGTTGCTCTCAAATATTTAGCTGTGATTGAGTTGTCTGGTGGTAGGAATCCTGTTGAGGTTGTTGTCAATCCGCCTTTAAGTGAAGCTGTAGCTTTCATTAAGAGGGCTATTGAGCGTAAGAAGGTTGCGCTTATAGTTGGGTTGTGCCGGGTTGACTATAAGGGTAGGGCTTCCTCTACGCTTGAGTTTGGTGAGAGGATTGTTATTCTCAAGGTTGATGGGTCGATTCAAGTTCATAGGCCTTGGGATGTGAATCCAGTTAATTGGCAGCCTCCAGGCTGCATATTCCACGTAGACATGACTAAGGATGAACTGTTGAGAATTAGAGCTGTTAGGAGGAGTCCTCACGAAATTGTCGACGTCTTCTTTAAATCTGTGTACTTATCTTCAGCTTTAGATCTCGTTGATGAGGGTGAGTTCGCTTTATACGCGTCTGAGCACGACATGCAGAGGGCGATCCTTCTTGAGCCCAGCTTGCTTGAGGAGGGCTTTAAGATTATTAGTTATGAAAAGCCTGTTGAGCCTGGCTTCATAGACCTGTACGGCATAGACTCTGCGGGTAGATTTGTGGTTGTTGAGTTGAAGCGTAGACCTGCGGATAAGGATGCTGTAATTCAGCTTGCAAAGTATGTTGAGGAGGTTAAGAAGAGGAGCCCATTTAGAGAGGTTCGAGGGGTTCTCGTTGCTCCAGACCTCCACAGGGGTGTGTTGACGTTGCTCAAGTCTTTGGGTTTGGAGTTTAAGAGGCTTGACCCTAAGAGGTGCGCTAAGGTGCTTGAGTCTAGATCTAAGGATTACAAGTTGACGAGATTCCTTGGTGGGAAGCGGTAGTTAAGCTTCTGCCATGGCTATCTGCTTTATTTCGCTGTGTAGCTCCCTTATTACGTCCATGTAGTCTATTCTTCCCTGCTCTACTTCGTCCATCATTCTCTCAAGTTTCCTAGTAGTGTCTTCTGAGACGTACTTTTCAAATGAGCTTTTCAGGTAGTCATATACTGTTTTGCCGAGTTTTGTTGCTACGAGCTTTCTTCTGGGCGTTAATATGACGTACCTCCTCTCTAGGAGGGTTGAAAGTATTTTCGCGTATGTTGACGGCCTTCCAATGCCCTTATCTTTCATAATCTTTATCACTTCTCCCTCCGTGAATAGTGGGAGTGTTGGCGCTCTCCAATGCTTTACGTCTTTTACTTTTACATTTCCTGGCTTTACCTCTGGCACAAGGTGTACTGGTTGGATTAGTGTGAATCCTGGCTTTATGATCTTGGTGTATCCCTCGGACTTCACTCTCCATTCTAGGACTTGTATTTCTGCCTCTTGTTTAACGAGCTTTGCTGGCGCCATTTGACTTGCTATGAACCTGTTGAATATTAGGTTGTATAGGGCGAGGTGCCTTGGTGTGAGCCTCTTTGCTAGCCTTATTACTCCGAGGGCTATTAGGTTTCTCAGTCTTCCAGCGTCTATTGGCCTAGTTGGCCTGATGCATTCATGCGCTCCTTCCTTGCCCCAAGTCCTTGGCTTTGCGTATTTTTCTCCCCACTTGTCGTTGATGTAGTCTTTTGCTATTTTCATTCCTATGCCTGATACTCTGATGCTGTCTGTTCTGTGGTATGTTATGAGGCCTACTTCGAATAGGTCTTGGGCTAGGGTCATGGTCTCTTTTACGCCTAGCCTCAACCTTCTCGAGGCTTCTCTAAGCATTGCGTCTGTTGAGAAGGGTGGGGGAGGATTAACTTCAACTTCTTCGCGTTTTACGTTTAATATTTTGCAAGTTGACTCTTTGAGCTTTTCGATTAGCTTGTTTAGTTCCCTCTTCTTCGTTTTAGGTATTATGTGAGTTATTTTTAAGTTATTTTCAAGCGTGATTTCGAGGTGCTCCATTAAGCTTTCTCTTGATTTCTTGGTTCTCTCAACTATCCATCCTAGTACTGGTGTTTGTACTCTTCCTGCTGATAGGTCTCTCCTCTTGAATTTGTCTTGCACTTTTCCGCTTAACTCGAATCCTATCCACCTGTCCTCGATTCTCCTCAGTATTTGGGCTTCTACGAGCTTTATGTTTATGTCTCTTGGGTTTTTGAGCGCTTCAATTAGTGCTCTTCTAGTTACTTCGTGGAATTCTATTCTCTTGATTTCTCCTGTGTATGGTGCTAGTGCTTGTGCTATGTCCCACCCAATTTTTTCTCCTTCAGCGTCTGCGTCAGTTCCAATTAGCACCATGTCTACCTCTTTCGCTATTTCCTTTAATGCTTGAATGACTTTGCCCTTGTCTTCAAGTGTTCTACCGCAGAAGGGGCACTTCTCTATTGGGTCTGAGAACTGCTCATTGCATGCTCTGCACCTCTTTATGGTCGAGTATACTGGTATGAACGTTCCATTAAGTGGCCTCACGCCGTGGAATCCTTCTCTAGTTACTAGGTCGAATATGTGCCCCATGCTGGCAGTTATGCTTAGTATGTAGTCTCCAGTGCTTATCTCAAATACTGTTATGCCGTTGAGCTCTCTTTTGAATGGCTTTCCGAAGAACCTTGCGATTGTGCGCGCTTTGCTTGGAGATTCGACTACGAGTAGTGCTGTCTTAACTATGTCTTTGAATTCTGGCAGCACTCTTCCTTCGCGGAGCTTTCTTATGGTCTCTCTGTCCTTGTCTACTTCGCGTATCACTTCTCTTAGCTTTTCTCTACTTAACTCTATGAACTTCACGTCTTCTATGTACCATTTCAGCTCTCTAACTAGTCCGTTGAATGCCTTTTCACTGTCAACTATTACTATTGCCAGTCCTTTGGATACGCCTCCTGCGTACATTCTTGAGGTTCTTCCTGAAGCTTGTAGAAATCCTACGACGTCTGGGACTACTATGACTGGCTTATCCTCTCCTTCAATTGACAGGTATGGGCTTTCCTTGATTTTCCTCCTTATGTTTTCTCTGCTGAGGAGTTCTCGTAGGAAGTTTGCAGTTTCAATGAATAGCTCCTGCACTCTTCCTATGAATCCTTCTAGCTTTTCGCCTGCCTTTATGCTTTCAACTATTCTCTCTACTTCATCTCTCCTGAGCATTCCTGAGAATCTCCTGAGGTCTGCAATGTACTTGTCTATCATGTCTGCCTCTTTCTGGGTTTCGACGAAGTCTCTCAAGTTTGCTAGTAGTATGATCGCTCTTGATGGCCTGAACTCCTCTATGTCTAGGCTTATCTTGATTTTTGGCACTCCGGCGAAAATCGCGTATCTAACTCTTTCAGGTAGGTCGATTCCTCTGGCTAGTGGGCTTCTATAAGAAGCTATTCCTACTAGGACTTCGTACTCTCCCTTCCTGTACTTCTCTAAGATTTTGCCCTTAGTTCTCTCGTACGTCGTCACTTTTATGCCGCTTGCTTCTAGTGCTTCAGCTACTTTCTTGACGTATGCTGCTCCCTTGTCCATTGGAACGTAGATTAGGCCTCCTCCTCCGAGCTCTTTGACTAGCTCGACGACCTTGTCGACTACGTTGCTTGCCTTCGTGTACATGTCGACTATGTTCCTTACTCCTTCAGCTCTACCTCCAAGCTCGAATCCTAATATTTCTTTGAAAAGCCTTAGTCGCTTTGTTCTCCTCGCCCTTATTGAGGCTCCTGAAACTACGAGTAGCCCAACTTTATTTTTTTGCTTGTACTCTGCAATTTCGCTCTCCACTTTAACTAGCTCTTCTCTTACTCGATTTAGCTCTTCATTGTATACTCTCCTCATTCTGAGTAGCTTTTTAAGCCTCGTTCTGAGGTCCATGGCTCGGAATCCGAGTTCTATGATTTCCTGCTTTAATCCTAGTAGTATGAGGACTTTGTCGACGTTTTTTGAGGTTCTCATGAATGAGTCTACGTCATCGACGAAAATTAAGTCGAATTTCCTGTGAGAGATCTTCTCGAAGTGCCTTGGAAGGAAGTATGAGGTTGTTATGAGTATGTCGTACTCTCCCTCCGCTATCTCCTCGAGAGCACGCTTAGCTTTACTTCTAGTTAGAATTGAGTGGTACTCCACAACTTTTATGTCTAGATTGAGTTTTTCGATGAATTCTTTCACTTTAGAGCATACTTGGTAGGCAAGTAGGGATGTTGGTAGGATTATGTATGCCTTCTTCCTCTTCGATGCAAAGTAGATCGACAGAATTATTCCAAAAACCGTTTTGCCCATTCCTGTAGGAGCTATTATTGCGAAGTTTTTTCCACTTAGTGCTCTCTTACACCACGTTCTTTGAGCGCTCCAGAGCCTGCTTCCAGTAGCTTTTTCAAATAGCTCATTAACCCTTGCGACTTCCTCTTCTAGCTTAGCTAGGCTCGCGTATTTTTTCAATGTCTTAAACTTCTTGAGTAGGCGAAGAGTGAACTTGAATTTTTCAACGTCATTTAAAGCGGATATTTCAGCTATAAGCTTGTCATCAGGTATGGGGATGCAGAGCTTACATGGCAACTTATTCTTAAGTCTTATATCTGCTATTTCCCCTCCACAATTGGGGCATCCCTCTTTGAATACTGCATGTACTCTTTCTTTCATAATCTCAAGGCTCTTAGCATTTTTACCCATTTATAAAGGTCCCGCCGTCAAGTTCATTGGTTTGTAAACGTCCTTTTATAATTGAGGTTGGGTGAGTTTAGTTGGGGTTCTACAGATGCGTAGTTGACTATGATAAGTGTAGGAATTGCGGCTTCTGCACTTGGCATGTTGATTGTCCAGGGAGAGATTCTTGTGTTGACTGCCAGGTCTGCTTTCTAGGGTGCCCGTATCAAGCCGTCGTGAGAGTTAGAGATCCTTCTGAGAGGAGCGAGGTTACTATAGTTGTTAATGGAGAGAAGTTTCAAGTTCCTGAGAGAATCACGTTGAAGCGTGCTCTTCAGCTTATAGGCTACCGCTTCTCTAAGCTGCCTGGGAGGGGAGACATCTATGCTCCATGTGAAACTGGGGGATGCTATGCCTGCGCAGTGTTGGTGGATGGAGTTCCCAAGCAGTTATGCATTACTCCCGTGAGTGATGGGTTGAAGGTTGACTTAGAAGGTGATTTTGAGCCTGTTAGGATTGTTTCTGGCTTTACTCCTCATCCTGTAGGTGGTGTTGGTACACCTTGGCATTTGAAAGGCGAGGGGAGGTATATTGAAGTTGCGTGCTTCGCTCATGGCTGTAATTTCCGTTGTCCTCAATGCCAGAACTGGGTGATCACTTACGGGAATAGCTTCACTCCAGTTTCTCCGAGAGAAGCTGCTGAAAAGCTTTCTCTACTTAGGAGAACTTATGGCGTTGATAGAATGGCGATTTCTGGCGGGGAACCCACGTTGAATAGGAGGTGGCTCGTCAAGTTCTTTAAAGAACTTAAGCTCTTAAATGCAGATGGGAAGGCTAGGCTTCACCTCGATACAAACACCTCTCTATTGACTAAGGACTATATCGACGAGCTGCTTGAAGCTGGTGTTACAGATATTGGAGCTGACTTGAAGGCTTTAAGGTTAGAGACGTTCATGAACGTAACTGGCGTTGAAGATGAGGAGTTGGCTGAATTCTACTTGAAAACTGATTGGAATGCTGTGAAGTACATTGTGGACGAATATTCGGATCGAGTGTTTCTGGGGATTGGCATACCTTACAATCCTGCTTGGATGACCGACGATGAGCTCTTCAAAATTGGATCTGAAATAGCGAAGATGGATCCTGAAGTTCAAGTATGTCTTCTAGATTATAGGCCTGAATTTAGGAGGATGAATATCCAGCGGCCGAGCTTTGAAGAGATGAAGAGAGCAAAGAAGTTGCTTGAAGATGCTGGGCTTCGCCTTGTCATTGCTCAAACTCACTATGGACATATTGGACCATAGCTAGTCTTCTGATGTTTTTATGGCTACCTTGCTTGGGTCGAGCTTTAGGGGCTTATAGCAGCGAGGGCACCTTCCACCATATCTTCTAATTATGTCTTGTGGGTTGGTTAGTTCATCGCCTCGATAGAACGTGAACCCGCATCGTTCACAATAAATTTTTATTGTCAAGGCTCTCAGCTGTTTAAACATAATAAGTATTAATAAGTTTTACTCGCACCCTCGCCTTTAATGCCATTAATTCATATTCGAGCTTACATGTGCACAAATGTGTATTGTTGGGTGCGGCGACGTGAAATGCTGGTATGTTTTATTTTCAATTGTTTAAAATCGGAGTTCTTACTTTAATCATTGCTACTTTATGCTGTGCTGCTATCTTCTTTTAGCTGGATTTTCAAGTTTTTCGTTGAAATAATTTAGTATTAATTCGTATCTTTTCTTTCTATGTCTTGGCTTTGCGCGGATGCTGTGCCCGTGACTTCCTTTTTTGAATATGATGAGCCTGGATTCTTTGTCATACAGCTTTAGCGCTATGTGGAAGGCTGTTGATTGGTCTATGAAGCACCTATAGTCTTCCATACTGTGAATCAGGAGTATTGGGGTTTTAACGTTTTTAGCGTAGTATACTGGGCTTTGCCTGATGTAACCTTCTATATTGTCCACGGGCGTGTCGCCTATTTGGTCTGGGTCAAACCAGTATCCTATGTCGCTTGCCCAGAAGTCTGCTATCCAGTCGGCTATTCCATTTTCGGATACTGCCGCCTTAAACCTGTCAGTTTGCGTTACTATCCAGTTTGTCATGAATCCGCCGTAACTTATTCCTGTTACTCCAAGTCTTTCGGTGTCTGCGCTTGAAACTTTCTTTAGGAATGCTTCGACGACTTCCATTATGTCTCTGTAGTCTCTTTCGCCATAATGCCTGCGAATATCTGCAAATTCTTCGCTGTAGCCGTCGCTGCCTCTTGGGTTTGAGAAGAGGACGTAGTACCCATTTGCAGCCATTAGCTGGTGCATGAAATTCAGTGCTGGCCCGTATGCTGCCTTTGGTCCGCCGTGAATGAATACGACTACTGGGTACTTTTTATCTTCTTCTTTGTCGATGGGCTCTAAGTACCAGGCATCTACTTCAGCTCCATCGCTTACTTTAACTTTCATGTGATGGAGTTCGGAAAACTTAACTTCTTTTGAAAGCCAGTCATTGAAGTGTGTAAACTTCCTTATGCCTCCATTTTCGTACAAGTAAATTTCAGGCGGTGTTTTAGCGTCAACTTTGAGTAGAGCTATTCTATTGCTTTTCTTTGCAATGCTAAAGTTGTATATTGCAAATTCTCCTTTGAGAATGCACTCAATTTCACCGCTTAAATTGACTCTGTATAGGTTGCTGCGCCCCTCCTCGTTTACTAGGAAGTATATGTGCTCTCCACGCCATTGAGGTGGAGAGTAAACTCTGTATGGACCGAGCATGTCGCACGATATCGCCGGCCTCGTATTTCTATCAAGCTTTCCAGTCAAGTTTACTGGGTCAGATGGTGTGGCACTTGAAGTCACCCATATGTGGTTATGGCTTACTAGCCCTCTCTTCATGTCGCTTCCGTGGAGCACTAGATGTTTGTCATCTGGGCTCCACTCAACGCTTATGAAGCTGTATTTTGGCTCGACTATTTGGAAGTCTTCTCCTTTTTTGACGTTGTATATTCTTACTTCCGTGATCAGGGGTTTCTTCTTGTTAACTTTCCTAACGTATGCTATTTTTTCTCCTGAATTTGAAGGTGCAGCATATACAATGTCGTTTTCACTCGAAGTTAATTGCTTGTAGAGGCCTGACTCGACGTCTATTAGGTAAATTTGCCTTCTATACTCGTCGATGAATCCCGACCCGTCAAACCATGGTGGTATGTCCCAAATTTCTACGTAGTCACCGTCTTCATCGACTTTTCTGACTGGTGTTGGAGATATAGCTATTAGTTCACTCTCGTTGAGAAATCGAACTTGGCTGAATCCTTCCCTTTTCTTTGCGATGAGCCTCGGCTCTCCAGCTAGTACTGACAAGAATATCGCGTTGCCTTTTTCCTCCTCTTTAAATCCTCTCCTTGATGTAAATACTATCTTCTTGCCGCTTGGACTCCATCTTGGCGATTGGTCACCTTCTTCGGATGATATTGAGTAGAGGGTGTCGCCAGTCTCTACATCATAAAGTAATATTTCATAATTGTACTTGTTCTCCTTTAGATTTGGTCTTACAGTGACGAGTGCGAGCTTTTTGCCATCTGGAGACAATTGTGGATCAGCAACATGTACTATCTTGGAGAAATCATCAATTTTGAGGCTTCTCATGGTGTTTTAACCCTCACGTCTGGATATGTGCCTAACCTAAATTAAGAATTCTGATTTGGTATAGGCTCTTCATAGGAGTACTATAGGTTTGAGAAATTGTTATCTTATGTTTTCAGCTACTTATCACTGTGATTAAAATGGTTTACAGGATTGGTATGTTAACTATAGGGCAGTCTCCGAGGACCGATGTAGTGCCAGAAATATCGTCAGTTCTTGGTGAGGAGTTTGAAGTAGTTGAGGCTGGGGCCCTCGACGACTTATCCGATGAGGAGATAGCTGCAATTTCTCCTAGGCAAGGTGAAACTGTTTACGTTAGTAGGCTTAGAGATGGGCGGGAAGTGAAGATTTCCAAGGAGAAGTTGATTCCGCTTCTTGAGAATAAAATTAAATTTTTGGAGAGCCTGGGCGTTGACGCTATTGGCTTGCTCTGCTCGGGGACTTTCCCGCCATTTAAAGTTAAAGTTCCACTGGTTAGGCCTGAGCCGATATTGAGGGGTCTAGTTGAAGCTTCCATCTCAGCTAATCAGGTTCTAGGAGTTATCATGCCTTCAAGCCTCCAGATAAGTATGGGTTACGAGAAGTGGTCTAGTGTATTATGTGAGAAGATCGTGGTGGAAAGCGTTTCACCCTACATTTCTGAGGAGAAGAGGTTTAAGATTCTAAGTGGAATTGCCTCGAAGTTTAGGAGGGAAAACGTCAAGTTGGTAGTCATGGACTGCATAGGCTTCTCGATGAGGGATGCCGCTTTCTTCAAGTCGAAGTACTCAGTTCCAACGCTAATTCCAAGAGTTCTACTCGCATTAGGCATTAAGGCTCTTCTCGCGAACGATAAGAATATGGGCTAGTGTTTCAATTAAACTTCGGGTGTATCTAAATGGCAGATGAGGACCTAGAGCTTGAGCTGCTGAAGTTGAGAAAGCTTGCTAGGCTACAGAGGTTAATGACTTCCAAGAAGAGTCAGCCGAAGCAGAAAGACCCTATGGAGATTTTAAGTAAGATGCTTGTTGGTAGGGCGAGGGACGTTTTGAAGGCAGCTGAAGCGCAGTACCCATTAGCTACTAGGAAGGTTGTTGAAGCTCTAGCCAAGTTTATTGAGGAAGGGAAGATTAAGGAGCCAATCAATGGCTATGCCCTCTACAAGTTATTCTTAGATTTAGGCATGCCGGTGCGCATGCCAATTAGAATTTACTATGAGAAGAAGGGTGAGCGCAAGCCTCTAAGCGAGCTTTTTAAGGAAGATTAGGTTGGAAAAGCATAATTTTACATTTTAAGCTATTAGTCTGCGGATATGCGTAGACCTTGGAGTGTGTTTTGGTTCAAGGGTGTTCTGCTAATCCTAGATGACTTCTCATTCTCACTTGATCCCATGTCTAGGTCTGCTGAGGGCGATTTCATCCTTATAAGTCACGCTCATGGAGATCACATTGCTGGCTTCAAGTCTAGAAAGCCTAAGCTTGCTTCTTACTTGACTATTCGGCTTTACGAGGCTCAAAGTGGGAAGAAGCTCAAAAATGTTTATCCTGCTTTCCTTCATTCTCAGCGCTTCACTATTGGCAATTTAGATGTAGAGGTCTACGATTCAGGTCACATTTTAGGGTCTTCTCAGTTTCTATTTAAGCACAGGTCCTTCTCCATTGCTTATACTGGAGATTTGAATTTGGATGAAACTCTGATTACCAAGCCTGCTAAGCCTCTTGAGTGTGAAGAGCTGATTATAGATGCAACTTACGGCCACCCTAAAATGGTGTTTCCAGATAGGCGGGAGGTTTATGATGAGATTGCAGATTTCGTTGAGTCTTCCTTGAAGTCTGGAGTTGCTCCAGTGTTTTTAGCTTACTCGATTGGAAAGGCGCAGGAGCTCATTGCTCTCATGAATAAGTGGCTTAACGTCGAAGTTCTTGTTGATGAGCGGATTGAGAGAGTTAATAGGGTCTACGGGGAGTTTGGCTTCAAATTCAACTGCATTAACATGTCGTCTAGGGAGGGATTGGAAGCTCTGAGAAGTCATTCTATGCCAGCGGTTGTTTCCAGTAAGAGCGCGCTTAAAATTGCTGAGAAGTACAATATGGTTAAGGCAATTTCAACTGGCTGGACTCTATTATACCCATTTAAGAACTTTCACGCAGCTTTTCCACTTAGCAGTCATGCGGACTTCCCTCAGCTCGTTAATTACATTGAATCGTCTAAGCCTAAGGTAGTTTATACTGTCGGCTACTTTGCTGAGCCATTTGCTAGTTGGGTTGAGAAAAAGTTGAATGTTGAGGCTAGAGTTCTTGGAGATTGAGCCTCAGCTGGGTAAGTTTTCTTCATCATTCCGCGCCGGAAGTACTCTTCATCGGTCAACCATAATTATTCTGTTGGATCCAAATTTACCTTACTCGGACAGCTTGATGACGTGGGTTGAGCAGGATAAGCAGGGGTCGTAGCACCTAACGACTACCTCACACTTCTCTTTGATCGTGCTTGGATCGCATTTGGAGAATTTTTCAGCTATTTGCTTGACTGAGGCTTCTATGTCCGGGATGTTTTGTACTGTTGGGGTTATGATGTCTGCTTCGGCTATTTTCCCATTTTCAATCCTATACTCGTGGTAGAGTAGTCCTCGTGGGGCTTCAACTATTGCCATTCCTACTCCGGATTTTTCGCTCAGCTTTTCTGCTGGACTTATTGTGGGTAGGCTCCTCATGATTTCTGAGGCTTTTTCGAGGCAGTGTACTGCTTCTATGAGTTGAGCTGCAGGTATTAGGTATGGATTTGTTGATGGTAGTTTTAGTCCTAGCTGGTCTGCAATTTTCCTCGCTGCTTCGCTAAGTTTGCTGTAGTGGTTGTTCAGTCTTGCTAGTGCTCCTACCATGTAGTTTTCTCCTTGGAATAGTGCTTTCTTGCTTGTTGAGTAGTCAACTTCTACTTCCTTTACTTTCTCCTTGAACTTACTTGCTGGAATTTTCTCTCCAGCAATTACCACGCTTTCGCCAGTGTAGAATGGGTAGCTGTCGTCGGCTAGTGCACCGTAGTTGCTCTTCCTGTCTAGCTTCTCTCCTGAGATGAGTAGTGCTATTACTTCTTCAATTAGTTGCTCTGCCTTCGATGCTTCCTCTTCAAGTTCACTTGAAACTTCGACTAGTGTTTTCTTGTCGATTTTTGAAGTGAATCCGCCTGGGACTATGTTTACTGGGTGTACTGAGCTGCCGCAAATTCTAGTTAGTGTGTCGCAAATGGTCTTCTTGATTTCGAATGCTTCTTTGTACTGTCTTGGGAGTTTGGCTGCTGCTTCTATGAATGTCTTGACTTTGATGAAGTCTGGGAGTGAGAGTGCGAATACGTGTATTAAGTGGCTGTCAATGGTGTTTAGCATCATTATAGCCTCTCTCAAGAGGGAGACTTCGTCTGGGACTTCCAAGTTTAGGGCGTTTTCAACTGCTTTGGCGGCGCACATGGCGTGTGAGTAGCCGCATAGTCCGCATATTCTACTGCTAATGTATGGTGCTTCTACAGCGCTTTTTCCAACCATGAATGCTTCAAATAGCCTTGATGGCTCTAGTACTCGAAACTCTACGCTTTCTACATTCCCTCCTCTTATCTTTACAAGCATTTCTCCGTGACCTTCAATCCTTAAGATCTCTTCACTTCTCAAACACTTCGCCATATTTTCTAGCCACCTTAACCATGAAGATTGAAAGCTTATCCTTAATCACGTCCTCTTTAATTCCCTTCTCTAGGGCTGTGCAGATTAGCTCTTCAACTTCACTGTCTTCGAATAGCCCTCTGCAACCTCTGCATGGCGCTCCTAGGGCTGGGCACTTTGCGTTGCATCCGCTTCTAATTATTGGTCCTAGGCACATTTCCCCTTTATCTAGTAGGCAGGCTGTTTCTCTCAGTTTACATTCAAAGCAAACTGATTTTGCGCTTAGCCTGAATTTTGCTCCTGATATTAGTTCTACTAGTAGTTTTTCTAGCTCTTCTACTTCGGCTGGGCAGCCTGGAATTTCGTAGTCGACGTGGACTGCTTCGCTTAGTGGCTTGACCTTGTTGATTTTAACTGCTTTGGGCACTTTTTTGTAGACTTTGCTTAATGCTTCACTTATATTTAGCTCGTTAACTGCGCTTTGAACTCCGCCTAGCACTGCGCAGGTGCCCAGTGCAATTAGTGTTTTCGCTTTCCTTCGGATTTCCATGATTTTCTTCTCGTCTTCATCGTTGGTTATTGAGCCATCTATTATGGCTATGTCGCAGCTTTCGGATTCTTCTCTTGCTCCTATAAGCCTGAACTGTTTGAAGTCTATGTGCTTTAGGAGTTCTGGGCGCTTAACTAGTGCGTTTACGAGTTGAGCTGCGCAGCCTTCACATCCCGCTAGGCTGTAGAAGTGAACTTTCAGCTTGCTCTTCAAGCTTCAACCTCCTTGAATGGTATTTCATCTAGTCTGAAAACCGGCCCGTCCATGCACACGTACTTGCCGTTTGACAGCATACAGCGGCCGCACTTGCCTACTCCGCACTTCATCAGCCGCTCTAGGCTCACGTATATTTGATTGGGTTTGAATCCTAGCTCCATTAGTTTTAGTGCTGTGAACTTCATCATTATTGGGGGGCCGCATGCAACTGCCACAGCATTCTCCTTAGGCACTTCTACCACGTCAAATAGCTTCGTTACGACGCCGACACTTCCTCTCCATGTCTCGTCTGCGAAGTCTACTGTTAGGTGGACTTCGATTTTCTCCTTCCAATCTTCATATTCTCTCCTAAATAGGAGATCTTTCGGGGTTCTCGCTCCATATAGGAGTACTACTCTTTCAAACTCGCTTCTATTTTCGCATATGTGCCATATGAGTGGCCTCAGTGGGCTTAATCCTGTTCCCCCTCCTACGAGTACGACGTTCTTCTTTCTCATGCTGTCTAGTGGAAATCCATTGCCATACGGGCCTCTCACGCCTACTTGACTTCCAACTTTGAGGTTGAAGAGAGCTCTAGTAACTCTGCCGACTACTCTTACTGTAACTTCTATTGCTCCAGTTAAGCTTGGAGGTGAGGATATTGCAAATGGAGCTTCTCCAAATCCGTAAACTGACAGCTGAATAAATTGGCCGGGATTAAACTTGAAATCCCCGTGATTTTTGTCGATGAACTTCAATCTAAATGTCTTTATTTCAGGGGCTTCGTCGATGATTTGAGTTACCTCGGCTGGGAAAGGTGTGTATATGCTTCTACTTTTAGGATTTTGCAACCCTCTTAATCACCTCTACCAAGTTTATCTTCCTAACACACTCTTCGATGCACCTGCCACAGCCTACGCATCCATAAATTCCATATCTATTTTTAATGAAAACGAACTTGTGGTAGTAGCGGTGCTTGAATCTGTCAACTTTATTTTCTCTAAAGATTATTCCGCCAGCTACTTTCGTGAAGTTTGAGTATATGCATGAATCCCAAGTTCTAAATCGAACTCCGCTTTTTAGGGGAATTTTGAATAGGTCCATGACGTCGAAGCAAGTGCAGGTAGGGCAGACTTGTGTGCACGTTCCGCATGATAAGCAGGGCTTTGCTTCAACTTCCCATGCTGGGCTTTCCATTTTCTCTGCGAGAGCTTCAATGTCTTTTACTGGCAGTTTTTGGGTGTTTTTCTTCCGAGTTATCTTGGGAGGTGAAGTTTCTTTCAATCCTAGTTCGCGTACGAGTTTTTCGCCTTTACTTGATCCTGGTGTAATTGCTACTTCTTTTAGCTCTAGTGGTGTTATGTATAGGTCGTATGAGCCTGGCCACGGCTTATCTGCTCCCACGCTTTCACAGAAGCAATATTCATCTCCTTCTAGGCAGTCGAGAACGACTGTGAGCATGTTTCTTCTTCTACTGAAGTAGTAATTGTCTTCGTAATTCTCACTGTAGATTTTGTCGAGGACTATGAGTGCGTTTGCATCACATGGGTGTATGCAGAAAAAAGCTATTTTCTCTTGAGGTAGCACTTCTACTACTTCAACTTTGTTATCTTCATACTTGAAGTGCATTAGTTCTTCGTGGGGTGGCTGTAGGAATTTTTTGGGTGGGAGGATGGTTCGAGTGTATTTTAGCTTTAGTTGATCGTAACTTTCAACATGTTTAAATACCGTTTTTCTATCTTTGTCTACTGGACCTATTATCGTGTATTCTTTTGATATTAAGTTGAAGAGCTTAGGTAGTAGTTCTTTGGAGAATGAGTAGTACTTTTTATCGTTCACTGGTCAGCCCACCGTAGATTGTTAAGTCTGCTAATAAGGTGTGGCTGTAGTGATTATTTGCTTTTCGCTTTAATCGATCTATTTTTAAGTTAGATTACTCGACTTTCTTTGAGGGCTGTAGTTTGTCTTTGGAGTCTGTGACTACTCTAGCCGACCTTTTCAGACTTCTTGATGAAGGATACTTCCTCGCTTATAATGCAGCTGATGGTGAAATTCTGCTGGTAAAGAAGGTTTGTGGGGCTCTTAGGAAGATTTCTGTTCATGGGAGTGCTAAGAACTACATGCTGCACAATTACCGTGGAAAGTTCATGGTTCTCATCGAAGTTGATAGGGAGGATTGGATGGAGAGTAAAAAGTTTAAGGAGATAAAGTGCGATTCTACTGGCACAATCATGGCTGACGGCTTAAGCGCGATTGAGGAATTGCCGGAGGCTGCGATTTCTGCATTGAGTATTGCTCAGAGGTATTCTAGTAGGGCGCTTGACGTTTTCTGTGACATGGCTATCAGGATTATTGAGCTGCTCAGGGAGTCGCCTGATCTGGATGTTGATGGCTTAATTGAGAGGACTGGATACCCGAAGACTATAGTTATGTTTCTTTTAGGTGCAATGTCGACATTTAAGGCTGAAAGTTAAGTTGACAAGAGTTTCAGTCCAGTTTCCTTATCTAATTTCCTTTGGAGCTTCAAGTTTTCTCCTTCAATTATTACTAGTTCCGCTGTTGGATCAATTATGCATCCATTGAGTAGGTGTCCTCCATAAGCTTTTCCTTGAGCGTCTGACACTGTTATGTGTGCGTGTACTATTTTCTCTCCATTTGACTCTGCTATGTTACCTATGCATGATAGTATTTCCAGTGGTCCTTGAAGCTCAATTACTTTGTATTTTCCTTCAACGTATATGCCGAATGCTGCTTTTGAGAGTGCTCCTATGAGCATTAAGCATCCTCCTGAAACTTCGGCTTCATTTACAACTTTCAATATCTCATCTAGCAAGTCTTCCCCTCTAGGTAGTCTAGCAACGATAATTCTTCCAATTTTAGCTGATAATGTCATGTTTTCACCACCAGTTGCTTATGGTGAATTTAGCCTTTTAAGAAGTGCTATGGCCCATGCCAATTTCCTACTGTGATTAGCTTTTTAATAGAATCTGCAAGAATCATTTTTAATTTAAGTGAGCGTAAATTTAGGAAAGCTTTATGGGGATTAGCTTTTAGATAGTATTATAATTCTTGGCCTTCTAATTCTCCTTCGCTTTTATCCACTTTTTCAACGAGCTTTTCTATGTCTTCAGATATCTTCTTTAGGATAGTTGCTTCTTCTCGCTCCCATGCGTACTTTGAGATTAATTCTTTAATTTTCATTGGGTTTTTGACTCCAAATAGCACGTAGGGGCTTCTACCTCTTGGCACTTTCACCGTTTTTCCTCCGGCAATTCCTGCTGTTATGGGCAAGCCGGCTAGTTGCTTTTCTGAGACTCCTACGCCTGTAATTGCTTGGTCTTCCCCTAAACCGAGTCCTGAGGGGGTTATTGGTATTATTGTGCCTACATTGAATATCCTTCCAATTAGTCCTCTAACTACTATTAGTTCGCTAAGCTTGCTGTAGCTGATTTCCCTCTGCTTGTGCCTTATGAATTTGAGCTCTGTAACTATCCTCTGATTCGTAATGTAGTAGGTGTGCCCATTCCTGTAGGAGTTTACTAGTGATAGTCCTGCTACTCCGAAAATTGCTGATGAAGCGTATTCTGGAAGGTTGAGCTCTATCTTCATGATTATGCCTAATGCTACGATTAGTATGCTGAAGAGCAGCCACCTCCACCTTATCTTCAATACTGATATTATCGTGAAGGGAATGATTATGCAAGCTGCCCACGCAATTAGAGGGATATAATCGCTCAATTGACCTATAATTTCTATTAATGGTGTGCTAGCTACTAGCTCTGCTAGTTTGCCTCCATAGATAAAGAAGGCTATACTGATTATTACTAGGTATATGAATTTTAGGTACAAGTCGATGAATGCTATCGGGTGAGGCTTAATTTCCTGGATCAGCTCTTCGCCTTCTTTTAATTTCAATGTCATGGCAGTTTCTCCTCGCTCTCAATTAAATTAACTTTTCAAACTATTAAATTCATATGAACCTTTGCTTCGCCGTTTCGGTTAAAGTTTGGTGGGTGAAATATTAAATATAATTACTTCGCAAGGAAATTTAGCCAACTGTCACGTTCACTGTGGTGGGGCTGCATTGACAGATGTTAAGCCATGGCATTCGATGAGCATCGATGAGGTGTTAAAGGAACTTGACACTACATTTGATGGTTTAAGTGATGTTGAAGCTAAGGCTAGGCTTGAGAAGTATGGTTTTAATGAGCTTGTTGAGAAGGCTAAAGTTTCTGTAATCAAGATATTTATTGATCAGTTTAAGAACTTTCTTGTCGGCCTGTTAATTGCTGCTGCGATAATATCAGCTGTTATTGGTGAGCACATAGATGCATTTGCGATAGTTGCAATTGTAATTTTAAATGGAGTTTTAGGGTTCATTCAAGAGTATAGGGCTGAGCAGGCTCTTGAAGCTCTTAAGAGGTTAGCTGCTCCTAAAGCTAGAGTTCGAAGAAACGGGAGTGAAATCACAATTTTAGCGAGGGAGCTCGTTCCAGGAGATGTCATTATTCTTGAGCCTGGAGATAGAGTTCCAGCTGATGCTAGACTGATCACGTGCACCGACCTTAAAATAGACGAGGCAATGTTAACTGGAGAGTCTATTCCTGTCAAGAAGAATGCAGCCATCATACTTCCAGAAGACACTCCAGTAGCTGACAGGAAGAATATGGTGTTCATGGGCACACTTGTAACTACTGGTTATGGAGAGGCTGTCGTTGTCTCGACTGGTATGAATACTGAGATGGGCAAGATTGCAGCCATGGTTCAGGAAGTCGAGAAGGAAGAGACGCCTCTCATGAGAAGGCTCAATAGGTTTGGAAAGCGCATAGGGACGCTAATAGTTGTTCTGTGCATAATCACTTTCGTTCTGGGCTTAGCTAGGGAGATGGACCCAGTACTCATGTTCATGACTGCAGTTGGACTTGCAGTTTCAGCTGTTCCAGAAGGTCTACCTGCAGTAGTCACTATCACTCTCGCGCTTGGAGTTAAGGACATGGCTAAGAGAAATGCAATAGTTAGGAGACTGGCTTCAGTAGAAACTTTAGGCTGCACCACGGTTATTTGCGCCGACAAGACTGGGACAATGACTAAGAATGAGATGACTGTAAGAAAAATCTACGTCAACGGTAGGATCATCGAGGTAACTGGCGCTGGATATGAGGTTGAGGGAGAATTCCTCTTTAATGGTGAGACCATTAATCCAGCTGAAGATCCTCACTTAGAGCTACTATTGAGAATTGGGCTACTCTGTAGTCATGCAGAGCTTGTTAAGGAAGATGGAAAGTGGAAGGTTCTTGGAGACCCAACTGAGGGTGCCCTTGTGGTTGCTGCAGCTAAAGCTGGCATGTGGAAGCGCGCGCTCTTGAAAGATTATCCTAAGAGGCATGAAATCCCCTTTGAATCTAGCAGGAAGAGAATGACTACTATTCACGAAACAAAGGATGGAAAGCTCGTAGCATACGTTAAAGGTGCTCCTGAAGTTATTCTTGAGCGGTCGCGCTTCATACTTGAAGACGGCAATGTTAGGCTCATAACTGACGCTGATAAGCAGAGAATCTTAACTATCGTCAGAGAGATGGCTCAGAGCGCGCTTAGAGTTTTGGCGATGGCTTATAGGGTGATTCCAGCTCAATTTGAGTTCATAGATACTGATCAAGTGGAAAGCGAGCTGGTCTTTGTCGGTTTAGCTGGAATGATTGATCCTCCAAGGGATGAGGTTAAGGGAGCTATTGAGCAGTGCAGGAGGGCTGGAATAAGAGTTGTGATGATAACTGGCGATCACAAGCTCACTGCAATAGCGATTGCCAAGGAAATCGGCTTAGTTGAAGGAAATAACTTTATGGTCTTAACTGGAGCTGAGCTGGACAAGATGTCAGATGAAGAATTAACCAAGGTTGTCGATAAAGTGCCAATATTTGCGAGAGTTTCACCAGAGCACAAGGTTAGAATTGTAAAGGCACTTAAGAGGAAGGGTCACATAGTCGCGATGACTGGTGATGGAGTTAATGACGCACCAGCTCTGAAGTTGGCTGACATTGGAGTTGCAATGGGCATTAAGGGAACCGACGTAGCCAAGGAAGCTTCGGACATGATTCTAGCCGACGACAACTTTGCTACGATAGTTAGAGCTGTTAGGGACGGCAGGGCAATCTACGACAATATTAGGAAGTTCGTGAGATTCCTCTTAGCATGCAATTTCGACGAGATCGCTGTGATAACTACATGCATATTAGCTGGCCTCCCACCAGCACTTCTCCCACTACAAATCCTGTGGATTAACTTGGTCACTGACGGCGGCCCTGCAGTGGCGCTTGGCGTTGACCCACCCGACGAAGATATTATGGAGAGACCTCCAAGAGACCCTGAGGAGGGAATCTTAAGTGGAATGGAGCTCTTCATCTTAGCTTCAGCACTATTCCAGTTCCTGGGGACTATGGCAGCCTACCTGCTTGGAATGTACCTACTCAAAGACAGTGTCGCTGAAGCAAGGACTCTCGCCTTTGTCCAAGCAGTGCTATTCGAGCTCTTCGTAGTCTTCAACTGTAGGTCTGAAAAGCACTCTGCATTCCGCATAGGCTTCCTGACTAACAAAGCACTTGTAATAGCAGACGTTGCAGGCCTCATCTTGACGTTAATGCTAGTTTACGCTCCACCACTACAAGTAATATTCGACACTGTTCCACTAACCCTGTATGACTGGATACTGTGCATATTGCTTGCAAGCGGCGGCTGGCTTGTGTTGCCAGAGATATTCATGAAGCCGCTCCCATTCACTAAGAAGAGTCGTCAAGTTAAAAGTTAAAGTCCATTCATGTAGTCTTTATTAATTTTTATTTATTATTCTT
>Ga0164311_10000268_pt1 | contig 21747 bp, 23 predicted proteins | sample GuaBasSedimGuay2_FD_121796 | JGI IMG/M metagenome (GOLD analysis project Ga0164311, IMG submission 121796) | Subseafloor sediment microbial communities from Guaymas Basin, Gulf of California, Mexico - Guay2, Core 4569-9, 9-12 cm | ecosystem: Environmental > Aquatic > Marine > Hydrothermal vents... | reverse complement strand
GGAGGAAGTTTGTTATGGCAAAATATGTGTATTTCTTTGGAGATGGCAAGGCAGAGGGTAATAAGGAGATGAGGAATCTGCTGGGTGGGAAAGGGTGCAACATAGCTGAGATGACCAATATTGGCATCCCTGTCCCGGCGGGATTTACAATATCCACTGAGGCATGTGTTTATTTCTTTGAGAATGGAGGTAAACACCCCAGAGGTCTGGAGGAAGAAGTTGAAAACAACTTAAGGAAGCTTGAGAAGGTGATGGGAAGAAGATTTGGGGATAAGAAGAACCCATTGCTTGTATCAGTCAGGTCAGGAGCCAGGGTCAGTATGCCTGGTATGATGGATACTGTTTTAAATCTTGGTCTCAATGATGAGACCATAGAGGGTATCGCCGAGCAGATGGGTGATGAGAGACCTGCTTATGACTCGTATCGCCGGCTGGTTCATATGTTTGGTGATGTTGTGATGGGTCTCAAACCAGAGAAGGAGGAGCAGGACCCCTTTGTAGAGATTCTGGATAATCTCAAGAAAGAGCGCAATGTAGAATATGATGTTGATTTGAAAGCAGAAGATCTAAAAGAGCTGGTAGAACAATATAAGCAACTAATCAAAGACAGGTTGGGAGAGGAGTTTCCTCAAGACCCTCGCAAGCAGTTATGGTTGGCTATAGATTCTGTTTTTAAATCATGGAATACACCGAGGGCAATAGCATACCGCGAACTTGAGGGCATTCCAGACGATTGGGGAACTGCGGTCAATGTTCAGTCAATGGTATTTGGAAACCTTGGAAATGACTCTGGAACGGGAGTAATGTTTACAAGGGATCCGGCTACCGGTGAAAACAAAATGTATGGTGAGTATCTCATCAATGCTCAGGGTGAAGATGTAGTTGCCGGCATAAGGACGCCAAAAGCGATAGATGAACTTAAGAGTGATATGCCTGATATTTATGACCAACTCAACAAAATACGGCTGAAGTTGGAGAAGCACTATAAGGAGATGCAGGATGTAGAGTTTACCATTGAGAAGGGCAAATTGTGGATATTACAGACCAGGGCTGGAAAGAGAACTGGACTTGCATCAATAAAAATAGCGGTAGATATGGTTGAGGAGGGTTTAATATCGAAGGAAGATGCGATACTCCGCCTTGACCCCATACAGTTGAATCAGTTGTTGAGACCTATTTTTGACTCTGACCAGAAGGCACAGGCAGTGAGGGAGGGGAAGGTAGTGGCAAAAGGTCTAAATGCAGGTCCGGGTGCTGCCTCGGGCCAGGTGGTGTTCTTTGCTGAGGATGCAACAGATTGGGCGAAGGATGGTAAACAGGTGATACTGGTTCGTCTTGAGACCAGCCCAGATGATATAAGAGGTATGAGTGCTTCACAGGGTGTTCTAACATCAAGAGGAGGTATGACCTCTCATGCAGCGCTGGTTGCAAGGCAGATGGGCAAGGTATGTATCGTTGGTTGTGGTGACCTAATTATTGACTATCAGAAGCGGCAGATTGAAGTCAACAATACTGTTATCAAGGAAGGTGACTGGATATCAATTGACGGTTCTACGGGGGAGGTTATTCTTGGTAAATTGGAGACCAGACCATCCGAGGTTCTGCAGGTATTGTTGGATAAGACCATGAAACCCGAAGAGTCGGAAGCATATAGATTATATTCAAATGTGATGACATGGGCGGATGAGTTCAGGAGGTTAGGTGTTCGCACAAATGCAGATGAACCAGAACAGTCGTGGAATGCCCTGCAATTTGGGGCGGAAGGAATTGGTCTATGCAGAACTGAGCATATGTTCTTTGAGGGTGATAGAATTCTCTCCGTTCAAAAGATGATTATTGCTGAGACCGATGAAGAGAGAAGAGAAGCGATATTTGAGCTTTTACCAATGCAGAGGGAAGATTTCATCGGGATATTCAGGGTGATGGAGGGGAGACCTGTAACAATAAGGACACTAGACCCACCGCTTCACGAGTTTCTGCCGCATAATAGGGAAGAAATTGATGAGTTAGCGAAGAAGATTAATGTGTCTGCAGAGAAGATAGAGGACAGAGTGCAGGCGCTTTCGGAAGCGAACCCTATGCTTGGACATCGTGGATGTCGCCTTGGCATAACTTATCCAGAAATTACGGAGATGCAAGCGAGGGCAATATTTGAAGCAGCATGCACGGTGAAGAAGGAGGGCATTGATGTCCACCCCGAGGTGATGATACCTCTCGTTGGTCATGTGAAGGAACTGGAACTTCAGGCGGAGGTAGTTAACAGGGTTGCTAAGGATGTCTTCAAGGAGCAGGGAATAGATGTTCAATATCTGGTGGGAACTATGATTGAGATACCGAGAGCTGCGATTACCGCCGATGAGGTTGCAAAGGTGGCTGAGTTCTTCAGCTTCGGCACCAATGACCTCACCCAGACCTGCCTTGGCGTTTCAAGAGATGATGCGGGAAGATTCCTACCGCTATATGTGAATCTGCGAATATATGATAGGGACCCATTCTCCACCATTGATTTTGACGGTGTTGGTAAACTGGTAGATATGGGAACCAAATTGGGCAGAAAGACGAGACCAGACCTGAAGGTTGGAATTTGTGGTGAACACGGTGGAGACCCTGAATCGGTTAAGTTCTGCCACCGTGTCGGTCTTGATTATGTGTCTTGCTCACCGTTTAGAGTGCCCATAGCACGCCTAGCTGCTGCACAGGAATCAATCTTGGAGAAGAGGTCAAAGAAGTAGAGTATTGTCAGATAAGTTAAAAATATTTGATGGGGGGAGGACAGCTTTCAATGAGCTGATTATGTCCTCTCCTCATTATTCTTTTCTGCAGTCGTATGAGTGGGGTGAATTGAAGTCAGAGTTCGGATGGATACCATATTATGTTGTAAGAGATAAGCATAATCGGGCGTTTCTCCTGCTTGAGAGAAGTGTCCCGGTAATAGGGAAGTCAATGGTCTATATACCACATCCTTACATTGATGATGGGGATGTAGAACTAATTAGTGGATTTGTGAGAGAGGATGTCGGCGCTTTTATGGTGAAGTTGGAACCCATTCATGGGGTGAATTATGCATGGTTAGATAGTAAGTCCGTGGTCAGTGGGGATAGAGTGCAACCGAAGAATACATTGATAGTTGATATATCAAGAGATGTTGATGAGATAATGGAGAATTTCCACCGCAAGACCAGATATAATATTCGTCTTTCTGAGAGGAGGGGGGTCAAAGTATTGATTGAGAATACAGATGAGGGCTTTAGCAGGTTCTATAATCTTCTGAGAACTACTTCAATAAGGAAGCGTTTTTTGGTGCATTCAAGAGAGTATCACAGGAGGATGTATGAGATATTCTCGTCATCAGGGATGTGCGCTATATTCAATGCTTACTTTGAGGGAATTTTAGCAGCGAGCATATTTGTGGTCAAGTTTGGTGATACCGCTTATTACTGCTTTGGGGGTAGCGAGCCGGAGTTGTCCAGGCATATGCCCAGTCATCTGGCGCATTTCAAGGCGATGGAATGGGCGAAGAAGGAGGGTTGTTTGAACTATGACCTGTGGGGAGTTCCGGAGGGCGTGGATGCGAAGCATCCTGCCTATGGTCTTTACAGGTTCAAATCGGGTTTTGGCGGTGAACTGGTGAAGAGACCCGGCGCCTTTGACATCCCCCTTGACAGATTGAGGTATCGTGTATTCAGGGTCCTGATGATGGGGTGGAATCTTACCAAGAATATCTTAGTAAGAGGTAGGGCTGGCGACCCGATGGGTGGATAGATATTAACCCTTGACACAAGCAAAATGTTATAGTAAGTTTTAACTATAAGATTAAGTTATTGCAGGAGGAGATATATGGGCGAGAGAGGTCTGTCGGTTGGAGAGAAGATATCAAAACTAAGGAAGGATAAGCGTCTAACCCAGAGCGAACTGGCTGAAATGCTTGATATCTCCAAGGGTTATCTAAGTCAGATAGAGACAGGGGTAAGGCATCCATCGTTGAAGATAATGAAACAGTTATCAGTGATTTTTGGAGTTCCAGTAGAGTATTTCATATATGAGAACGCAGAGGTCAATGATTCGGATATTCCCGAACCGATAAGAGTATTTTTTAGAACCCGGGCATTCAGTGACAGAGATATAGATGAACTTGTCAGTTTGTTTGAGTGGTGGCGGGAGCGCAAGAGGGAGCAGTAGCAGTCCGGTTTTATTGCTGAGGTGGTAGAATTGAGACCTGTGGATTACGCTCGGAAGTTATATTCATATATAGACATAGAGAATCCGCCGATTGACCTAAAATCAATTCTTAAGGAACTCAACATTGAGTTGAAGGGCTTGAACCTTGTATTTGTAGATGCTGTCCTTATAAAAGACGAAACTATCCCTCTTATTGGTTATAATATCAATAAACCGATTGAGAGGCAGAGGTTCTCAATTGCTCATGAGATAGGACATTTCATTATGCCAGACAGCAGACAATACTATGTATGCAATATTGATAGTAATTCCCCTGACGAGAAGGATGCATCATCATTTGCAGAAGAACTCTTAATGCCTAAGCCAATAGTTGTAAAATTGTGGAAGGAATATGAAAAAAACAAAGAATATCGGCTTGACCATATAGCGAAAACACTTCTGGTATCAAAGACCGCACTGAGGGTGAGGGTAAGAAGATTGGGACTGAGAAGGTAGGACTATGAGGGTTTGTGTATATGCAACACCTGCTTCAATTCGTGGAGCAGGTATTAATAGATTTTCAAGGATGGTGTTGACCTATTTACCCGAAGTTGCGCCCGATATTGAATTCATCTACTATTACTATTACTTACCAATTAGGAGCAAAGGGAGCAGGTTAAGGATTAAGAGACCAAATTTGAGGGAGGTTTTTATGCCGATGCCGAGCAGAGTGCTTGAACCTGTTTTAAGGGGTCTTGGGATAAATAATTCATTATTTTATGGAAAGGCCGATATATTCTATATACCTGATTATAGATTTATTGAGATTGGTGACGAACTGTTGTTATATACAATTCATGACCTTTCCTTTGTGAGATTTGATGATATATTGCCAAAGGATACTATTAGTTGGTTGCTAATAAATATAAGAAGAGCACTTAATAGAGCTGACCACTTTATAACCGTATCGGAGTCAAGTAAGAGAGATATAATTGAATATTTTGGTGTTTCTGATGAGAAGATAAGTGTTGTTTATAATGGTTTTGAGATTGATTATGTTGAGATGGAGTTGGAGAGTGGTGTGGAAGAGAGTGACATTTGTATAGATGGGGACTATATTCTTTCTGTAGGCACATTAAATCCTAACAAGAATTACATAGGTTTGTTAAAAGCGTATAAGATAATACTTGACAGGGGTTATGATATAAGGTTGGTCATTGTAGGGAGAATGGGCTGGAAGAGCGAGGAGATTTTTAATCTCATAGAAGATGCTGGTCTTACAGATAGGGTTATTATTCTTACTGATGTTAGTGATAGAGAACTTAAAATGTTATATAGAAATGCTCATTTATTTGTATTTCCATCTTTCTATGAGGGTTTTGGTATTCCACCTCTTGAGGCATCTGCATATAACATTCCAGTTGTGTGTTCCGGTGTTTCATCCCTGCCTGAGGTAATGGGGGATTCTGCTTTATATTTTGACCCCTATGAACCTGAGGATATGGCTGACAAGGTGATAATGGTTATTGAGGATACATCGTTGAGAAAAAGATTGATAGGTTTAGGCAGAGAAAATTTAAAAAGGTTTAGTTGGAAGAAGACGGCATCAAGTTTAGCAAGCTTATTCAGAACTATCTACGATGAGTCGCATTAATAGGAAAGAAAGGCAGTTATTATGAGGGTTTGTGTTTATGCAACGCCTGCAATAATTGATAGGGCTGGTATCGGGCGCTTTTCAAGAATGGTACTTACATATTTACAAGATGTTGCACCTGAGATTGAGTTCATCTACTACTATTATTACTTTCCCCTTAAGAATAGGGGTAAGAGGTTGGCGATAGAGAGACCAAATGTTAGAGAGTTATTTCTGCCAATGCCGAGCAGAGTGTTTGAACGGGTTTTATTACATTTTGGAATGAACCATTCTCTATTTTATGGTAAATCAGACATCTTTTATTCACCCGATTTGAAATTCCCAGAAGTCGGCGATGAGATTGTTATTAACACAATTCATGACCTCTGTTTTATGAGATTTAGAGATTTCTTTTCTCAGGGTATGCTATCCGGGTTAGAAAAGGATATAAAGAAGACAATAATTAGAGCAGACCACTTTATAACAGTATCGGAGTCAACGAAGAGGGACTTTATGGAATATTTTGGTATTTCTGATGAGAGAATAAGTGTTGTTTACGCGGGTTTTGAGATTAGTGATGTTGAGGAGTTAGAGAGTGGTCTTGGAGATAAAGGTGTGTGTGTTGACGGTGATTACATTTTATCGGCTGGTACGCTCAATCCAAGGAAGAATTATGAGGGTCTTATTAAGGCATATAATATCCTCCTTGATAGGGGTTATGCCATACGACTTGTTATTGCAGGAAGAAAAGGGTGGATGAATGAGGGTGTTTTTAGCACGATTGAGGAGCTTGGTCTTATGGATAATGTCAGTATTTTTACAGAGTTGAATGATGAGAACATTGCGGGATTATACAGAAATGCGAAGCTCTTTGTCTATCCATCCTTCTGCGAAGGTTTTGGACTTCCCCCCCTTGAAGCATCTGCATATAATGTTCCTGTTGCTTGTTCTGGTGTTTCATCCCTGCCTGAAGTAATGGGGGATTCTGCTTTATATTTTGACCCCCACAATCCTGAAGATATTGCTGATAAGATGGAGAAGTTGATTGTGGATAGTGATTTAAGAGCAGAAATGATATGTAGGGAGCGGGAGAACTTGAAGAGGTTCAGTTGGAAGAAAACAGCCACCAAAATAGTAAAGGTTTTCAAAGAGGTTTATGGGTAGATTTGTCAGAGGGGTAAAAGATAGTAAGATAGTGTATGTCTTTAATTCACAATTGATACCTCCAGTTACTGGTGGGGAGAGGTATGATTATGAGGTGGGGAGGTATCTTGCGAAGAATGACTACAGCGTCAGGTTTGTGGAAGAGAGGGATGTATTCCAGTTAAGGCGAAAGGGTTTAACGGATTCAGTTCTTCTCATATTGAAACTTGGTTGTATTGCCAATAGGAGCGTGATGGTATTTGATGGGGGACTACACAAGAGGATGAACCTGTTTTGCCTCTATCTTCGCCTTTTTACTGGAACAAGATTGATTGCCATAGTTCATCATCTTACCAGTCCTCTAAAAGGTGGTATTTGGAGGGGAGTGATAGACAGGGTGTCAGAGTGGTTATTCTTAAAACTAATGCACAGATTGGTGGTTAACAGCAATTATACACTGAATCAGGTTCGCTCCCTTGGAATAGATAAATGCACCACTATTATTCATCCTGCTGTGAATCTATCGGAGAGGGAGTTAAGGCAGAAGAAATCAGTTGAGACGGTGAATATTCTGTTCGTGGGTTATTTGAGTAGGAGGAAGGGGCTGGATGTGCTTCTAAAAGCACTGGGTGAAGTAAAGACAGGAAATAGGAGATGGAATCTGAGAGTGGTGGGAAAGACAGACATCTTCCCTGATTATGCGAAGTATTGTGAAAACCTTGTTAGAGACCTTGGATTGAAAGAGAGGGTTGAGTTTCTGGGACGGCTTGAGAGTGATGAGTTGGAAGATGAATATAAGAAAGCAGATATCTTCGTTCTGCCTTCACTGCACGAGGGTTATGGTATGGTCGTCAGGGAGGCGGCGTCTTATGGTCTGCCTATCATTGCTACCAGGGTGGGTGCTATCCCCGAACTGGTTAGGAATGGTGAGAGTGCTATTCTGGTAAATGCCGGTGATGTGAATGCTCTCAGGGAAGCGCTAGAGAAATTGCTAGACGATGAGGGATTGAGGGCAAGGATGGGTAGGAATGCATACTTAACGGTAGATTTTTCGTATCACTGGGAGAATGTGGGTGAGAGATTTGAGGAGTTTATGAATGCAGATACAAGAGACCTGCAGGAGAGCAGAAAGAGAAAGTTGAGGGTAATGATTGTAATTGTTGACCTATCTATTGGTGGGATAGAAGAGATAACAAGCCGTCTTGCTACTAATTTACCAGGCAAGTATTTTGATGTGCACTTTGTATGCTGGAGGGGAGGGGGACCGCTTGAGGCGAACCTTGAGGGTAGCAGGGTTAAACTCCATCTACTTAACTGCAAGGGATGGCGTAAGGTTTTAGCACCTTTTAAGATGTATAAACTACTTGTAAGAGAGAGGGTTGACATTCTTCATGGTAATCCTGGAACATTTGCGAGGTTATCCGCCTGGGTTGCAAAGACACCTGTCATTGTCTCAACTGTGCACAGTGTCTATTTGAATAAGAAGTGGTGGCAGGTATTGGCGGATAGAGTATTTACAAGGATAACTGATGGGGTAATTTGTGTTTCCAATGCGGTGAGGGATTTTACAATTATGCAACTCAGAGCGAGAAAAGAAAGGTTTTTCACTATTTATAATGGTATAAAAATTGATAAATTTCTGGATGCACCTGATAAGGTGAAGGCGAGAAGAATTCTAGGTCTTGATAGAGACAGGATTTATGTAACATCGCTTGGGCGGTTCTCTACCGAGAAGGGGATGGACACATTTATAAGGGCTTGTTCAATTATAAAAAGTAAGAGACCGGATATTGGTTTTATAGTTGCGGGATATGGACCCCTTGAAGATGAATTAAGAGAACTTGCTAATACTTTAGGTCTATCAGAAATGGTATTTATAATAGCCCGTAGAGACCCAGAGGTTATTATGTCTGCAAGTGATATCTTTATATGTGCTTCAAGAAGAGCTGGATTTGAAATTACAATAGTTGAGGCAATGGCATCGGGTCTTCCGGTTGTTGCAACAAATGTAGGAGCAATACCAGAGGTTATAGTGGATGGAGAGACAGGTATCTTAGTCCCTGGTGGATCGCTTGATGATTTTGCAAGAGAGGCATTGAGATTGATAGATGATAGAGAAATGAGGGTGAGGATGGGTATGGCGGGAAGGAAGAGGGCAATTGAGAAATTCAGAATAAAGAGAATGACCACTCAAGTGGCGCAACTGTATTGGGAACTTGCCAGCCGGAAAATAACAAGATTTTCTCATTTAGAAAATAATAGTAAATATCTTTAAAATATATTAATATAGGGTGGTTTTTGAGGAGGGCGTATTTTGGTTTTGAAACTTCAGGACGGAATTGTATATGGACCAATAAGTTCCAGGCGTTTGGGAAAGTCGCTTGGAATAAATCTGTCGCTTTTTCCTTATAAGTGCTGTAATTTTAACTGCGTCTATTGTCAATATGGAAGGACTGAGGAGTTCTGCCATCCTGATGATGATAGGGATTATTTGAGTGTGGATAGGATATCATCGGAGGTGGCGAAATACCTTGCGGGGATAGGTGAGCCAAGGCAATATATTGATTATATAACCTTTTCTGGAAATGGAGAGCCAACTATTCACCCCGATTTTCCTGCAATAGTTGACTCAATTATCACAATACGGGATGAGATGGTGCCCAATGTTCCGATAGCACTTCTGTCAAATGGTTCAATGTTGATCAAAGAGGAGGTGAGGAAGGCGGTATCAAAACTGGACCTTCCAATATTCAAACTGGATGTAGGCAGTGAGGATTTGTTTAAGAGATTGAACCGACCTGCAGAATTTGTAGATTTTGAAGCGATTATTGATGGTTTGAAATATGCTTCAGATTTTGTTATACAATCGCTGTTCTTCTATTCTGAAGGTGTTGAAAATACAGACGACAATAATCTTTCATCCTATATTGAAATATTAAAAGAGATAAAACCGAACGGCGTTCAGGTTTATACAATTGACCGGGGGACTACAGAGGAAGGAATTAAACCAGCATCAAAAAAGAAACTTGAGAAGATTGTAGAGATGTTGAAGAAACAGGCGAATATTAATGCTGTTCTCTATTAGAAAGTTCGTCCTATATCTACCTTGAATGGACTATAAATATAGCTCTTCAATATCTATACCTTCCAGAACATCGCCCTCTTTTACTTCAATCTCGGTTGGAATCCATTTGATTCCATTCCAGTCGCCGTAGTAGCCAAATTCGTCAGTCCCAGGGGTGAATTTTAGATTGCCATCGTTGTCTTTCACCGCAACTACATAGTAATAACCTGGCTCCACCATATAAATTGTGTATCTACCGCTGGAGTTGGTTATACTGGCATTGTTCAGTGGCTGGTCGGCTTGCAATAGTTTCCACGAGTCAAGCAGTAAGACATATACTCCATCTGCAGGCAACTTATCATTGTAGACAGTGCCCTTTATTATTCCCCTTTCTATGACTTCCTCACAGGCAAGAGTGATTACTAAAAGTGTAATGACTATAGTTAAGAGCGACAATCTCGTTGTCATAATATATACCTCCATCAATCAGACAGTTGTTTTATGAGCATCAGAGCATCCTCATCCTTACCGCCTACAAGCCCGGAATAAACTCTCAGCACATTCAGTGCTTCTTCGTCTTTATCCTGGGATATTAATAGATACGCCAGGGTCTTGTATGCGTCTTTGAATTTGTTGTCAATTTCTATTGTTTTTCTTAAATTGTTCTCTGCTTCTTCAAGCATATTCAACCGTTCATAACATATTGAGATGTTATAGAAAAGGGTGGCATTAGGGGGAAGGTTATCTATGGCGAATTTTAGGTGTTCAAGTGCGGTCTCGTATTCGCCCTTGATTCGGTAGATTACTCCAAGGTTAGCGTGTGCTTCAGGAAAGCCGGGGTATATAGCAAGCGCCTTCTTAAACAATATGGCAGAATCTCCTTGATGTCCAGTGTTGAATGCGGATGTGCCGAGTTCATTGAGAATATGTGGGTTATTCTTATAGTTGTCTTTGCTGAGAATTAAATCCGACAGTTCACATATATCACTGTGAAATCCATATTCATTTGCAATCTCAAGAAGCTCAGCAAGTTCACTTGCAGAGATTTTTTCATCATCAATGGACTTTCGTATCTTTCCCCAGTTGAATTCGCTTATTTCCAGGTCCTGTGCATGGATGAGGGTGAGAAAAAATAACGCGGTAGAATAAATTATAACCTTGTTCATAGTATAAATGGCGGAGCCGAGATTCGAACTCGGGACCGGACGGATATGAGCCGTCTGCTCTGCCTCTGAGCTACCCCGCCTGATGGTTGAAGATTTATTTTTATCATAACATATTTGAATTTTCAAGTGTTGTGAATATATAAGGATGGTTGAGAATACTACCTAATATTTATAAAAAATGATAGAATTTATTTCTCATTTATGGTAGCAGATTTGATTATAATAATCTGATTATGGCTTCTACTATACTATTTATTGGGCTCCTTATATTTGTTGCGCACCTTCTTTCGGGACTTTTTGAAAAGACCACAGTTCCAGATGTTCTGCTTCTTATGGTAATAGGCATTATTATAGGACCGATTGCTGGTATAGTGAGACCGGAGGACTTTGGTAAAGTTGGTCCACTTATCACGACTATTGCTCTTATAGTGATACTATTTGCCAGCGGTATTGACCTGAGGTTTTCAAGTATAAGAAAGGCGATAGGTTTTTCGTTCATTATTACATTTCTGAACTTCTTTGCAACTGGTGGAGTATTGACAATACTTTTTCGCCTTCTTACAGGGTGTTCTTGGGTTGTTGCTTTGATGACTGGTTCTATAATAGGTGGCATATCATCTGCGGTGGTTCTTCCAATAATCAGGACTATAAAACTGAGTGAGAAAGCGCATACAATTCTGTTTTTTGAATCAGCAATGAGTGATGTTTTATGTATTGTATTTACTTTTGGCTTTCTTAAGGCGTATGAACTTGGTGGTCTTAATATAACAGGTATTGCCCAGAAGGTATTATTGTCGTTAGGGCTTGCATCAATAATTGGTCTTGTGAGTGCATTTTTCTGGTCATTTTTACTACGGATTATTAGGAGAGTGCCTGACAACATATTCACTACGCTCGCATATATCTTCGTCATATATGGCATAACTGAATTATTAGGGTATAGTGGAGCGATATCTGCTCTTGCATTCGGTATAACACTGGCTAATATTAGAAAGTTTGAATATAAGAATTTTAAGCCAGCAGAACGCCTTCAGTTATCAGAGTTTACAACGGTTGAGAAGGGCTTTTTTAGCGAAGTCGTTTTCTTGCTGAAAATCTTCTTCTTTGTATATCTTGGTATCTCTATCAAGATTAGCGATTTCAATGTTATGTTGGTTGGATTTTTATTCACAATTGCTATACTCTTTGCCCGGCTTATTGTCATCTTTGTTTTTGCGCCCAGAAGTTTATCGCCAAGGGATGCTTCTATTATGTCTGCTATGATACCAAAGGGGCTTGCAGCGGCAGTGCTTGCATCTATACCACTCCAGATGGGCGTTGAATTCTCAGATGTTATACTTGATATAGTATATTCAGTTATACTATGGTCTATAATTGCATGTTCTATCCTAATACCGTTCATAGAAAAGGTGAGGTTGGGTGAGGTTTATAAAAAGATATTTTCTCATTTTAAGGGTGTAAGTGTTAGTGATGATGATAATATAGGGATAAATGTTTAATATTCAAAATATGTTTCTGAATTTCATTTAATTGCATTTTTTGATATATTTAGAAATATTTGTAGGAAGTGTAGTGAATTATGGAGGATAGTGATGTGTAAGGTCAGTGTAGGTTTTATTGGTGGTAGTGGTCTGTATGAGATGAAAGGCGTTCAGGTTGTTCAGGAGAAGTGGATTACTACACCATTCGGTTATCCATCCAGTAAAATTGTAATAGTCCGTATGGATGATTTTGAGTTTGCTTTTCTGCCTCGTCATGGAAAGGGTCATCGCTACAATCCTAGTGAAGTGAATTACAGAGCAAACATCTATGCCTTGAAGGTTTTGGGTGTGGAGTCGCTGGTGGGTGTGTCTGCATGTGGGTCGTTGAAGGAAGAGTTAATGCCCGGCGATTTTGTGATATGCGACCAGTTAGTTGATTACACCAAGAAGAGAGAGAATACATTCTTTGAGGGTGGTATGGCGGCTCATGTCCCTATGGCTGACCCTTATTGCCCGAGAATTAGTGAAATATTATATAATTCGTGCTTGGATGCAGGATTGAGGGTGAATAGAGGTGGAACATATATATGCATTGAGGGTCCACAATTTTCTACAAGAGCAGAATCCTTGATTTATAGAAGGTTGGGAATAGATGTGATTGGTATGACCAATGCCCCGGAAGCGAAACTGGCAAGAGAGGCGGGGATATGTTATTCAATATTGGCATGTGTCACGGATTATGATGTATGGTATGAGGGTGAAGGTGATGTAACCCATGATATGGTCATAGAGACATTTATGAAGAACATAGAGAATGTTCGCAAGGTAATGAAGAGGACTATACCCAATCTTTTTAAGAGCAGAAGAGATTGTAATTGCAAAGATGTGATTAGAAACTCTTTAGCAACCCGAATAGAGCATATTTCCCCAGACAAGAGAGCATCGTTGAAGGTAATACTTGAAGGTATAATAGATTGAGATAGTGATGTTGTATGGTTGATAAGGACATAAAAGTAGAGATAATGGTAGATGAGAAAGAGAAGAAGCATTCATTTATCAAGAAATACTGGCTTAATATAATATTGCTTTTCGCTACTATACTTTCAACATTGTTTGCAGGTGCCTTTCAAGAGACAGGCAAGTTTGTGGATTCTGTGAGAAATCTGGGTTTGGGGTTGCCCTTCTCATTCTCGCTGATAATCATTCTTCTGTCTCATGAACTGGGACATTACTTTGCTTCCCGTTATCATAATGTTCCTGCCTCTTTACCATACTTTCTGCCTGTTCCGCACCCTCTGGTTGGAACTTTTGGAGCATTTATCAAAATGAAGGGGAAGATAAGAGATAGAAATTCACTGATGGACCTGGGAGCAGCGGGTCCCTTTGCAGGGGTGATAGTTGCCATACCTATATTGATAATTGGGATAAACCATTCACAGGTTGTTCCCCTCAGTGAAGTGGTAGGTAAGCAATTATGGCCGACTCTTGGTGCGAGCATTCTTTTCAGGTCTATCGTATATGCATTGAAGGGATACATCCCGGGTGATATGGGTTTAATGCTTCATCCGATGGCTTATGCAGCGTGGATAGGACTGTGGGTAACCTCTATAAATCTGATACCAATAGGGCAATTGGATGGTGGTCATATATTGTATGCTCTACTTCGTAAAAAGAGTATCTGGGTTTCTCGTGTGGTTTTTATACTAATTCTTCTTATGGGATTGTTATGGATGGGTTGGCTGTTTTGGGGTTTCTTCACCGCTGTAGTAATCAGATTTCACCACCCTCCACCTCTGGATGATGAGAAACCACTTGATAGGAAGAGAAAGATAGTAGGGGTATTATCAATAATACTACTTGTTATTACCTTTTTACCTACACCTTTCTTTGAGTAGTAAAATATTAAATCAAAGGGAAGGACCAATATGTCCTTCCCATTTTCGCAGTGAAATACTTTTCTTATTACGAACCAGAGATGAGTGCTATGGTTGGCTTAATCCAGTCATTTATTAAGAATTGCATTCTGCCGATGAGGATGCTGATACGTGCCATAACAGTGTAACCGAATGATGCACCGAACGATATCATAAGGAACCATATTCCAAGACGCGCAGTTGAACCGAGGAAGCCCTTATGGGGTTTGGAGAAATAGAAGTAGACGAGACCCGCTGATACACCAATAACAATTATGATGTTAGAGATGGTTTGACCCAGATTGAAGCCCCCTTCCAGAGAGATGAGAGGTAGTATGGTAGCATTTATCTGTTGCATAGCATTTGCCTGGAGATACACAATGAAGTTAATACCTGCACCCATTGCCACACTATATGCGAAACCATACCTGGATACCCAACTATATTTAGGAAATAGTCGGAATAATATTGTTATTCCCAAAACAAGTGGTATCAAGTAGTCAAACTGGTGGTTTTGAAGTGGAACGAAAAGGTTAGGGACCATTACATTATGGTAATAATATGCTGCGAAATAGCCGGCGGATATTCCCACATACAAATATTCTGCAAATTTGTAGAACGGGTTGTCCTTATAGAGAAATGAGAATATGAAGAGGGTAAGTAGTGCTGCTATCCATACTCCAATAAAATCAATACTCATAGTTATCCCTCCTTTTTAACCTTTCTTCCGCTTCTCTACGAAGAAGAAGATGTTGGCAATAATAATGAAAATGATGATGACAATATGTGCAATTGACTGGGCATCCATTCCTGCGGTTGCTGTTCCCAGGATATTTAGCCGTGTTTCGTAGTCCGCAGCTCCCCGCATACCACCAAGAAGACCGACCATCTGCCCTGAATCAAGGTATGGATAGAACTGCGGTGCAGATACAGCGGTGCAACCACCGACAATTTTTCTGTGGAATCTTGCATTCGCTATCATCACCCATGCAGGTATTCCAGGGTCGCCTGCGGATAGGTCAATTACGAGGTCAATATCGTTTAGGTTCTCAATATTTGACATAATATCCATCTCACTTGTTGGGTCACCATACATATCTTTGGGGAAGGGTTCGCTGAAATCTGAGCCAATTGCGAGGATAACAATAGAACCACCTGATTTGAACCCGAGGTTGACATAATCTACACTATATTTGGCGTCATATAGTGGTGCTACCTCGTTTAGGGCTTCTTCTGCTAATGATGCACCCTGTGGCCACAATGCCATGACTATAACCTTGTGGTGTTTCTTGAATGCGTGATGTAGTAAGCTATACATCATTGGTTGTATCTCGGGCATGGTTGCAGGGTCGTAGTCGGCAGATATCAGAATATATGAACCATCCGGGAGCCCTTCCATCGCCTGGTATGCCTTCTCTACCGGTGGACTAACCTTGGTTGGAAGCCCTATGGGATGGAGCAAGGGTATGATAACCGCAATCGCAATAAAGAGGAAGATAATCCTTCTGTCTATATTTGCTAATCTCTCGGTAATTCCCATCTTGTTCCTCCTTTACTCTTCACCCATATAGGCGCGTTCAATTCCAAGGATTATTCTTAAAGATGTTGCTACAACTCCAAGTGCTGCACCTATCATAATTGCTCTCTGACCGACTGTGTTAGGGTATGTCATAATCCAGTTTGCTATAGCATCAAGTTTTAGATAGGATAAGAAACCAGCCGAACTTATCGGAACCCTTCCGAGCATAACTATTGTAGCTGCGATAAGTAGCATTGCTGCCTCAAGGTTTCGTGCCCTGAAAGCCCGATATGCTGCTGATGCGACGAAAAAGGCAAGTAGTGAGAACATAGTTGCGGACATGGGCACCATCAAGTTCATAAATAACCAGTTGAAAATCGTCCCTTCACCTATGCCCCAGCCAATACCAATAATAGCCATTGTGAATAAGGCAATTAATAATGGTATAGAATAACCCCAGTCCTCAGACCTCCTCTTTATCTTTGTGATGTTTACCTTTACTAAACTTAAGAAACCAAGGAGAAATGCAAAGACGATAACAACGAGGAACCAGTTTGTGAACCGTTCCTGTATGAAAGAGAGACCGGGGGAGAAAAACTGAACTATGAGGGTTAAACCTACTATCAGTGTTATTAGTAATGGTAATCTCTGTTTCATGACTTGAGCACCTCCTTACTTCGTTAGGAATAGAGATGAGACATCAACGCCAAATGTTTCTAGAACTGAACCGACAATGATGAATGCGAGTATTATGACCTTGCCCATATCCTGTCCGATTAGGCTTCCTAACATTAGAGGTTCTCCCGACAGATATGCACTTGCTGCGAATAGTTCTTCACCTATCAGTGTATAATCACATGCTGCAACGAAGAATGGCAATTGGCTTGGCATTGCGGTGCCTGCTATCTGAATAGCACCCACCGAGTGGCCGGTCTCAGCCAGAATGAGCGACTCTGCATAAAATGTTCCTAAATAGAAGTTAGCTGCAGGTTTCTCACGGAGCATAATACCATCAACAGCGGCAACATACCCAAACTGGTCGTCGGTCAGATATCTAATGTTGTCTGTCTTGAAGGCATCAGGTCTTCCAGCATCAAGATATGCCTCTTTTACGGTCTCTCTCGCAATGGTCATAACAAGTGACCTACAGCAGGGGACGAGTATTTCAGCATCGTATTCTGCAACCATCCTGGCTACCTTTCCAAGGATGGTTATACCTGCGATGGTCTGAATATCGTCCATGTCCATAATTCCAGGAATATAAAGGACAGGTTTTCCCATCTCGGTAGCTCTACCTATTGCCTCCTGAACTGCCTCAAGCCCTGCTATTGGTCTTATGTATAGTTTTTCACCCTTCCTTGCCCTGAATATGAAGTATAAAACAAATAGCGAAAGCAGAATACTGGCGACCAGCATATTGGTTCTCTCAGGATTGAACCATTGGGTAGATGCTATAACAGGACCAGCATATATCGGTTCAGAGTGGATTCCACCCTTTCCGATGGAATATACTTTGTAGTAGTAGTTCTTCTTGTTCTCTATCTCGGTGTCTGTGTATGAGGTGGTTCCCGCTGGAAGTTCAGCAATCTTCTGATAACCAGTTTCTTTTTCTGTAGAGCGCTCTATGATATAACCCTCTATGTCTGTCTTACCGATGATGTCTTCTGGTGACAAATTCCAAGAAAGAGATATTGAGTTGCCATTATCAAGTGGCGTATCTTCAGCGATGAAATTAGATGGTGGTGCTAATAGTTCACCTCCCTCTGGCGATGTCTCTACCTGTGCAAATACATAAGGTGTTGAAGCCAACAATGCGAGGAGGAAAAGAGCTCTGTATCTATTCATATAATAACCTCCTCTATGATACAATTTCTAATGATAGATAACATATTTGACTCCATTAAGTCAAGGAATTTATATTTTAACTGGGAAAGTATAGGATACTATATAATACACTATTTTATCTTCTTTGTATATTCTTCTTTCAGCCAGGTTGATATTCTCTTAGCATCTTCATTTGAATCTCTTGAGAAGGTGAAGATTTCAGTATTGTGTTTTATTTTTTGAACTGATTTGATAGCCCTTTCTATATTGAAATCGGTCATTTCTATCAGGTCCATCTTTGTGATAACAAAGATATCTGCACCAAGGAACATAACGGGATACTTCTCTGGCTTGTCGTCTCCCTCGGGAGTTGAGACCAGAACCATTCTTATGTCTTCACCAAGGTCAAATGAAGCAGGGCAGACGAGGTTGCCCACATTTTCTATCATCAGAATGCTTTTATCTCTTATATTCATCTTATCTATTGCTCTCTCTACCATCTCGGGGCTTAGGTGACATATTCCGCCTGTATTTATCTGAAATACATCTGCACCAGTTTTCTCTATCCTCTCGCTATCAACTGTGGTGGCGAGGTCACCCTCTATCACGCTTATGGTTACATCATCTTTTAATTTCTCTATTACCTTCTCTATGAGAGTGGTTTTTCCACTACCGGGTGAGCCCATTATGTTAAGCACTAAGATTCTGTGTTCTGCGAAGAAATCGTGAAGTCGTTCTGCTCGCTGTTTCTCTCTTCCAAGAGCATCTCTCATCAGTTCATATCTTGCCATCGTTTACCTCCACCGCTTTGATAATAATTTTTTTACCACCTGATATCTTACCTCTACTGGAACCACACTCTTTGCAGATGAATAGTGGGGGTTCAATCTCTGTGGCTTTTTGACATTCACTGCAAATGAATAAGCCCTTCTCCTCCGATATATTGATAGTAACATTGTCTAAACCCTCACTTTCAAGTATTAACTCCAGTGCTGAGTGAAGTGCTTCAAAATAAACGCCTGATAAAGAACCCACAGTGAGTTCTATCTTATTCAAACATAGGAACTCTTCTTTTAGGACATCCTTCAATGTGTCAATTATCCCTATTGCGATACTGTATTCATGCATGTTTTGTGGTAGGTGAACTATTAGCGTTTATTTTTTTGCGTGAGGTCTATGGATTTTTAGGTTGTTCCTTCTTCTCTTCTTCTTCTTCTTCTTCTTTATACTCTTCTCCAGATGCCTCTTTCTTGAACTCTCTTACTCCTCTGCCAAGTGCTCCAAAGAACTTTGTCACAAAGCCGACGCCGAATATTAGAACTATGACAATTATAATAATTAAAATCTCACCGAGACCCAAACTCATATCACTCCACCTCGTTTATCACTACAACCTTGTTTTGAGTTTGAAAGGGTATTATTTGTTGAATGTAGATTTTATAGGTATCATCAGCTTTTCTTGGTGTATGTGCAAGAACTCCCATTACAGGTTCCATCTCTACAATCTTTTTAGCTATAATTTTTCTGTTGGTTGAGTTAGAAAGTTTTATTGCATTTATAACAGCATAGGTTGCTTCATAAGAGAGGGTGGTTGTGACAGAGGGGTTTACACCTCTGTTTTCATAGTTGGATTGTATGAAAGATAGTAGTTCTGGGTTATCTGTATCCTCCGTTATGGGTGAAAAGAAATATAAACCCTTCATCATATTCAGTTCTTTCTCAGTAAAACTACTCATTTCCATCATTCTTGCGTATATAACAGGTTTGATAAAACCCTTCTCTAAACACTTACCGTTAAATTTTATGACTTTATCAGGTGGTCCATCAAACAGGACTGCATCAATGTCTTCGTAACCTCTAATAGTTAGAACCACATCAAGTAGGTTATTCGGTTTCAGTGTAATACTATGGGTTATCTCTATCAGGTTTGATATAAACACCGGAACCTGTGGTTCTTCGGTTAATCCAATGGTCTCCTCGGGATGATACTTAATGTAGCATGCTCTTTTAAGGTTTAGTTTGGATTTGATTGCGTTCACTGTCTTTTCTGTATATTGAATACGGTCGGGACTATATTCATAGACGAAGGGAGATGGGGTGGTGCTTTCGTAATTGTTTGCTATTGATAGTAGAGGTATCTCATTCTCTTCTGCCAGTTCTACTGCTTCGTTACTTAATGCACCGATATTACTTGATAGTATTACAGCACATACATTGTCTTTCTCCATCAGTCGTTTTATCAGTGACAGGGCTCTTTCTGGATTGCCTTCATCATCATAGTGGATAAGATGTAGTTCATGTTTTCCAGTGGGCTTGAAGTCCTTCTTCTTCAGGAGTTCAATAGCGAGTTTTACGCCATTATACGCACCTATGCCCTTGGTGTTGTCATCACCTGTCTCCGTTCCCACCAGCCCAATGTAAAACACTTCTTTCTCTCCACATGAGAGTAAAACAAGAAGAATAGTAAGAACGATAAAAAGATTCTTCATAGTGCTCACTTCAAATTGGAGCTGAGGGGATTCGAACCCCTGACCTCCTCCACGCCAAGGAGGCGCTCTCCCAACTGAGCTACAGCCCCTTAATTTGTAATTATAAACTACATAGTTTGATTGTCAAGCGTAAGTTTGTAAGGTGGTTGATGTTTACGGTAATCATAATTGTTCTCAATACAATTAAGCGGAGATGGAGATTTCTAATTATGGATTAGAGATGGCAAATATGATAAGGTTGACATTTGATACCGTGGGTATAGGAAATATACCTCTTTAAAGATTAGATTGTTGTATAATTAAAGGAGAAGTATATAAAAGGCAGTTTGATAATGAATAGAAAAATATTGTAAAAATATTGATTATTAGTATGTTGAAGAAGGGTTAAAAATATAATATATTTTGTAAAAGAGAAGGAGGTGAATATATATGAGATTGATTATTTTAGGCGCTATGATTGCCGCTCTGGTATCTTCAGTGTTTGCTGACCAGGTAATCATCGGTGAACAGGAGGATGACCGTCAGGACCCATTTACCAACCTTAGTGGCTGAAGCACATCATTGAGATTCATGGCATTATACCATTCGTCGGATATCGGACCGAGTGGTATAATTAGTAGGTTGGACTTCCAATCATCCCGCAATAGCCAGTCAGTTAGTTATAGTTATTTTGTTGTGAATTTTTGTCATACATCTTTTGATGAACTGGTCACAAGGTTTAATGATAACTATGATGGAAATGATGAAGTTTTAGTTTATAGAGCACAACCGGGAGGATTTTCAGGAGATAAGGATGATTGGGTTGTTATAAATTTCAACAAGAATGACTTTGTGTATAATGGTAATGATAATATCATCGTAGAGGTTAAATGGAGCGGATGTTCTCATAGTTCTCTTTACAATTACACATTTAATACGGATGGAGACCATATGATATATTCTTATAACGCTGGAGTGAATGCTGAGTATGCACAATACAAGAGAGAGGAGGCAAATAGAATTAGATTGACCATTGAGTATACGGCTGTGGAGAATACATCCCTGGGAGCAGTGAGGGCTCTATTTAATTAGGTAAAGTATATACACTACATAGTAGAAGTATAGTTAGTGCGTTTTGTTAAATAAAAAACCTGAAATCAAGAGATAGATTTCTATGGTTTGAAAATATCTTTGTAAATGTTTGTTACATGTATCTAACCTAAAGTTTGCTGTGCTTGATAATATCTAATAATCTATTACTAATGTTTTCAGGTCTGATATTGTTCATGCAATTGAAGTGCCCTTGGGGGCATTTATTTCCCCCGTGTGGTGAACATGGTGCACAACTAATATCAGCCATAATCGCATAGTATTCATT